>Ga0209048_10000461_pt1 | contig 43506 bp, 43 predicted proteins | sample FrelakmetCRP12CR_FD_187146 | JGI IMG/M metagenome (GOLD analysis project Ga0209048, IMG submission 187146) | Freshwater lake sediment microbial communities from the University of Notre Dame, USA, for methane emissions studies - CRP12 CR (SPAdes)... | ecosystem: Environmental > Aquatic >...
GGATTTTTCGGCGGCCTTGTCGCTTGCTTGCGGGCCAGCTTTCTTTTTTGCGCGAGTTGAAGGAACTGACGTCGTTTCTTTTGGCGTCTCTTCCGGCTCGGACGCGGCACCCCGGGGCGTGGGACGAGGCGCCGAGCCTGCCTCGGCGAGCTTGCTCGCTTCCGCCTCATTCGCGGCCGCGCCGGGTAGTGCTTGCGCTTCGGTAATCGTTTCGAATTGTAGGCCGAATTGAACTGAAGGATCGAAGAAGCCCTTGATCGCCTCAAAAGGCACGACAAGTTTTTCGGGAATGCCGTTGAATGAAAGCCCCACTTCGAAATTCCGATCGCTGACGATCAGATCCCAGAACTGATGTTGTAGCACAATCGTTATTTCTTCGGGATATTTCGATTTGAGACGATTCGAAATCTTAACGCCGTCAGCCTTTGTGTTGAAGGCAATGAAAAAATGATGTTCGCCCGGTAATCCGTTCTTCGCGACATCGGACAATACTTTTTTGACGACGCCGCGCAGCGCGTCCTGGGCCAGCAAATCGTAACGGATCAAATCAGCCATGGGCATAGTGAAGCCGATTCCGAGCGCCTTCGCCAAGTTGAAATTGGGTGTGGACAAGGAAGTGGGGGCTTCTGTTGCCAGGTGCCCCCGGACCCCGCCTGAAAGTGCTAACCTTCAGGGCTTAGTTTCGGTATTTCAAACCGCTTACGCGGCTTGAGCAACCGGAGCGTAGTTGTCGTTTGCAACTATGCATGGCCCGATAACGACGGAACCATCCCGAGCAAAAGCCGCGCCCTTTACACCCTCGTCGATCCTATATCGCCCCCGCCAAGTCCCGGATCGGTAAAGCGGGATTTGGTGGAGGCGCCGGGTACTGCCCCCGGGTCCGAATGGTTTATTACAGCGTGCGTTTATTGCCATAGCTGGCTTGCGCCAACGGATAGAATATAGGCTTCGGGACGCGGCGAAAAAAGGGCCGAATCGTTCCGGGGTTAAGGGAGAGTTTCATTCTGAAAGCATTGCATTCAATGGGGAAAGGCGGCGATGTGACCCGCACGCTTGCGCTTGCTTGTTCACTTTTGCTTGCGGTGCCTGCCGCTGCGCAGAACGCCGCGACCAAGATATCTGCCCAGCAGCCGTTAAAAGGTCAGACCGTCTTTGGGACCAGCGGGATGGTCGTGACGGAAGAAGCGCGCGCAACGAGCATTGGCGTCGAAATTCTTAAAAAGGGCGGTAATGCCATCGACGCCGCCGTCGCAGTCGGTTTTGCGCTTGCCGTGACTTTTCCGAGCGCTGGCAATATCGGCGGCGGCGGTTTCATGTTGTTGCGGCTCGCACAAGACAATCGAATTATTGCCATCGATTACCGCGAAACGGCCCCTTTCGCTGCGACCAAAGAAATGTTTCTCAATGAGGTCGGCGCAGCGGACCCAAAGAAATCGCGTGATGAGGGTCTAGCCGTCGGCGTGCCGGGAACAGTCGCGGGACTTGCACTCGCGCATCAGAAATACGGCTCGGGCAAATTCACCCTTGCGGAATTGATTAGCCCTGCGATCAAGCTTGCGCGCGAGGGGCTTATTGTGGACTCGGAACTCGCCGATTCAATCGCGAAATCGAAGGATGTTTTGGCGCGCTGGCCATCCTCGTCGCAGATATTCTTGCGAGCCGATGGTTCCGTTCCTCAGAAAGACGAGTTACTTGTGCAGCGCGACCTTGCTGAGACGCTCGAAGCGATCGCGCAGCAGGGGCCGAAAGCGTTTTATCAGGGCCCGATCGCGGAGGCGCTTGCGGGCAGTGTGCGGGCGGCAGGCGGAATCATGACCACGGAAGACCTCGCACAATATGAAGCTGTTGAGCGGAAGTCCGTGCGTGGCAGCTATCATGACTACGAGATATTCTCTATGCCGCCGCCATCCTCGGGCGGCGTCCATCTAATTCAGATCCTAAATATTCTCGATGGCTTCGATCTCGCGCCGCTTGGCGCGGCTTCCGGACAGGCGGCACATATCCGCATCGAAGCGATGAAGCTCGCTTACGCCGACCGCGCGGAATACCTCGGTGATCCCGATTACGTGAAAATCCCGGTCGCTGGATTGATTTCCAAGGAATATGCGGGCGAATTGAGGAAGCAGATTGATCCTGACCACGCGAAAGCCGCAGGCGATATAAAGCCCGGCAAGCCGATGCTGTATGAGGGCGACCACACGACGCATTATTCTATCATTGACAAAGATGGCAATGCGGTCGCGAACACGTATACGCTCAATCTCCGCTTCGGCATCGGGCTTGTCGCTGACGGCACGGGCGTTCTACTTAACAATGAGCTCGATGATTTTGCGGCGAAACGCGGTGCACCGAATGCTTTTGGACTTGTTGGTGCGGATGCGAATGCGCCGGGCCCGGGAAAGCGACCGCTATCTTCGATGACTCCGACCTTCGTGATGAAAGGTGGGCAACTCGTGCTGGTCACCGGCTCACCGGGAGGAAGCCGCATCATTACGACCGTTGCTAATGTGATCATTAATTTGCTCGACTACAAAATGAGTCTTGCCGACGCGGTCTCAGCACCCCGCCTTCATCACCAGTGGCTGCCTGATGAAGTGCGCGCCGAGCCGGACGTCCCGCCTGACATGGCGTGGCTCCTGCAGCGGCGCGGCAACAAGATCGTGCAAAGCCCCCCGTGGGGCGCGGCGAATTCGATCCTGATCATGAAGAAAAATTTTCAGGGCGTCGCCGATCCGCGTTCGCGTGGCGCGAAGGCGGAAGGTTTCTAGGCGGCCTCGACGTGGCGATCTTCCGCTACAGGCACAGGACCTTTGTTGGTGCTTGTATCGTCAAGCTGATCTTCGGTCTCGGCAAGCGCAAGATAGGAACGTGCGAGTTTCTGCTGAATCTCGCGGAATTCCTCTTCGCCATGGGCAAGCTCCGCCTGCCGCTCGCATTCGGCGGCCATAACGCGGAAACGGTCTGCTTTCACTTTCGACATGACGCTCCTCCATTTTTCTCGTGAGCGCTGGCTTGTCCCCGAATAATCAAAATCTGTAACAAGCTTATGACTAAACTTTTCGTGATGGCAAACATATTCGTGCTTTGCGTCATGAACGTGGCTCATGCCGTCGCATTGCAGCGCAACACGCTCAACAAAGATTTCCGAATATATCTTTCGCAACTGCGGGAGCGTTCTAGGTCGATTTCAGAGACATGCTCAAGTCTTTATGTGCGAATCGTTTTGCCGTCTTCAGAAAAAGATTTCGCCATTTTGTTCGCAATCCGGTCGTGATGATTTAACGCTGTGATGAAGTTGTGCACGGAACCGAGCCATTTTCCCCAACGTTTAAAAATTTAACATCAACGACAAAGCCATCTCAAACAGTGAGACCTTTAATGCAGTTTCACTGATCCAATGAGAGAGCGGCAGCAAATCTGCCCAAGAACAAAGGAGGTTATGGTGAAAAAGCTCGCGCTTATCGCTTTGACAACCGTTTTTGCCTTGTTTGCTTTGTGGTCCGTGCAGGCGGGTTACAATCCGCGCTACCCGCTAGATCTCGCCGGGGATATCGTCGATCAGGGTATGAATGGCGGCGGTGCGGGCAGCGGTGGCGGCGAGTGAATGTTTGATGGCACAGACCCTTCGAAATGAGCTTCGCCGCTAGTTCCAGCCTGCTCTGTGATTGCACATCTCGTGCGCAGGCGGGAACATTAGTCCCCACTCATACCTGCCCTGCGCTGCATATCAGCGGTATCCACATACTCGCTCATGCAAACGCAATATTTTCGCACGATGTGCGGCGTCGCGCCTTCGTCCTTGAGTTTATCGACGCAGAATTCGGTCCACTTTGCTGGCTCTTCGGATGGGCCGTCCTAAGCGGCATGTACGGAGAGCATGGAGGCGACGAGTAGCAATGTGATCTGGAACTTAATTCCCGTTTGCCGCCTTCCTTTTCTTTCGCTCAGATATCAACGGCGAAATTCTGTCGGCAATTTTACCGACAGACATCATGATCATATAGGCGCGACCACAAGCGAGGTGGCGTTTTGACGATCAAATATGACGTCATGGGCTTGCCTTGTTGGCATCCTATAGCGCCCGATTGCTCTTCTTCACTGCCGCCGTGTCGACATAGACCTCACTACCGAGATCGCGGAATTTCTTTGACATTTCCGCCATCCCTTGTTCTTTTTCATTGAGCGTCGCAGCGTAATCGCGAACGTCCTGCGTGATCTTCATCGAGCAGAACTTCGGCCCACACATCGAGCAGAAATGAGCGACCTTGTGGGCCTCCTTCGGCAGCGTCTCATCGTGATAGTGTCGTGCGGTATCGGGATCGAGCGAGAGGTTGAACTGGTCGTTCCAGCGAAAGTCGAAACGGGCACGTGAAAGCGCGTCATCGCGAAGCTGCGCCGCCGGATGGCCCTTCGCGAGATCGGAAGCATGCGCCGCAATCTTATAAGTGATGACTCCTTCCTTAACGTCGTCGCGATTGGGTAAGCCCAAATGCTCCTTTGGCGTGACATAGCAAAGCATCGCGCAGCCGAACCAACCGATCATCGCGGCGCCGATGCCCGACGTAATGTGATCGTAGCCCGGTGCGATGTCGGTGGTGAGGGGACCTAGTGTATAAAACGGCGCCTCGCCGCACTCCTTGAGCTGTTTCTCCATGTTGATCTTGATCTTATGCATTGGTACGTGGCCGGGGCCTTCGATCATGACCTGGCAGCCCTTGGCCCATGCGATTTTGGTGAGCTCGCCCAGCGTTTCGAGTTCTGCGAATTGCGCACGGTCGTTCGCGTCTGCGATCGAGCCGGGGCGGAGGCCGTCGCCGAGCGAGAACGAGACATCATATTTGCGCATGATGTCGCAGATCTCGTCGAAACGTTCGTATAGGAAAGATTCCTTGTGTCGTGACAGGCACCACTTCGCCATAATTGAGCCACCGCGCGAGACGATGCCAGTGACGCGGCTGGCAGTGAGCGGGACATAGGCGAGGCGGACGCCGGCGTGGATCGTGAAATAATCGACGCCCTGTTCGCATTGCTCAATCAACGTGTCCTTGTAGCATTCCCAGTCGAGCTTAACGGGATCGCCGTCCACTTTCTCCAGCGCCTGATAAATTGGCACGGTGCCGATAGGGACAGGGGAATTGCGGATGATCCATTCGCGCGTGTTGTGGATATTTCTCCCAGTCGAGAGATCCATCACTGTGTCCGCGCCCCAGCGGATCGCCCACACCATTTTCTCGACTTCTTCCTCGACAGAAGACGTGACGGCGGAGTTACCGATATTCGCATTGATCTTCGTGAGAAAGTTCCTCCCAATAATCATTGGCTCCAATTCGGCGTGATTGATATTTGACGGAATGATTGCACGGCCACGCGCAACTTCGCTGCGCACAAATTCCGGCGTGATATAGGGCGGGATTGAGGCGCCGAAGCTTTCGCCGTCAGCAAGTGCCGCTTCCGCGCGCTCCAACTGTTTCTTGCGGCCAAGATTCTCTCGTTCCGCGACATAAATCATTTCATTCGTGATAATGCCCGCGCGGGCAAATTCATATTGCGTCACAGACTTACCACGAAGCGCCCGTATCGGCCTCGGCGTGTTGGGGAATGCACGCGCGAGGTGCTTGCCGGAAACATTGCCGTTGTCGACCGGCTGGATCGGGCGGCCTTCATATTCCTCGACGCCACCGCGATGCTTCACCCATTCGACGCGGGTACGGGAAAGACCCTTCTCGACATCGGTTGTGACATTCGCGTCAGTGTATGGACCCGATGTATCATAAACGGGAAGCGGCGGTTCTTTTGTGGAAGGATCGAGCGCAATCTCTCGAAACGGCACTCGTAATTCTTTCGCGACTTCCGGCGTCGAATAGATCTTGCGCGAGCCTGTGATTGGACCCGTGGTGACCTTTGGCTTTGAGACGTCACGGCTATGAATGTTCAAGAATCACCTTTTTCTCTTGGTCTGTGATTTGCTCGGCGCATAGCTAACGTAGGTTAGCCATGCACCGAGCGCGAGAAGGATGAGGCCTTCGCCGACGATCCAGCTATTTGAGGCTGTCACCATTGACGCACCAAGCGTTTCGACCGCGCGCGGAAACACAATGCGGAAAACGCCGCCAATGACGCAGAGCCAGCCAGTAATCGTGATAATAACGCGCCAGTCGGCGGTCCATTCATTGTGCGTGTTGACGATCGCGAGGCCTGCGGTGAGCGCGAGCAGGCCCGCGAGATAGATCAGAGCGTAGCTTTTCAGAAATTCCTGGGCCATCGAGCGAAAGGTGTCGATGTTCAAAATGAGCGCAATACCGATCGCGACGAGCGATGGCCCGATAAGTTTTGCGAGAAAAATCGATCGTTGCATGTTCCTATCCCTTCGCCGGTATAAGCCCAATTACGCTCGAAGGATAACCGCGATAGCGCGCTATCAGAACTGCTGGGCACCCTTCGGAGTGCGTGGAATTGTGGACCCTCTGAATCGGCAATTCAATGCCTAACGCCATAAGCGAAAATCCTTTGTACTTGTTCCATCCATCCTCAAGCCGCCTTCGCTACTTGTCCGAGCCATGCGCGCACGCGCGCGTCAGGATTTTTGTTCTGCGTGATGTCGCTCACGACTGCGATGGAATTCGCACCCGCGGCGAAGATCGGTCCCGCTTTCTCCAGCGTGATGCCGCCGATAGCAACAAGCGGAATCTTTCCAATCTTTTTCTTCCATTCAGTGATGCGTGCAACCCCTTGCGGTGCGAAACGCATTTTCTTGAGTGTAGTTTCGTAAATCGGGCCGAGCGCGATATAGTCCGGTTTGTGCTTGAGCGCGTTCGCAAGTTCCTCGTCGTCATGCGTGGAAAGGCCGAGCGTCAATCGGGCACGGCGGATTGCACCAACGTCAGCCTTCGCTAGATCTTCCTGTCCAAGATGAACATGCTGCGCGCGTGCCTCGATCGCCGCCTGCCAGTAATCATTGATGACGAGTTTTGTCTTCGTACCCGCAGTAAGCTTCAGTGCGTCGTTGATTAAGGCAAGCGCATCTATATGCGCGAGATTTTTCGCACGCAATTGCACGGTGCCGACGCCAAGCATGGTCAGGCGCGCTAACCAGGTGAGACTGTCGATGACGGGATAGAAGCGATCAGGATATGGCATGCCAGAAGGGTGTTCCGACGATGGGGGTTGAAGGTGAGGCAAAATCGCGTGGGCCCATTAGGCCTGCCTCGTAAGCTGTGCGTCCAGCTTCGGCGCCTCGCCGGAATGCTTCTGCCATTTTCACGGGATCCGCTGCCTTGGCGATCGCGGTGTTGAGAAGCACTGCATCATAGCCCAATTCGAACGCTTCCGCTGCGTGTGACGGCGCTCCAAGACCTGCATCAACCACGAGCGTTACGTCCGGGAGGCGCGCGCGCATGAGTTTCAGCGCATCCGGATTGATGATTCCTCGTCCGCTGCCGATTGGCGATGCCCAGGGCATGATGACGCGGCAGCCAGCATCGACGAGGCGCTGTGCGACACTTAGATCTTCGGTGCAATAGGGAAAAACTTCGAAGCCGTCTTTTGCGAGAGTACCCGCAGCATCCACGAGCCCGACAGCATCTGGCTGCAACGTTTCATCGTCGGCGATGACTTCGAGCTTGACCCACGGCGTGTCAAACAATTCACGCGCCAGCTTAGCTGTAGTGATTGCCTCGCGTACGCTGTGGCAACCTGCCGTGTTTGGCAGCACAGTGACGCCGAGTTCGCGGATCAGGGACCAGAACGCATCGCCGATTTTTCCGCCTGCCGCCTCGCGGCGCACGGAAACAGTAACGATCTCTGCACCGGACGCGCGGATTGCTTTCTGCATGATTGCGGGCGAGGGATAGCGCGCAGTGCCTACTAGAAGGCGCGAGGAAAATTTCTTTCCATAAAATTCCACCATTTTTAACCACCCTGTCGCGGCGTGAGGATTTCGATTGCGTCGCCGTCCTTGAGATGTGTTTCTGCCCAGCGTGTACGTGGCACGACGTCGTAATTCACAGCAACGGCGATGTGTTTTCCCAAATATTCGAGTTCCGCGAGCAGTGCGTCGACGCGAGTTGCATCAGCCTCCGTCTCTTTGCCATTTACGATCAGACGCATTCCATGACCTCGTTATCGATGAGCCCGCGCTGAACGTAGGCGACGGTCAGTTCTGCGAGCGCGGGTGCGAGCAGAAAACCGTGGCGGTAAAGGCCGTTCACCGAAATTTGCTCGCCATCAATGGCAATGCGCGGCAGATTGTTGGGAAACGCTGGGCGGAGGCCCGCGCCAATTTCAATGATGTGTGCTTCGGCGAATACCGGGTGTACTGCATAGGCGGCGCTAAGCAGTTCGAGGGTAGAGCGAACACTGATTGCGTCGTTCTCGCTTTCGATCGTTGTTGCGCCGATGAAATATTGGTTGCCATGACGCGGCACGATGTAGAGCGGCCAGCGCGGATGGATGAGGCGCACAGGGCGCGAGAGTGAAATCTCATCGGATTCTACAATGATGATCTCACCTTTCACGCCACGCAGATCGAAAAATTTGTCGCGAGCGGCAAGGCCGCGACAGTCGATTACGATGCCATCCAAATCTTCCGTGCGCTTTTCCGAACGAAAATGGATTGCCGTGCCACCGGCAGTTAGCCGCTTATGGAGTTCGCGCAAAATGGGGCGCGGCTCAACATGTCCTTCGTCGGGGAAAAACAGTCCTTCGCGAAAGCGTCCGTCCAATGCGGGTTCTATTTTGGCGATGCCAATCGCATCGACCTGCGAATGATGGGTAGTGAGCTTTGCAAAGCGATCGAAATCAGCGCGGTCGCGCGGATGCGCCAATACCAAAGATCCATTGAAACACGTTTCCGGAAATTCGTCGCGCCATAAGCGCAGAGAGCGAGCGCCAAGCCTTGTGACAATAGGCTCTGTCGATTCCGCTTCGCACCAGGGCGCAAGCATTCCACCTGCCCAATAGCTTGTGGCGTCCTGCATCGATGGATCGCTGCGCTCGAATAACGTCACATCGTGTCCGGCCTTCGCGAACAGCAAGGCTTGCCAGCTTCCGGCAATGCCGGCGCCGATGATGTTGATATGCGCCGCTGGGCGCTGAGCAGTTTGACGCATCCCTGTCCCTTCGCCGGCATGACCCGGATCAGGTTCAAAGGGTTACCGCTTTGCGGCGGTATCTCAGCCCTTTCGGACACCCCTCGGAACACCACCAATGTGGACCCTTATTGGGAGGAATTCAACGACCGAGCGCGGCGCGCGCCGCGGCGGCAATCGTGCCATCGAGTTCCACGGGCGGCACCGCTTGCGGAAGGAAGACGCGCACCGCACCGTAGGGGATTCCTACCAAGGCCACCGCGAGTTTGTCGCGGGCGCGCAGATCGTTCGGCAGCAAGCGCCGTGCCGCTTGCGCCAAACTATTCAGCAAAAGGGAAGTCTGCTTTGCCGCCCGCGCGCGACTTTCCGCGGGCGCTTCGTCGAGAAAGTCGTCGCGGCGGTGGACGAACAGCATGACGCCGCCGGCATGATCCGCACGTGCAAAGTGCGGCGTAACGAGTGCCGCCTCCACAGCGGCTTCGGGAGTGCGGGCGGCGTCCAGAACCGTCCGGAAATGGCTGCCAAAGCGCTCGGCAGAGCCAATCCAGGCTTCTGCCAAAAGGGCGCTACGGGAAGGGTAGCGGTGGTAGACGGAGCCGACCGGCACACCTGCTTCTCGGGCCACGCCGGCAACGCTTGTGCGAGCAGGTCCCAGCCGGGCGGCCAGGGCGCGGGCAGCAGCGATTAGGCCGGCTTCCGTAATGCGAGCAGGACGTCCCATAAGGCACCGATCTAAGAATCTGTAACACTGCTAACATAATAATTGGATGATTCTAATACGAGGAGGAGAACGGACTGAGCAATTATCGAGAAAATTGCATGATCGGAATAATAATAATAGATTTAATATTCTAGAATAACCATACTATTTGGTTGCCTAAAATTGTTCCATGCTCAAAAACTGGCACGTTATTCGCATTAATTTACACGGCTTGCAACGCTGCGGTGCCTTGAGGAATGGCGGTGACGTCGCGGAAGACCAAAGAATTTTTTCGCGGAACTTCTCCGATTTCAGACCATCATCCCCAAAAAAGCACCCCATCGTTCAGCGAAAGAACAGGGGACAAAGAGATGACTGTGATAACCCATCCGATCGTAGTTTTCAGCGCGGCTCTAGGACTTCTTGCACTTACGGAAACAGCCGGTGACGCCGCTTTGAATGTCGAAAACCAATTTTCCGTTGCTCTAGCTGGCGTGGATCGCGTCCCTCTCCGCGCGGAGCTACGCACGGCCCTCGATGGTATCCCGGTAGTTGTGCGTATAGGTTTGCCGGGCTCCGATGAGCAGGGTGCGGAAGCCTCTTCGCCGTTCACCTGTGCCCAAATGCAGGTCATCGATGAAGTCGAATTAATCAGCGAAGAGACGCCAAGCGCAGACTGCGACTGAGCTCTTCGCAAGAGCAATTCGATTCGAAAAGGAACCCGGATCGAATTGCAGTGGCTGTCCTCGTAGAGACCCATAGGTCGAAAAGGGGTCATCTGATCTCTGTTCCCTTGGTTTTGTTGAAAGCTGTACCACAGCAGCAGTGGACGATGCCCCATCGTAGGGTGAATTTTCGTTTCAGTGCTGGAAAGGCATATCTGATCGCCATAGCTTAGAAGGGGAATCACCCGGCGGTAAATCGATTCATGCGCCAATATCTCGATCTTCTAGAACGCGTTCTTGATCACGGTGCCCGCAAGGACGATCGCACGGGCACTGGCACGATTTCCGTCTTCGGACATCAGATGCGATTTGACCTCGCTGATGGCTTTCCGCTCGTTACCACCAAGAAGCTGCACCTGAAGTCGATCGTGTACGAACTGCTGTGGTTCCTCTCTGGCGACACCAATGTGAAATATTTGAACGATCACGGCGTCACTATCTGGGACGAGTGGGCGGACGAGCGGGGCGAACTAGGGCCTGTATACGGTAAGCAGTGGCGCTCTTGGCCCACGCCCGACGGGGTCGCGATCGACCAGATGCGCGATGTGGTCGCGGAGATCCAGCGCAATCCAGATTCGCGCAGACTCATTGTGAGTGCCTGGAATCCGGCCGACTTACCGAAGATGGCGCTCGCGCCTTGCCATGCGTTGTTTCAATTTTATGTAGCGAATGGGCGGCTTTCCTGCCAGCTCTATCAACGTTCCGCCGACGTATTCCTGGGCGTGCCGTTCAATATCGCGTCCTACGCTTTGCTGACGCATATGGTTGCACATGTGTCAAAACTTGCGCCGGGCGATTTCGTCCATACGCTTGGAGATGCGCATCTTTATCGCAATCATCTGGCACAGGCACGGCTCCAGCTGTTGCGCAAACCGCATCCGTTGCCTCGATTGAAACTCAACGCATCAATAAGCGATCTGTTCAAATTTCGTTACGAAGACATTCTGATCGAAGGTTATGAGGCTGATGCTCCGATCAAGGCCGATATTGCAGTCTGACGGCAAGAATTCCCGCAACCACGGCGAGATCTTCTGGGTCAACAAAAGTTTGAGCACAGAAAAAACGAGCCGCCTGGAAGCGGCTCGTTTCAGTTTTGAGCGGTCGTTGAATTAAAGACGCTGGCCCTGCAATACCGGTTGGCGATCTTGCGGGCCATCCGCATTACCTTGGCGCCAACGGTGGAAGTATTCGCGCAGTTCACCGAAGCGATGCATGGCGTGCTCGCGGAAGCCACCCCGCATTCCGTGGTGCACGAGAATTTGCAAGCGATTTTTCTGCGCGTCGTCGAGCTTATCGTAGAGCGGCTGTGCAGTATCGGCGAGACGTTTTAGATCGGCGCCCGTTTGAGTCATAAAATCAGCGCCGCGGCGGAGCCGAAGCATCGGATCGGGCTTGCCGTCCTGCTTTTCGCGCTCGGCGCGCATTGCTTCGAAACGTTCGGCGCGTTTCTTCGCCATGTCCTTCAATACGGCCTCGACCGGCGGCCAGAGCTTTTCCTGTTCGGCAGTGAGCGCGAGACCGGCGTGCAGCGCCGCGATGCGCGCATCGGCGAAAGCGGCGCGGTCGGCGGCGGTTGGTTGCCAGCGCACCTCGTCCTTGCTCGGCGGCTGTTGGGCGAAAGCGGTATAGAAAAAGGCCGACCCGACGACCAGTGTCGTGGCGGCGAGAGCGAGAATGGCTTTCCTCATGGGACCCTCCTTGGGGGACTGCCCGAAGATGGGCGGCGGGTTTTGCCACAGCAACTTAAAGTTCTGTAATCTGGCCGAAAGGTTACTCAAGCCGGACTGGGCTCTTTTATGGTCAAATTCAGGCCGGTCCGATCATTTTCTCTGGCCGTACCAAGGCATCGAATTCTTCGTTGGTGACATAGCCGCCGCCAACGGCTTCCTCTCTGAGAGATGTACCTTTCTGATGCGCGGATTTTGCGATTTTCGCTGCATTGTCGTAGCCGATTTTGGGCGCGAGCGCGGTCACGAGCATTAGCGACATTTCCATTAGTTCCGCGATCCGTTTTTCATTTGCCTTAATGCCAATGACACAGTGATCGGTGAAAGAGACAGCAGCGTCCGACAGCAACTTCACCGATTGCAGCAACGCATAGGCAAGCACCGGATTATAAACATTCAATTCGAAATGGCCCTGGCTTGCGGCAACTGTGACCGCAGTCTGATTACCGAACACCTGGCAGCAAACCATCGTGAGCGCCTCGCACTGGGTCGGGTTTACCTTGCCGGGCATGATGGAGGAGCCCGGCTCATTTTCCGGAAGCGAAAGTTCACCTAACCCTGAACGTGGACCGGAGCCCAGAAAGCGGATGTCGTTCGCAATCTTGAAAAGCGCTGCGCCACAGGCCGCGAGCGCGCCATGTACTGAAACATAAGCGTCGTGCGCCGCCATTACCTCGAATTTATTTGGCGCGGTTACGAAGGGTAGCTTCGTGATTTGCGCGACCATTTTGGCAAAGGCTTCAGCAAAACCTTTTTTGGAATTCAGGCCAGTACCAACGGCGGTGCCGCCTTGCGCCAGCGGCCACAGCTCTTCAAGCACAGCTTTCAGGCGCTTGATGCTGGAAGCGACCTGTGCCGAATATCCGGAAAACTCCTGACCGAGCGTGAGCGGTGTTGCATCCTGGGTGTGCGTACGTCCGATCTTGATAATGTGCGCGAATGCTTTGGTCTTCGTTTCGAGCACCTTATGTAAATGTTCGAGCGCGGGAATCAGCCTATGTGTGATTTCTTCAGCCGCTGCGATATGCATCGCTGTCGGAAAGGAATCATTTGACGATTGGCTCAAGTTAACGTGGTCGTTCGGATGCACTGGCTTTTTTGAGCCCATGACGCCGCCGAGCATTTCAATTGCGCGATTTCCGATAACCTCATTTGCGTTCATATTTGACTGCGTGCCGGAGCCGGTCTGCCATACCACCAGCGGAAAATGATCGTCGAGTTTTCCCTCAATTACTTCTTGCGCAGCCTTCGAGATCGCGTCGGCGAGCTTCCCGTCGATCAATTTCATATTCTTGTTCACATGGGCCGATGCCATCTTCACGACGCCGAGCGCACGCACGATTGGCTTCGGCATTCGCTCGCCGCCAATCTTGAAATTCTGAATGGAACGCTGGGTTTGCGCGCCCCAGTAGCGATCGGCAGAGACCTCGATTGGCCCGAAAGTGTCCGTTTCGGTCCGGGTCGCGGCACTATGGGCTTTATTCGGAGCGTTCATCAGATGGCCTTTCGTGGGGAACTCGAGCTGTTTAGCATGTGGGCACATATCCCCGGAACGCCCGAATTTCCGCGATTTTTTGCACGCACTGGACGAAATGTCGCAGACTCAAAGCAATTTCAAGCGGTATTCTAGGTCCGCAACCAGGCATTCGGAGGCTCACACCGAAGGACGTTGCGGAATGGGCATCGTCGGCAAGACGATTGGGGAGCGGTTTGTGGTATTATGTTCTTGCCAAATTTTTCTTCGAGTTTCGAGTCAAGTTTTCCTCGTTGGCTGTCAGCGACAGTTCCCTTCTGCGTTTTATGGGGCCGAGTGATGGGCGAAATGATCAACTTACTGAGCCGGCGCAAGGCACGCCTACGGGCAGGTGACGCCCGGCAAGCGGCGGCCAACCGGCTGCGCTCTGACGATCCTCACGGCGAATGGAAAGTCAGAAAAGCCCTCGAGTTGAGGGGCAAGCGCGACCTCGATGTTCGCCGCATCGAATCGGGATATGCATTATGATCAAAAGTCCGGTGGTGAAACGATCAATCGTGATCGCTGGCCATAAGACGAGCGTCAGTCTCGAAGACGACTTTTGGGATGCACTGAAGGAAATTGCGATCACGCGCGATGCGACGCTATCGGAAGTGGTTGCGAGCATCGACGCATCGCGTAGCCAGGGTAATCTTTCGTCAGCCATCCGCCTGTTCGTGCTTCATCATTACCGTGCAACTCGCGCGGCTTGATTTTTTTGAGTCAGATACAATCTTTAGTTTGCGCTGTTAGCCCTTGAAAGTGCTAGTTGGCGCGCGCGTTGAACCCACTACGTTACTACCCTATAACTTGCGCGCCCCGTGTGGCACGGGGGGAGAACACCACTGATGCCTTGGAAAAACCAGAGCGGCGGACCTTGGGGCAGTGGTGGTGGCGGTCCGCGCGGGCCTTGGGGCTCGGGCCCGCAACCTAGCGGCGGTGCAACACCTCCCGATCTTGAAGATTTGATCCGCAAGGGTCAGGACAAGCTCAAGGGCTTATTGCCCGGCGGTGCGTTTGGTGGGTGGGGTGGTTTGTTTCTCCTGGCCGCTGCGGTCGTGTTCTGGATGTTATCCGGATTTTATCGCGTGCAGCCGGACGAGCAGGGTGTCGTTCTCCGTTTCGGAAAATTCACGCAGCTAACGCAGCCAGGCCTCAATTATCACTTGCCTTATCCGATCGAACAGGCGCTCGTGCCGAAAGTGACGAGCTACCGACGGGTTGATATCGGCATGCGTGTCCTGGACGATCCGCGCCGGGGAAACGCCACGCGCGACATTCCTGAGGAAAGCTTGATGCTAACGGGGGACGAAAATATCGTCGATGTGGACTTCACGGTGCTTTGGATCGTGAACAACGCCGCGAATTTCTTGTTCAACGTTCAAAATCCAGATGGCACTATCAAAGCGGTGGCCGAGAGCGCGATGCGCGAAGTGATCGGTCGCTCCACGATTCAGCCGATTCTTACGGGCGCGCGCCAAAACATCGAACAAGCTGTGCATGATTTGATGCAAAAAACTCTCGACTCATATCAATCGGGCGTTCAGATCACGCAGGTGCAGTTACAGAAGGTCGACCCGCCGGCGCAGGTCATAGATTCATTTCGCGATGTGCAGGCGGCGCGATCCGATGCTGAACGCCTGCAGAATGAGGCGCAGACTTACGCGAACCGGGTGATTCCCGAGGCGCGTGGACGCGCGGCCCAAATCACGCAGAGTGCCGAGGCATATCGCGAGCAGACAGTGGCTGAAGCCAAGGGCCAAACCGCGCGTTTCCTGCAGGTGTATGACGAATATAAGAAAGCGCCCGATGTGACTCGCCGCCGCATGTATCTCGAAACAATGGAGCGTGTGTTCAACGGTACCGATAAGATCATCATCGATCCGAAGAATAGCGGGGTCGTTCCCTATTTGCCGTTGAATGAACTTAATGCGCGCCGTACTGCGCCTGCCCAAACGCAGCCCGGAGGAAACCGATGATGATGAAAGGGTGGGCCGGTTTAATTGTCGTTCTCTTCGCGCTCGCGGCGATTGTGGGATATTCATCTGTCTTCATTGTGCATCAGAACCAGCAAGCGCTCGTACTTCGTCTCGGTGAACCCATTAGAATCGTGACAGAGCCCGGACTGCAATTCAAAATTCCGCTGGTCGATGGCGTTGTTTATATCGACAAGCGTATTCTCGATCTCGAGAATCCGTCGCAGGAAGTGATCGCCTCCGATCAGAAGCGCCTCGTGGTTGATGCCTTCGCGCGTTTTAAGATTTCCGATCCGCTAAAGTTCTATCAGTCGCTCGGCTCGGTTGAGAGCGCAAATTCGCGGCTGACTAGTATTCTTAACTCGGCATTGCGCCGCGTTCTCGGTGAGGCCACATTTATTCAGGTTGTCCGCGACGAGCGTGAACTGTTGATGTCGCGCATCCGTGAACAGGTTAATCGCGAAGGCTCGAATTTCGGCATCAATGTTGTCGATGTGCGCATTCGCCGCGCTGATTTGCCCGACGCCAATAGTCAGGCGGTATTCCAGCGGATGCAGACCGAGCGTCAACGCGAAGCAGCGGAAATTCGGGCTGGCGGCAACCAGCTCGCGCAAACGATTCGCGCCAAGGCGGATCGTGACGTCACAGTTACCGTCGCTGAGGCGACCTCGCGCGGCGAGCAGATCCGCGGCGAAGGCGATGCCACGCGCAACCGGATCTTCGCCGAGGCCTTCGAAAAAGATCGCGAATTCTTCGGCTTCTATCGTTCCATGCAGGCCTATGAACAGGGACTGAAGCATGGCGACACGCGCCTCCTGCTATCTCCCGATTCTGATTTCTTTCGCTATTTCAACGATCCCGCCGGCAGGGCGCCAGCTGTAACCGCGCCCAGGTAATTTTGCGGTCTTCATGCACGATTTCATTGCCGCACTCGGCCTGTTGCTTGCTATCGAAGGGCTGACATTCGCGGCGTTTCCGGGCGCCGCGAAACGGGCGGCGGAAACGGTATCCGAAGCAACAGAAGGCTCGTTGCGGGTGATTGGCCTTGTCGCAGCGATCGCGGGTGTCGTCGTGCTCTGGCTCGTACGTAACGGTGCATTTTGAATCTGGGAACTTTTCTACTTGTTTGCGAGGACCGGAAGCGTGTCGCTGTTTCGTCAGAATTTCCTCGCACCAGTAATGGACTTGGAAGCACTTGCCTCTTGCGTTATTCCATCGCAGCTTCTTTCTATTCCAAGAATCTTTTGAGGATTGCACATGTCTGTCCTGTTCGCCGCATGTTCGTTGCGCCGCTGTCTAGGGCTTACCCTCGCCGTGGGATTTGGCGCGCTCGTGGCCACCGGCGCGAGTCTTGCCGCTTCTGGCAAGGGCCCTGACTCAGTCGCCGACACTGCAGAACGTGTCATCGATGCAGTGGTGAACATTTCGACTTCGCAGACGATCGAGGCGCAGAAAGGGGTGCAGCTGCCGCAGCTGCCGCCTGGCTCGCCGTTTGAGGAATTTTTTGACGAGTTCTTCAAGAAAGGCGGCGAAGATGGTGGCAGCCGCGCACGCAAGGTTTCCTCGCTTGGCTCTGGGTTTGTGATCGATCCCTCCGGCATTATCGTTACAAACAATCATGTCATCGCTGACGCCGACGAAATCTTCGCTAACTTTAACGATGGCTCGAAGCTGAAGGCCGAGATTGTCGGCAGGGACAGCAAAAGTGACCTCGCGGTGCTGCGCGTAAAGCCCGACAAGTCGATCAAGGCCGTTACCTTCGGCGATTCCGATAAGATGCGAGTTGGTGACTGGGTGATGGCAATCGGAAATCCGTTTGGACTCGGCGGTTCGGTGACGGTCGGTGTTGTCTCCGCGCGGAACCGCGACATCAACGCCGGTCCGTACGACAACTTCTTACAGACCGACGCCGCGATTAATCGCGGCAATTCGGGTGGGCCGCTGTTTAACATGGACGGTGAAGTGATCGGCATCAATACGGCGATCATCTCGCCGTCGGGTGGTTCGATCGGCATCGGCTTTGCGATTCCGTCGAAGAGCGTTACGGGTGTCGTCGCGCAGCTTCGCGAATTCGGCGAGACGCGCCGCGGATGGATTGGTGTTCGCATTCAACAGATCGATGATGCGATCGCCGAGAGCCTCGGTCTAAGCAAGGGGCACGGCGCTCTGATCGCGGGTGTAAATGATGGCGGCCCGGCGGCTAAGGGCGGCCTTCAGACCGGGGATATCATCGTGAAATTTGACGGCCGCGAAATCAAAGAAATGCGCGATCTGCCTAAGGTAGTCGCCGACACGCAGGTTGGGAAGACCGTGGATGTTGTTTATCTGCGGAAGGGCAAGGAGCAATCCGCGCGAGTTACGCTTGGCCGGCTTGAGGATAGTGAAAAGGCGCAGGCGGCTTCGTTGACAAAAGAAAAACCCGGGGAGCCGAAATCCGTTACGAAGAACGTACTTGGACTCGGGCTTTCCAGTCTCACCGACGATCTGAGGAAGAAATATAAAATTAAGGAATCGACGAAGGGCGTGATTGTAGTCTCCGTGGACCGGAATTCAGCTGCGGCCGAGCGCGGCATTCAGGCCGGCGATGTCATCTTGGAAATCCAGAATGAAGCGATCATCAAACCCGACGATTTGCAGATTCGAGTCGATGCGCTGAAAAAGGACGGCAAGAAATCGGCGCTGATCCTTGTGATGCGCGGCGACGAACAGCGTTTCATACCGCTGACGATTCCCTAGGCTGGCACTCAATCAGAGTCATAGCCGGACTCGTAACCAACGTTAAACAGCCTGCAGAAGGTGGCCTGCACGTCATCGAAGGTGTGGATAGGCGGCGCAAGACCCGGCATTACGACAAACCTACTCAACGAATTCCTCTCTTTTATAACCTTGTAAGTAAAGCAATGCAGTGAGATCGCCGTGATCGATGCGTGCGGCCGCGGCAGTCGCAACCGCGGGGCTGGCATGAAACGCGACACCAAGACCGGCGGCCCGGATCATATCGATGTCATTTGCACCATCGCCGGCGGTCAGCGTACCGGTCGGATCGAGTTTCAATTTTGCCGTTAATTCCTGGAGCGCCGCTAGCTTCGCTTCGCGGCCCAAAATTGGCTCATCGATTTTTCCCGTAAGCTTGCCGGCTTCGAATTGGAGCCGATTCGCGCGGTTTTCGTCGAATCCCACTTGGGCAGCAATCTTTGTCGTGAAGAGTGTAAAACCACCGGATACGAGGCAAGTATAGGCGCCATGTTTGCGCATGGTCTGAACCAGCGTGCGCGCGCCTGGCGCGAGGTTAATGCGGGTCTTTAATACTTCGTCGATGACGCTAGCGGGCAATCCCTTCAATAGTGCGACCCGCTCGCGCAATGCGGGCGCGAATTCGATTTCGCCGCGCATTGCGCGCTTGGTGATTGCTGCGACATGTGCTCTTAGCCCGACAAAATCGGCAAGTTCGTCGACGCATTCCTGCTGGATGATTGTCGAATCCATATCGGCGACGAAAAGTCGCTTCTTCCGATGGGCGATGGGCTGCACAACGACATCGACCGGTGCGGGTTTGATCGCCATGCGCAGAGAATCAGCGAAGAGGCGCGTATCGGTCACAAGCGGATGCGCGAAGGGTAGATCATAGGCGATCCCTTTATCGAGAATTGTTGGCGCGCCAGTATCTCGAAGCATGATGCGCGCGGCGTCGATTACCGCCTGGGTCACCGCGGATTGTGCTGGATTCGAGATCAGGGTCGCGACGTGCGACATGTTATGGGTTCGCCGGGAGAAGCACGATGGTTCGTGCGGTGTTGATCGCAGGTCCGACCGCGAGCGGCAAGTCAGCTCTGGCGCTAGCGCTTGCCGAGCGCATTTCCGGCATAATCATCAATGCCGACTCGATGCAGGTCTATCGCGATTTCCGTGTGCTAACCGCAAGACCGACGCGGGAGGAAGAAGCCCTTGTTCCGCATCTTTTGTACGGCCATGTAGATGCCGCCGAGAATTATTCGGTCGGACGCTGGACGGCCGACGTGAGCCGTTCGATGGTGGAAGCTGAGACAGTGAAGCGTCGGCCGATATTCGTTGGTGGCACGGGGCTTTATTTCAAGGCGTTGACGAAAGGGCTTTCGTCGATGCCGTCGGTGCCGGAACCCCTACGGGCACGTGTACGGTCGGAAGCAGAGGGTGTTGAGACAGCCGAGCTTCATGCGAGGCTAGCCGCCAGCGATCCAAAAATGGCTTCGAGATTACGGCCTTCCGACCGACAGCGGATCATTCGCGCGCAGGAGATTTTTGAGGCAACTGGGCGATCGCTCGCCGATTGGCAGGGCTTTTCAGTAAAGCCCTTGATTGCCCCCGCCGACGCAGTAGCAGTTTTTCTTTCGATTGAACGGGCTGAGTTACACCGCCGGATCAATGCGCGCTTTGATTCGATGCTTGCCGCCGGTGTGCTCGATGAAGTTCGCGCCGTTGCCGCCAGGAAGTTGGATCCCGGGCTTCCCGCCTTGAAAGCCCATGGGGTACCATGGCTTAACCGGTATCTTTCAGGTGAACTTTCACTTGAAGAAGCTTCAACCAAGGGAAAAGCTGACACACGGAAATACGCGAAACGTCAAGAAACATGGTTCCGACATCAGTTGAAAGACTGGAAATGGTTGCCGCCGGAGCAGGCCCTTGATTATCTAATTTCTGAGTTAGCAGATTCGTCATCCTAGGACATGCGTGAGGCCAGAGCCTCGAAGGATGACAAATTGATCTTTCGAGGCGTCCTCGATGACGACTTCACCAGCAGGTCAGGCTGACGGATTTGTCACTCCCGCTGGATTTAATTTTGTGCGCACGGGCTCCTTTGGCCAGAGCCACTGCGTCATGAGATAGGCGACACAAACGAACAGCGCAGCCGCCAAAACCCACCACGACGGGCGGATGCCGATTTCGAACATCCAGTTCAGTGCGATAACGCGCGCGAGTGGGACGCCGGTGCGGACACCGTACCATATGGCCTCGAAAAGCGCCGTAAAGAGCGCTGCGAACATAGCAAGCGCAAACAAACCAGCAAACGAAACATCGCGTTTCCGCTTGGATAGCGCGCGATAAGCGAGAAGCCAGGCGAGTAAACCCATTACCAGCGTCGGTTCGTAAATATCGAGTTTTTTCTGCAGAGCGAAATGCAAGACCGCCAGCACGCTGATGATATAAACAAATTTATGCAACATTCGCCATTTCCCACCGAGGCGCCGTACGGCAGCATCGGTCGAGGTGGCACCGAGTGCGATCAATCCGGTCAGCGTGACGAATCCGATCGTTAGATAGAATCGGAGCGCTATTTCACTTGCAACTTTCACGAGATTGTATTTTTGGTCGACTATATAGAGAGAGAAATGAAAAATGGCGTAACAAGTGGCGGCGACACCGAGCGTCCGCCGCGCATTAATCAGTTTGTTCCATTGCAAGATGCGGCGAGCGGGTGTGACCAGAAGTGACAATAGGATCAACCGCACGGTCCAGCGGCCCGAGTAGTGTACGACTTCCATAAATGGACGCGCGCCAAGCTGATCGGAAATGACCATCCACAGTAGCCACAGCGCTGGGACGATCGAAATCAAAAAGGCGCCGACTTTCTCGGGTGACCAACCGCCGGTTTTCTCACGTAAGAAGGGCATCGTCAGCGAATCCGTTTCCTTGGTTCGCGAAATCTAAAGGCTTGTAAGGCCGCTTCATACGGGGGTTTCCTGCAAGCTTGCGTGAGCGGCGCGTCATCACACCCCAGTGCAGCCCGACGGGCCCGCTTGACCCTGCCGGCGCTCGCCTGTAGTTTCATCGCACGATTGGAACGGAAGCGGCGAAAAATGCGCAACTTTCTTAGCCTTATCATCGTAGTAGGAGGGCGCGCCTAGCGGCGGATGGCCTTGCGGCTATTCTTTGTCTGGTGGCGCGCCAAAGGGGTCTCTTTCGAGGCCCCTTTTTTTGATTTTCGGAACCTTGAAACGAACTCAATGAGACGGAGCGGACGATGCAAAAAGAAATGACTGGCGCGGAAATGGTGATCCAGGCGCTCGTCGATCAGGGCGTGGAGCATATCTTCGGTTATCCTGGTGGTGCGGTGCTGCCGATTTATGACGCGCTCTTCCAGCAGGAGAAGCTGAAACACATTCTCGTCCGCCATGAGCAGGGCGCGACGCACGCCGCCGAAGGCTACGCGCGCTCGACCGGCAAGGTTGGCGCGGTACTTGTGACTTCCGGCCCCGGTGCGACGAATGCCGTCACCGGGCTCACCGATGCCCTTATGGATTCGATCCCGATCGTTGTCATTACTGGACAGGTACCAACGCATCTCATCGGTAACGATGCATTCCAAGAGTGCGATACCGTCGGCATCACGCGGCCCTGCACCAAGCACAATTATCTTGTCCGCGATGTGAACGATCTCGCGCGCATCTTGCATGAGGCGTTTTACATCGCCGGAAACGGCCGTCCCGGTCCGGTCGTTGTTGACATACCGAAGGACGTGCAGTTTGCGAAGGGTGTGTATGTTGGCCCACGCGCGGTACAGCACAAAACCTATCGGCCGAGACTTAAGGGCGACATTGATAAGATCAAATCGGCCGTCGAACTGATGCGACATGCGAAGAAGCCCTTGTTTTATACGGGTGGCGGCGTGATCAATTCAGGATTGGAAGCCTCAGTGCTGCTCCGCGAGCTGGTTAAGCTCACTGGGTTCCCGATCACTTCTACATTGATGGGCCTCGGCGCGTTTCCAGCCGCGAGCTCGCAATGGCTTGGCATGCTCGGCATGCACGGTACCTTCGAGGCCAACTGGGCGATGCACGATTGTGACGTGATGATCTGTATCGGCGCGCGTTTTGATGACCGTATCACCGGACGCGTCGATGCATTCTCGCCGTTTTCGAAGAAGATTCACGTCGATATCGATCCATCCTCGATCAACAAGAATGTGAAGGCCGACGTAGCGATTATCGGCGATTGCGCGCATGTACTGGAAGACTTTGTTCGACTGTGGCGCGCGAGTGCGGCGCAGGCGGATAAGAAGGCGCTCGCCGAGTGGTGGAAGCAGATCGATCAGTGGCGCGCACGGAAATCGCTCGCCTATAAAAACTCGACCAGCACCATCAAGCCGCAGTATGCGATCCAACGGCTTTATGAGCTGACGAAAGACATGGACACCTACATCACGACCGAGGTCGGTCAGCATCAGATGTGGGCAGCGCAATTCTATCAGTTCCAAGAGCCGCGACGCTGGATGACATCGGGCGGTCTCGGAACAATGGGATATGGCTTGCCGGCCGCGGTTGGTGTGCAGATGGCGCATCCGCATTCGCTGGTTATTGATATCGCCGGGGAAGCCTCGGTATTGATGACGATGCAAGAGATGTCGACGGCCGTGCAGTACGACCTACCGATCAAGATCTTTATCCTGAATAACGAATATATGGGCATGGTGCGCCAGTGGCAGGAACTTTTGCATGGTGGACGTTATTCGCATTCATATTCTGAGGCGCTGCCGGATTTTGTGAAGCTTGCCGAGGCCTACAAGGGCGTTGGCATCCGCTGTGCGAAACCCGCCGATCTTGACGCCGCGATCAAGGAAATGATCAAGGTGAAAAAGCCGGTTCTGTTCGACTGTGTAGTCGATAAGATGGAAAACTGCTTTCCGATGATCCCGTCAGGACGGGCGCACAATGAAATGATACTGGGCGACGCTGCCGAGAAGATCGAGGATGCAATCACCGAAGAAGGAAAAATGATGGTGTAATGGGCCGACTAGGCCGGCACCCACATGCGAGGCACCCTTAGGGCAGCTGATTCTAAAAACGCATAACGAGACGTCATCTTTAGATGCGTAGAAGAAGGAGAAGCCCGAACTATCGAAAGATGACGCCGTTCAACGAGTAAAGACCATGGCTACAAAAACTGACGCAACTACTTCGCACTATCCCGCCGCGACGGTGAAAGAAGAAATCGTGCGTCGCACGCTTTCGGTCGTTGTCGACAACGAACCAGGCGTGCTTGCGCGCGTGATCGGACTGTTTTCTGGCCGCGGCTACAATATTGACTCCCTTACAGTATCGGAAACCGAGCACGAGAAACATATTTCGCGAATCACTATCGCCACCACCGGTACACCAATGGTGATCGAACAGATCAAGCATCAATTGGAGCGACTAGTGCCGGTGCATCGCGTCATCGATCTGACTGTGACTGGCAAATCGATCGAACGCGAATTGGCGCTAGTGAAAGTGAAGGGCAAGGGCGAGAATCGCGTCGAGGCTTTGCGCCTTGCTGATGCTTTCCGCGCACGCGTGATTGACGCCTCGACGGAAAGCTTCGTGTTCGAGTTGACCGGTAAGCCCGACAAGATCGATCAGTTCATTATATTGATGGCGCCCTTAGGCCTCGTCGAAGTCTCGCGCACCGGCATCTGCGCGATTGCGCGCGGCGCCGAGGAGATGTGAAGCGTCTCACTTCGGATATTTTCAATGTCTCTTGAGCTGCTCGCGACTTTTATACTCTTTGCTATCGTGATGTTGTTCACGCCAGGACCAAATAATATCATGCTGATGACGTCGGGGCTCAATTTTGGATTCGTGCGCACTCTGCCGCATATGCTCGGCGTCTCGCTCGGTTTCGGGTTGATGGTGTTTCTCGTCGGCATCGGTCTCGGCGTGATTTTCAAGATTTATCCCGTGCTCTATTCGATCCTGAAATATGCCGGCGCCGCTTATCTCCTTTATCTCGCTTGGGTGATGGGAACATCTGCCAAGGTCGAGAAGGGCAAGCGCAAGAGCCGCCCCATGACCTTCATCGAGGGTGCTGCGTTTCAGTGGATCAACGCCAAGGGCTGGATCATCGCGCTTGGTGCGATTACGACCTATGCGGCGCTGACGAGTTTTCCGTTTAACGTGATTTTGTTGTCGACGCTTTTCACCGTCGTCGGTACGGCATCGAGCGCGGCATGGGCCGCGTTTGGATCGGGTCTCTCGCGTGTGCTGAAGGACCAATTGCATGTACGCGTTTTTAATATCGTGATGGCGGTGCTATTGGTTGCGTCACTATATCCGGTCTTCGCGGATTTTCTTCATTAGATGATTGGTGCCGAGGGATGTGCTAAGGCCCTACAGGTTTAAGATAACTGGAAACGAAAAACCAAAAGGGGCGTGAAATGCGCGTTTACTACGATCGCGATGCGGACCTGAATCTGATCAAAGGCAAGAAGGTCGTCATCATTGGCTATGGCAGCCAGGGGCACGCGCATGCGCTGAACCTGCGCGACTCTGGCGTGAAGGATGTTGCTGTCGCGTTGCGTAAGGGCTCATCTGGTGTCAAGAAGGCCGAGGGTGAGAAACTAAAGGTAATGGAAGTTGCCGAAGCCGCAAAATGGGCTGACGTCATGATGATGCTCACGCCCGACGAACTGCAGGGCGATATCTATCGCGATCATCTGCATGCCAATATGAAACAGGGCGCCGCGCTGATGTTCGCGCACGGTCTCAATGTGCATTTCAATCTAATCGAACCGCGCGCCGATCTCGACGTGCTAATGGTTGCGCCGAAGGGACCCGGCCATACAGTGCGATCGGAATATCTACGCGGCGGCGGTGTACCGTGCCTGCTCGCAATCCATAAGGACGCGTCAGGCAACGCGCACGATCTCGGTCTGTCTTATGCCTCCGCAATCGGAGGAGGGCGCGCTGGCATCATCGAGACAACGTTCCGTGAGGAATGCGAAACGGATCTGTTCGGCGAGCAGGTGGTGCTGTGTGGCGGCCTGGTCGAGCTCATCAAGGCCGGATATGAGACGCTAGTCGAAGCCGGATACGCGCCGGAGATGGCCTATTTTGAGTGTCTCCACGAAGTGAAGCTGATCGTCGATCTGATTTACGAAGGCGGCATCGCCAACATGAATTACTCGATCTCAAACACGGCCGAATATGGCGAATATGTCACCGGTCCACGGATTATTAATGATGCGACAAAAGGTGAGATGAGGAAGGTACTCGGCGATATTCAATCGGGCCGCTTCACGCGCGACTGGATGCTAGAAAATAAAGTCAATCAGACTTCCTTCAAGGCGACCCGCGCCAAGCTCGCGCAGCACCCGATCGAGCAGGTCGGAGAAAAGCTGCGTGCCATGATGCCTTGGATCAGAGCGAAAGCGTTGGTGGACAAGGCTAGGAACTAAGTGGTGATGAGGTCCGTCGTCATCACGGGTGCCTCGACCGGGATTGGCTTTACCACGGCGAAGCTCTTGATCGGTGAGGGGTTTCGTGTTTTCGGCAGTGTGCGTAATCAGGGCGATGCCGACCGGTTGTCGAAAGAGCTTGGGGCGAGCTTTACACCGTTGATTTTCGATATCACAGACGAAGCCGCGGTGAAAAAAGCCGCGGGCGAAGTTCGTAATACGCTGAATGGCGAAACACTTACAGGCCTCGTGAACAATGCGGGTATCGCGGTGCCCGGGCCAGTCCTCGATGTCGCCATTGTCGATTTTCGCCGTCAGCTGGAGATTAATGTCGTCGGTCAAGTGATCGTGCTGCAATCCTTTGCGCCGCTATTGGGCGTGGATCGATCGCTTAAGGGTCCGCCGGGGCGAATCGTGATGATTAGTTCGGTCGCGGGCAAACGCGCGCTGCCATTTGCTGGACCTTACTCTGCGTCGAAGCACGCGGTCGAAGGACTCTCTGAAAGTTTGCGGCGCGAGATGATGTTTTTCGGCATCGATGTAATCGTGATTGGGCCAGGGCCGATCAAAACGCCGATCTGGGAAAAGGGCGAAAAGGTCGATCTCAATAAATTCGCCAATGCGCCCTATTTTGAGGCTTTAAAGAAAATGCGGGCTAGCATGCAGCAGGTCGGCGCCGCCGGATTGCCGCCGGAAGATGTTGCGCAGCTGATTCTCCATGCGCTGACCGCGAAGAAGCCATGGGTGCGCTACACGATTGCGCCGAGGCAGGGTGTACGATTCCTGACGGCATTGCTGCCGAAGCGCCTGCAGGATCGAATGATCGCGAAGCGACTTGGACTGGAGCATAAACCGCGCTAGCGCGCGCGCTTCTTCTCAATCTCTCCCCACATCCAGCGCGCGATTTCCTCCGGCGAACTTGCTGGTCCATTGCCATTGGCGCGCAGATTCGCCTCGCGCATGAGATCCACGTCGATCGCACCGAGCAGCGGTTTCAGCGCCGCAACCAGCCTATCATCGCCGGCACGCTTCGGCGCAACCAAGAGGACGGCATCATAGGGCGGAATCGTGCGCTTCGGATCGTCAAGAATAATGAGATCATACTGTTTGACACGGCCTTCGCTCGTATAGGCCGAGATCACGTCGACCTCACCTGCAGCCGCCGCCTGATACATGAATTCCGGCTGGATCAGTTTTTCCTCGCGGAATTTCAGGCCGTAAGCCGCGACGGTCACCTTCCATTCCGGACGTTCGAAAAACTCGTAATCCCCGGCAATGGAGAGCTGTGACGCGTAGCGCGCAAGGTTTTCGATCGAACGAATGCCACGCGCTTCCGCGCGTTTCCGTGACATCGCGAGTGCATAGGCATTTTCGAAGCCGAGATTGCCGAGCATCGTGATTTTATATTTGTCCCCGAGCCATTGTTTTATTGTCGCGAGCACTTCTTCGCGTGGCTTTGTTTCGGTGTGCTGTAACTGGTTCGACCATAGCGTGCCGGAATATTCGACATAGACATCGATATCGCCTGTTGCCAGCGCGTTGAAAATCACCACCGAGCCAAGTCCATCTCGGCGTCTCGAGGAGAGTCCCTCCGCCTGTAGCCGCTGTTCAATCAGCGCTTCGAGAATATATTGCTCTGTGAACGTCTTGGCGCCGATGACATAGGTGGCTGCCGGACGAACGAGACTTGGCCAGACCGCAGCGACAGTGATGAACGCGATTCCTGCACTGCCAATCGCGATATGTCGGCGTTTGTGCGCACCGAAGCCGCTTTCGATCAGCGCCAGCAGTTGATCGACCGCGAGCGCGAGCACTGCGGACGCGATGCAACCGAAAATTACGAATACCCAATTCTGCGTTTGCAAGCCGGTGAAGATATAATTACCGAGACTCGTCTGGCCGACGGGAGTCGCCAGCGTCGCCGTGCCGATTACCCAGACGGCAGCAGTACGAACGCCGGCCATGATGATTGGGCGAGCGAGCGGTAGCTCCACCATGGTGAGCGCCTGCCCTCCGGTCATGCCGACGCCGAGCGTTGCTTCGCGCACGGCCGGATCGATGTTCAAAATTCCAGTCACCGTATTGCGCAGAACGGGTAACATCGAATAAAGCGCGAGCGCGAGCACGGATGGAAGAAATCCAAGCGCTGAAAATCCGACACCGAATATTTTTTCTGTTAACACGGAAAGTGCAAGCAGCAACGGATAGAAAAGTGCGAGCAGCGCGAGACCCGGAATCGTCTGGACGATGCTTGCTAAACCAAGGATGAGATTGCGCAGCAGCGGCCATCGCGTCGCGACTAGGGCGAGTGGTAAACTGAAAGCGAGACCTAGCGCGAGTGCCGTGACGCTCACCAGCACATGGCTGCCTAGATAGTCCGGCAGCTTGGCCAGTGCGTCATAGAAGCGATGATCGAATCCGTTCATCGCGACGTATCACCCTTTAAGAGTGCCGCGAGGCGCATGGCCTGGCTGCGCGGTGTCTCCACGAGTTCTCGTACATAGGTGTGCTTCGGCGCCGTCATCAAATCGCGCGGCGCACCTTCTTCGATCAGATGCCCCTGATGAATAACGACGATGCGATCGGCGAGAAGCGCTGCTTCGGTCAGATCGTGAGTGATCATCACCGTCGTCAGTTCGAGTTTTTCGTGGAGTTCGCGATAGTTGCGGCCGAGCGCATCGCGGTTTAGCGCGTCGAGTGCGCCGAAAGGCTCGTCCATGAGGACGATTTTGGGTTTGGCCGCGAGTGCTCGCGCGACGCCGACCCGCTGGCGCTCGCCACCGGAAAGTGCGGCCGGAAATCGGTTGCGATAGTTTGCTGGATCGAGGCGTACGAGTCGCAAGAGTTGTTCCACTCGCGCCGCCCGTTTTTTGTCGTTCCATCCGATCAGGAGCGGCGTAATCGCTATATTTTCCGCAACGGTCATATGGGGAAAAAGTCCGATGCCCTGAAACACGTAGCCGATCCTGCGCCGCAGGCCGATGGGCTCGGCATCGCTAATATCCGCGCCATCCACCCGAATAGTCCCACTGGTGGGTTCGGCGAGCCTGTTGATCAGGCGGAGAAGAGTTGTTTTGCCGGATCCGGACGGCCCGACGATGGCCAGAAACTCGCCCGTGCCGACTTGAAGGGAAACGCGGTCGAGCGCCTTGACCTTTTCGCCATAAGCCTTGGTTACGTCTTGCAACTCGATTGCGTTATGGTTGTGGGACATCACTACAGCCGATTAATCCGCCCGCCTGTGATTTACGAGGTAACTAAACGCTCAAAGTTGCTTGCGCCGATCAGTGCGCCAAGACTGATCAGCGCTCCGGGCGCTGGCATGATAAGTAAAAAGATCGCGAAAGATTTGCCATAGGCCCAAAAGCCGACAATCACGAACAGCAGCCGAAGGCGAAAATGATAGCGGGTCGATCCAATGAAAGCGATACGCCAGCAACAGCGATGGCTGCTGCCGTGCACTTGGAGGGCGTGTGCGTCACCTATCTCGTTGAGAACGGAAGCTTTACCGCAATCGAGCAAATCGATTTGACCATAGCGGACGGAGAGTTTCTTTCTATCATTGGTCCGACTGGCTGCGGGAAATCCACACTCTTGAACATCGCAGCCGGTATGATCGCTCCGACGCAAGGGCGAGTGAAAATTTTTGGGGATATACTATCTGGCGTGAATCGCCGGGCGGGCTATCTCTTTCAGGCGGATGCATTGTTTCCATGGATGACGGTGCTCGAAAATGTCGCCGTTGGATTGGAAGTCACTGGCATCAGCCAATATGACGCGCGTGAACGAGCACGTGCGTGGCTTGAGCGGGTGGGGCTTTCTGTTTTCGCCGATCGCTATCCGCATATGCTTTCAGGTGGCCAGAAAAAACGCGTTGCGCTGGCGCAAGTACTGATCCGCGAGCCGAAAATATTGCTCATGGACGAACCTTTCGGTCCGCTCGATGCACAAACTCGTCTCATCATGGGCAATTTGCTGCTCGATCTCTGGCAGGCCGACAAAAAAGCCGTGCTCTTTGTGACTCATGACCTTGAAGAGGCGATTGCGCTTTCCGACCGCGTTATTGTATTGGCGGCAGGGCCAAATTCGGCGATTATAGGCGATTGGAAGATTTCACTGCCTCGGCCGCGCGACATCCTTGACGTCAAGCTGCAGCCCGCATTTCACTGGGTTCACCGCGAAATATGGAGTGAGCTGAAGCAAGAAGTTCTAAAAACCTATGAGCGAGTTGAGGTCCGAGGGACATGAGCAGAACGCAACTGATCATGCTGCAATTGTTGGTCGCGGTCATTCTGATCGGGTTTTGGCAAGTTTTCACTAAGTACACTTTTCTGGGGCATCGAATTCTCGATCCCTTTTTCTTTTCAACGCCCTTTGATGTCGCCGCGCGAATATTCAAATGGTTCACTGAGGGCAGTATCTGGCGGCATCTCGTGATCACGCTTGTCGAAGCGATACTTGCATTTGTTATCGGCTCCTTGATGGGGATTTTTGTCGGTTTCTGGTTTGCGCGAAAACCATTTATCGCGGCTGTATTTGATCCTTATGTGAAAATGATTAATTCGCTGCCGCGTGTTGTGCTCGCGCCGATTTTCACACTCTGGCTTGGTCTCGGCATTTGGTCGAAGGTAGCGCTTGGCGTCACACTTGTTTTCTTTATCGTTTTTTTCAACGTCTATCAGGGCGTGAAAGAAGTAAGCCCCACGATCCTTGCGAATGCTCGCATGCTCGGTATGAGTGAACGCCAACTTCTTCGCCATGTTTATTGGCCGTCGGCGCTCTCGTGGATGTTTTCGTCGCTGCATACCGCGGTTGGGTTCGCCGTCGTTGGCGCGGTGGTTGGCGAATATCTCGGTTCGGCGGCGGGGTTAGGCTATCTCATTCAACAGGCGGAGGGCATTTTCGATGTCGCGGGTGTCTTCGCCGGCATGTTCGTGCTGGGCGTGTTTGTGGTGGCAATTGATGCAATCGTCAGCCTCGCGGAGCGGCGTTTGCTGTACTGGCAGCCAGTAGCGGTGAAAGCTCACTCTTAGGGGAACTTTGCAGGAAGCGCCCACTGCTTTACTGTTCGTGAAAAGCCGACAAAACAAAACTTCAAGGAGGATCGTATGCGCGACAAACTCGCGCGCCTTGTGGGCGCATTTTCAGTACTCGTATTGCTGATAGGGCTTGCGGTTGCGCAAGGCGCGAAGCCGAGAATCACGATCGCTGTCGGCGGTGCGTCCTGCCTTTGTTATTTGCCGACTATGCTTGCAAAAGCGCTTGGTGAGTACGAAAAGGCCGGGGTCGATGTTGAAATCGTGGATTTCAAGGGGGGCTCGCAGGCGCTCACGGCGGTGATCGGCGGTAGTGCCGATGTGGTATCCGGCTATTACGATCATTGTGTGAATCTTGCGGCCAAGAATCAGACGCTGCAGGCTTTCGTCGTCTATGACCGGTATCCTGGTTTTGCGCTTGTGGTATCGCCGTCGCAGATGGGCAAGATCAATTCCATCAAGGATCTTGCCGGCAAGAACGTTGGTGTCAGCGCGCCCGGTTCGTCCACCGATTTCTTTCTCAAGTACCAGCTTGCGAAGGCGGGTGTTGCGCCGGACGCGGTTTCCGTAATCGGGGTCGGCCTCGGGCCGACGGCGGTGGCGGCAATGGAACAGGGCACAGTCGATGCGGCGGTAATGCTTGACCCCGCGATTACGCTTCTTCAGGGCAAGTTCAAGGAGCTGAAAATCCTTAGCGATACGCGTACGCAGAAGGACACGCTCGCGATTTTCGGCGGTGAATATCCGGGGGGAGCCCTTTACACGAAAGCAGATTGGATCGCGAAGAACGAGATGGAGACGAAGGCGCTCACCAGCGCTCTGATTGCGACGCTGAAATGGATTCATTCGCACTCGGCCGAGGAAATCATGGCAAAAATGCCCGATACACTCGTCGGCCCTGACAAGACGCTCTATGTTGCAGCACTCAGGAACACGATCCCGATGTATTCAACCACGGGTTTGATGGATCCGAAGGGCGCGCAAGCAGTGCTGGCTGTATTCAGCCAATCGGTTCCGGAGGTTGCCAAGGCGAATATCGACCTCGCCAAGACCTACACGAACAAGTTCGTCGAGCAGACAGCGGCAAAACCGACAAACTGAAGGCGGCTCGCTACAGTAGGGAAGCATCACCCATCCGATTGATAGTGATTCGGAGTAAAATGTCCCAACGGACCTTGCGGCCATTGTCGACCAGACGATTCAACGGTGCATGACGTGCGAATGAAGGATCTGTCGCACTGCGGAATAAGACCAAGAAGGGCCGTATATAAACCTTTTTACGAGTCTCGGCGGATGTCCCAATTGCTGCGCTGCGTGCAGAGGGACATTTCCCCCACTTGAATTCGCTCCGCAACTACCGCATCCGTCACAGGCTTGTGTGCGTCTCGAAAATAGCCGTTGCAATGGGAGAACCACACTATGGATGCTATTAAAGGTCTCAAAAGTCTAATCGCACATTTGACTGAAATTGGCCTGATGCTGCTCGCTCTGGCCATCGTCGCCGCATTGCTCGTTGGCGGAAATGTTCCGTTCTTCGGGTCGGTAGTCTCCAACATCACTGCAATGGTCAACGAACTTGGCAAGAACGGCCTCGTTGGCCTAATCGCCCTTGGCCTCATCCTGTGGCTTTTCTCGAAACGCACCATCGGATGATGTGACAAAAGATTGGGTGGGAGAAAAATCTCCCATCCAACGTTTTTCGAGGGGGCCGCCATGTACAGATATCTCGAAAAAACCCGCCGCTTTCTTTGGGCGTTCGCCGAGATCGGATTTCTCATCGTTCTCGTCAGCGTTCTCATTCATCTCCTACTGGGTTCGAGTTCTGGTGGGTTTGTGCAGGGTGTCTATGACAATCTCGTCGCTTTTGGCCGCGACGTGCCGAGCGCGACGTTGCTGGGCGTTGGATCGCTCATGCTGCTGATTTGGTACTTCCGGCAACGCGCCGAAAAATAAGCAAGTTTTCTTTCGGCTGTCGAACATAGGGCGCCCGTTGGGATGCCATGTTATTTGGTGGCTTGTTCGGCGAGGATTGGAGTTGGTTTGGCCTGCAGCTAACCTTTCGGCATGAATCTGCTCTCCATTCAATCGCACGTAGCCTACGGTCACGTGGGAAATGCGGCAGCCGTGTTTCCGCTGCAACGGCTGGGTGTGGAAGTGTGGCCAATCCATACGGTGCAATTTTCGAATCACACCGGCTATGGTTCCTGGCGCGGTAAGATATTCGACGCTCAGGTTATTTACGATGTGATGCAGGGAATTGAGGAGCGCGGCGTTCTTTCGTCTTGCGATGGCATCTTATCCGGCTATATGGGCTCGGCCGATATCGGCGGAGCGATTCTTAACGCTGTCGACCGGGTTAAAGCCGTAAACAGCGGGGCGCGTTATTGCTGCGATCCGGTGCTCGGCGATGTGGGACGCGGGGTGTTCGTGCGGCCTGAAATTCCCGAATTCATCCGCGAACGTGCCGTGCCCCTCTCCGACGTTACGACCCCGAACCAGTTCGAGCTCGATTATTTATCTAGGCGCTCCAGCACGACCATTCATGATGCCGTGAGGGCCTGCCGTGCGATTCATGCGATGGGCCCGAAAACGGTTCTGGTGACGAGCTTGCATGTCGAGGATACGCCGAAGGACTCGATTGATTTGTTGGCATCCGCTTCTGATGGTTGTTTTCGAGTGCGGACGCCGCTGCTAAATCTTTCGGTCAATGGCGCGGGTGATGCCATCGCGGCGTTGTTTTTCTTTCACGTGCTGACGAGCGGCTCGATCGCAGAGGCTCTGACGCAGGCGGTGTCCTCGATTTTCGGCATGTTGAAAAGGACGCAGGACGCCGGAATGCGTGAAATTTTACTTGTCGCTGCGCAAGACGAATTCGTGAAGCCCGCGCGCATTTTCCGCGCCGAACCCGTTTCTGCATGACGACAGAAGCAATTCGGATCATTCCAGTCGATCGACTCGATCTCCGCTTTGAGCCGCGGCCGTGGCCCTGGGCGGATGAAAACCGCCCGGCGATCGAGGCGCATTTCAAAAAGGAAGCTGCAAGCAAGCAGATATGGAACGGCCGCGTGCTGCTCTTGCATAGGCATGCGATTGAAGTGGGCGTATTTTATGGTTCCTATTTCGAAACGGATTTTGCAAATTTTCTCGCTTGGCGAGATTTTGGATTCCCCGATCCATCGATCGTCAATTGTTTTGCCATGGGCGCGCTCTGCACGGCCGATGGGACGTATCTGCTTGGGCGTATGGCAAAATACACAGCGAATGCCGGGAAAGTCTATTTTCCCGCCGGCACGCCAGATCCCGGCGATGTCCGTGGCGGAAAAGTTGATCTCATTGGCAGCGTGTCGCGAGAGCTGGCAGAAGAAACGGGCCTCATGGCCAATGAAGTGACGCAAGGTCTATGCTGGTATGCTGTTTTTGCTGGCAGGCGCACCGCATTGGTGCGCCCGCTCAGGGCGCGTGAAGACGCAGCAAGGCTAGCCGGTCGTATCCGCGTGCATCTTGCGCGCGAGCAGACACCGGAATTTGAGGATGTCATCCTGGTGCGAAGCCCATCCGATTTTGTGCCAGAAATGCCGGATTTTGTACGCGCCTATATAGAGTATTGCTGGTCGCAGGATTCCTAGAATATTCAACCTTGCAAAGAGCAACAGCTCATCGTGAAATATTGTTCCTCCGGTAAGGCACTTATGCAATGAATCCCTCTAAACTTGTGAAGCAATATCGAATCGACAATCCGAAGAAATTCCGATTGCGCGATATCGATCCGGCTGATCGGGGCGGTCTCGCTCTCGACAAGAAAAGCGTGAAAGACATTCTTGCGAAGGACATCGAGCGTCTTACAGAAATGCAGGAGCGCCTCTACGCTCAGGACCGCTGGTCCGTACTGGTGGTTTTGCAGGCGATGGACGCGGCCGGCAAGGATAGTGTCATCAAGCATGTGATGTCCGGCGTGAACCCGCAGGGCTGTCAGGTGGTCGCGTTCAAGTCACCGAGTGCGGAGGAACTCAATCACGATTTTCTCTGGCGCATTTCACGCGCTTTGCCGGAGCGCGGGCGGATTGGAATTTTCAACCGCTCCTACTATGAAGAGGTCCTAGTTACGCGGGTGCACGAGGAAATTCTGGCAAAACAAAAATTGCCGCCAAAACTTGTGACTCGGAAAATATGGAACGAGCGCTTCAAGGACATTCGTTGCTTCGAGCGTCATTTGGCAAGAAACGGTACGGTGGTGCTCAAATTCTTCTTGTATGTCTCGAAAGAGGAGCAAAAAAAACGTTTTCTCGACCGTCTGGATGACCCTGCCAAGCGTTGGAAATTTTCGATGGGTGATATTGAAGAGCGGAAATTATGGGGCCGTTACATGGCGGCCTACGAAGACATGATCCGCCATACGAGCACGCAGGAAGCGCCGTGGCACGTCGTACCCGCCGATCACAAATGGTTCACGCAATTGAGTGTGGCGGCGACAATCGTGAAAGCGCTGGAGAAGCTCGATCTAGAATTTCCAGTCATGGATGGAAAGGCTTTGGCTGAAATGAAACTTGTTCGTAAGGCGCTTCAAAATGAGCGTCCGGCGGGAAGGTCTGATTAGCGGTAACCGTGAGTGTTTCTTACGTGAGCAAGCTGCGTGTTGGCTTCGCTTGCACGTCCCGCAGCACAAGTCGCGCGTGGTCCCGCCGTCAATTCCTGATTGATGCGATCATAAACGCTCTGGCTTAGATAACCCGTAGTTACATCCCGATCGATAAGTGCCTCATAAGCGGAGATCGGTTGAGTGCAGGCAGGCGGACCGGAAAGGTTCGGGCGAGAGATTGCATTGCCAACTGAGCCAGCAGCTACCGGTTCGGGAGCCGAAAAACTGTCGCCCCCGCTTGCGCACGCGGTGAGCAGTAGGCAGCCCGCGACTGCGGCCAAAGCCGATAGAATCGATGTCCGCCGCATTTCTGTCCCCGCAAGGTGATTGTGGACAAATTACCTTGATAAAATGCAAATCTCGATGGCCATTTGGATAGACTCGCTTCTTAAAGCTTTGGCTTGCCTGCACGGGCCCAGATGGCTAGAAACTTGCTAGTAGCGCCGTCTTTACCTCTGCTTAAGCATTCGGGCGAAGACTGGCAGCCGATTTGAGAGCCACGCGGACGCGCCATGATAAATGTTTCAAACAGCCGCTCTGCCGTCCTGATCGCCGAAGCGATTTCGGGCCGCGCTCTCATTCTCGCCGGGCTTCTTCTCCTTCGCCACCCCTGAGGGTCGACTGGGCGCATGCGCCTTGGCACTCAGGGGAACGCTTGAATGAACCCCAAGGTGCCTTTGAAAAGGCGAGTGCGAGGAGAAGGAATAGAGACATGAACAAGCAAAGACCGGGCAACGACAAAAATCGCGTGCTGATATTCGACACGACGTTGCGCGACGGCGAACAATGCCCTGGCGCTTCGATGAACTTGGAAGAAAAACTCGAGGTGGCGGAACTGCTCGACGACATGGGCGTCGATATCATCGAGGCCGGCTTTCCGGTGGCCTCACAAGGCGACTTCGAATCGGTCGTTGAGATCGCGAAGCGCACCAAGAATGCAATCATCGCGGGGCTTTCACGCGCGGCGCCGAAAGATATCGACCGTTGCGCCGAAGCTGTGAAGTACGCGAAGCGTCCGCGCATTCATACATTTCTTTCGACTTCGCCGGTTCACATGAAATGGAAACTTCAGAAAGAGCCGCACGAAGTGCTGGATATGGTCGTCCAGCAGGTGACGCGCGCGCGTAATCACGTCGACGACGTGGAATGGTCTTCAGAGGACGGCACCCGCACCGAATCCGATTTTCTTTGCCGCTGCGTCGAGGCCGCAATCAGGGCGGGTGCGACAACGATCAATATTCCCGATACGGTCGGTTATTCGACGCCAATGGAATATGCAGCGCTTATTAAGATGGTGCGCGAGCGCGTGCCGAATTCCGACAAGGCTGTATTCTCCGTGCATTGCCACGATGACCTGGGCATGGCGGTCGCGAATTCGCTCGCCGGCGTTGAAGGCGGCGCGCGTCAGATCGAATGCACCATCAACGGCATCGGCGAACGGGCGGGCAATGCTTCGCTCGAAGAGGTCGTGATGGCAATGCGCGTCAGGAACGACGTAATTCCATACTGGACAAATGTCGACGCACAAATGCTGACGCGCGCATCGAAGCTCGTCTCGGCCGTAACCTCGTTTCCAGTGCAATATAATAAAGCAATCGTGGGCCGAAATGCATTCGCGCACGAATCCGGCATTCACCAGGATGGCATGCTGAAGAACGCGGAGACCTATGAGATCATGAAGCCCGAGGATGTTGGCGTTAAGCAAACTTCGCTCGTCATGGGCAAGCATTCAGGACGCCACGCCTTCCGCGAAAAATTGAAGGAACTGGGCTACGAGCTTGGCGACAATGCGTTGAATGACGCTTTCAACCGCTTCAAGGATCTCGCCGACAAGAAGAAGCATGTCTATGACGAGGACATCGTCGCGCTGGTCGACGATGAGATCGCAAGGGCGCACGATCGCATCAAGATTGTGTCGTTGCAGGTGATCGCTGGCACAATAGGGCCGCAATCGGCGACCCTCGTGCTCGATATCGACGGCAAACAGCAAACGACAACGGCTTCCGGCAATGGTCCGGTTGACGCCACCTTCAACTCCATCCGTCAGCTTGTGCCACACAAGGCGAAGCTACAGCTCTATCAGGTGCACGCCGTGACCGAGGGTACAGACGCACAGGCAGAGGTTTCGGTGCGGCTTGAGGAAGAGGGGAAAAGCGTGACCGCGCGCGGGACGCATCCCGATACGCTGGTGGCTTCGGCTCAGGCCTATATCAGTGCGCTCAACAAGCTCGCGCATAAACGGCAGACCGTGAATCCGCAGACCGCCTACGGCTGAAGCCTCAAAAAATGCTCGATCGGCGGCCCTTGCGGCCGCCGATTGCTTTGTGAATGATGAGCAGACGCGGAGGGGCTTCGTGAAAAACTACAGTAAGATCTGGCCGTGGCTTGCGGCGGCGTTGATCGTGGCGATTGCTCTTCCCTCGGCAGCGCAAGAGCTGACGCCGCAGAAGCGTAAGAAGGAACCTGTCCAGTGCATGCGGGATTACAAACCCGTTTGTACTCGGACGATCAATGGCGTGCTTACAACCTTTATCAATGAATGCACCGCGAAGGTCGCCGGTGCAGCGATTCTCGCCAAGGGAACATGCGACGAACTTAAATGTCCGCCCGTCGAACTTTCAGTTTGTGGGCGCAAGGATGGCAAGACCCAAACTTACACGAATGCTTGTGTGGCCGAGAAAGAAGGAGCTGCCGTTCTTCTGCGGGACAAATGTCCCGATACCTGCACCGCGGGCAGTGCCCCGGTCTGCGCGGTCGATGATAAGGGCAAGCGCGCGGAATTTGCAGGCGCTTGCCAAGCCGTGTTAGCGGGCGCGCGCGTGTTGCATTCTGGGAGGTGTGTTGCTGGAACAACATGTTCGAGTGTCGGATTTCGCGTTTGTGCGATCAGCGCGACAGGTTTTGAAACGCAATATGCTAGCGAATGCCAGGCGGAAGCCGCGAATGCCTCGTGGATTCATAACGGAAATTGCAAACCAGGCGTATTCCGCCGGCTGTTGCAGAGCTACGGCATCGTGAAACCGCGCTAAACGGCGACGGACAGTCAGTTTCTGAATGGCGTTGTGATGATAGCCCGCCGGATTGGGAATGGCTTCGACTGGCTGCGCTTCTTTTTTTATTTTTAGCGCGAACAAAAAAACATTATGAATTCCCCTCGTTTGTGCATCAATATCGAAGCTGAAGGGACGCAACGCAAAACGCCCAAAATCCTCCCCCAGTTTTGCCGTTGTCCAGCTCTTGCCGTTGTTTGCGAGATATCGACCTGTATGATTTGCCCATTATCGGAACGTCGGAGACAACAGTGATTTTGACTGTTGTTTTAATTCGTCAAGGCCGAGTTGGTGGCCGGTAGCTAAGCCTTAGGAGTAATTGTTTTGCCCGACAGGTTGCGGCGGAAAGGTAGCCGACATGCAGCTTCGAGCAGCGCCTGAAACATTTTCATGGCTCAAATAAGCCATGTTGAGATTGGTTAAATCGGCCCGCCATTCCGCATTGCGGCATGTCAACTCTTGATAGTAAGTTTGTGTTGACGGACATTCGCGAATGCTTGCTATGCGGCCGACACGTCATGGGTTGGATTATCAAATTGATTTCTTGTCTATCGTCACGAGCCGAGGATCATTAGAAGCGCGAGGGTCATTCCGACGACCCCCACGGAGGAGAGATCATGCGTAAGTTATTACTTGCAGTTGCTATTTGCGCCCTTGCTGCCGGCTCTTCAGCCGTCAAGGCGGATGATCCTATCGTTATTAAATTCAGCCATGTCGTCGCGCCAGACACGCCGAAAGGCAAGGGCTCGGAGAAATTCAAGGAGCTTGCAGAGAAATATACGAATGGCAGGGTGAAGGTTGAGATCTATCACAACTCGAGTCTTTATAAGGACAAAGAAGAACTCGAAGCACTGCAGCTTGGTGCAGTGCAGATGCTTGCGCCATCGAATTCCAAATTCGGGCCAATCGGCGTGAAGGAATTCGAAGTGTTTGATTTACCCTACATCCTTCCGGACATCCCCGCGCTCCGCAAGATAACCAATGGACCGCTAGGCAAGAAGCTGCTCGCTCTGCTCGAACCTAAGGGCATGGTGGGGCTTGCCTACTGGGATAATGGCTTCAAACAAATGAGCGCTAACAAACCGCTGCGGAAACCGGAGGATTTTCACGGCCTGAAATTTCGCATCCAGTCTTCGAAAGTGCTCGAAGCTCAGTTCCGTGCGCTTGGCGCGACGCCGCAAGTCATGGCTTTCTCTGAGGTATATCAGGCACTGCAGACCGGCGTCGTCGACGGCCAGGAGAACACGCCCTCGAATATGTATACGCAGAAAATGCACGAGGTGCAGAAGTTCATCAGCCACACCGATCACGGCTATATCGGTTACGTCGTTGTCGTGAACAAGAAGTTCTGGGATGGTCTACCGGCCGATATACGCGGCCAGCTGGAGAAGGCTATGGCCGAGGCTACAGCTTTTGCGAACGAGACCTCACAAAAAGAAAACGACGAAGCGTTTACCGAAATCAAGAAATCCGGTAGGTCGACGATTCTTGAACTTACCGGCGTCGAGAAGGCTAACCTGCGGAAAGCAATGGAACCCGTCTATAAGGAAATGTCGGGACGTCTGGGGCAGGGAGTTATTGACGAATTCCTGAAAGAATCCAGTAGCGTCACTCATTGAAAGGACTGGCGAGCTTCCGGAGAAAAATTACCGAAACTCGCTCCTTCCATGCTCCGCATTCTCGATCGCCTTGAAGAAATTCTGATCGCAAGCCTGATGGCCGCGGCAACATTGCTGATTTTTGTTGCCGTCATCCAACGCTACGCGGTCGGTTTTCCGATCCTTTATCCTTATTTTTTCTGGATTAACCTTTCCTGGGCGCAGGAGCTGTGCATCTACATGTTCGTGTGGATGGCCAAATTTGGCGCTGCCTACGGTGTCCGCACTGGCATTCATGTCGGTGTCGATGTGATAGTTGCCCGGTTGGACGGGCGCTCATATTACCGGGTCGTTCTATTCGGGCTGCTGTGCGGTGCTGCGTTCACGGGCGTGATTGGTACGTTTGGCACCCACTTTGTCTGGTTGATGGCTCACACGGATCAGACCTCTCCGGATCTCGAGATACCGTCATGGCTGGTATATCTCGCGATTCCCGCAGGCAGCTATCTCATGTGTTTTCGCTTCCTGCAGGTGATCTGGACTTTCGTCCGCACCGGAGAACTGCCGCACCACGACATCGCTCACATCGAGGGCATCGAGAATGCACCCACCATTTCCGTTACCCCTATAGCAATTACTCGTTAGGACGCGCGCCGTGGCACATGCACCTGCTATCGATCATGAATACAAACCGCCGCCGCGGAATCAGGGCTCGGGCATTGCTTCGTTTTTCTTCATCGGCCTTCCCATTCTGCTCATCGTCCTGTGCCTAGCTGCGAAGTTTGGTTACGTGTCGATCTCCGCGGGTCCGCGCGCTGGCCTGATTTTCATGTTGCTCGTAACCCTCATGCTGACGGGCATGCCGATTTCGATCGCCCTAGGCCTCACCGTGCTGATTTTCGTTTTTGCGCTGACGAACGTGCAAATCGATGTGGTGGCGCTGAAGCTTTTCACTGGGATCGAGAGATTCGATATCATGGCGGTCCCATTCTTCATCTTGGCCGGCAATTTCCTCACCCATGGCGGCGTAGCCAGGCGGATGATCGATTTTGCAACCTCCGTTGTGGGACATTTGCACGGCGGGCTTGCGCTTGCAGGAATCGTGGCCTGCGCGATGTTCGCACTGGTTTGTGGATCGAGCGTCGCCACGGTGGTGGCTGTTGGCTCGATCATACTGCCAGAGATGGTCAGGCACGGTTACCCGATGCGCTTCGGTGCAGGTGTCATTACCGTCGCGGGCTCACTTGGCATCTTAATGCTGCCCTCGATCCCCAAGGTAATCTATGCGATCTCCACGAACACCTCGATCGGCGCTCTGTTTGTTGCAGGTCTACTACCAGGGACGCTGCTGACAGTAATGCTTTGCGGAGTGACGTGGTATCTCGCTAGAAGCAGAAATTATCCGCGAATGGTGAAGGCTAGTTGGCGCCAAAGCTGGCGTGCGTTTCGCCATAGCGTGTGGGGCTTGATGCTTGTCGTCATTATTATCGGCGGCATCTACAGTGGAATGTTCACTGCCACGGAAGCCGCAGCGATGGCTGCAGTCTACTCATTCTTCGTAGCCGTCTATGTGTACAAGGATCTAAAGCTCAAGGACGTGCCGCGGGTGCTCCTGCAGGCCGCGAATATGAGCGCGATGTTGCTCTACATCATCACCAATGCTGTCCTTTTCTCTTTTGTGCTTGCCAACGAAAACATTCCTAATGCGCTTGCTGATTGGATTTTGGCTCAAAATTTTGGACCGATAGGTTTTCTGTTGCTGGTGAATCTTCTGCTCTTAGTTGCCGGTAATTTTATGGAGCCATCCTCGATTATTCTTATCATGGCTCCAATTCTGTGGCCGGCAGCCAAGCGACTGGGCATTGACCCGGTGCATTTTGGCATCGTGATCGACGTAAATATGGAGGTGGGCCTTTGCCATCCGCCGGTCGGTCTCAACCTTTACGTCGCCTCCAGTATCGCCCGGATGGGAATCACCGATCTCACCATCTCAGTGCTACCTTGGCTCGGCACGATGCTGTTGTTCTTGATCATTGTAACCTACTGGCCCGAACTGACGCTTTGGCTGCCACGGATGCTAGGTATGTTGTAAAAGTCATATCGGCTGGTAGCCGAATTTGTTTGAAGGCGAACCTCTCGTGTTCTTTCAACCTCAACGCGACTTTGTTGCTTTTTACCATAACCGCGCTTGCTGCTGTGCCCATGCTGTCAGTGAGAAAGAGGCGCGAGAAATCTTTAATTAATGAGGCAGCTGCGGGCGGCGCCTTCGCTGGACAGCCCCGGATTGGCTTGCTAAATCGGTGCGTTCTCGCTGGGATCCGTGGGAAATTGGCGCGGGCGCATAGCTCAGTTGGTAGAGCAGCTGACTCTTAATCAGCGGGTCCAAGGTTCGAATCCTTGTGCGCCCACCATCTTTTCAAGGACTTAGCCGTAATTTTTCGGTTCATTCCGACAAACGATTGTCTTTCATTCCGACAAATTGGCACGTTTCGTTCTCATTACGCGACGCTTCTTTGCCTGACTCTCAACCTTCTTCATCGTGCGCTTCGAGTAGCGCGGTAGGACGACCGCGGTCTTGTGCCGCGTGATGGATCGTATCTCTTCTTCGCTCGCGCCAGAGTCACTGGATTCAGTGACGCCTCCGTGGCGGAAAGATGTGAAACTAAGTTCGTCTGGAAGCGATGCAGCTCGAATGATCCGCTTCACTTCTTGCCGCATATAATCGAGGCCTTCTTTCCGGGTCATCCATGGTAGCGGCATTCGCCTGACGAGATTTCGATGATGAATCGGGGAATGCGATGACGAAAAACAGTGATTTCTGGATCAAGACAGATATCGCAGAATTGGCGCGACAGGAGCGTGAATGTTTTCGACGACGTAGACGGTTCGCGTTTTTCGAATATTTGGAGTCAGTCCTCGATTACGCCGCCGATTTGGATCGCAAGGGTTCGCTCAAGGCAACGGCCCAAAGAATCGCCAGGATTGTTGGTCAGCGTCGTCGAAAAACGGATCCACTTAAGGTCATCATTGATGCCAGCTCAGCAGCGGATCGGAAGACGCGCAGCCGATGGGGCAGGGCGCTGCGTTGCGCTTTTGATCGACGTGAAGGTTGGCGCGGAAAAATGACCTTGGCGCAATTTTTTCGGAAAAACGGTGGTGTTTCAGGGTGTGCGCGAAAGGTCGCCAAACGTCGATTTCACCGGCCACGTGAAATCATGCGCGACTGGGATTGGCGGCCGGAATCCCGAATTTGAACTGATGAGATTTGTCTCA
>Ga0209048_10000462_pt1 | contig 43404 bp, 29 predicted proteins | sample FrelakmetCRP12CR_FD_187146 | JGI IMG/M metagenome (GOLD analysis project Ga0209048, IMG submission 187146) | Freshwater lake sediment microbial communities from the University of Notre Dame, USA, for methane emissions studies - CRP12 CR (SPAdes)... | ecosystem: Environmental > Aquatic >...
CGAGACCGACCTCGGCGAGTACATCCTGCAGATCAACGATTACGAGCCGCCGTCGCACATCATCGGTCCCGCGCTGCACAAGTCGAAGGAGGAGGTCGCCGAGCTTTTCCACAAGGCACACGGGACGCCGAGGAAGACCGGAATCGAGGAGCTCTGTCTCGAAGCCCGGGGGGTTCTGCGCCAGCACTATCTGACCGCCGACATGGGCATCTCGGGCGGCAACTTCTTCGTTGCCGAAAGCGGCTCCGTCGTGCTCGTCACCAACGAGGGCAATGCGACGCTGACCACCACCTTGCCGAAGGTCCACGTCGCGATCTCGGGCATCGAGAAGATCGTGCCGACGCTCGAGGACGTCGCGACGCTGATGCGCCTGTTGCCGCGGTCGGCGACGGGTCAGTCGATTTCGAATTACGTCGACATTCTGACCGGCCCGAAGGGCAAGGGGGAGTTCCACGGTGCCGAGCACATGTACTTCATCGTCGTCGACTGCGGGCGCACCGGCGTACTGGGAAGCGACGTGCGCGAAGCCCTGCGCTGCATCCGCTGCGGCGCGTGCATGAACCATTGCCCGGTCTACCAGAACGTGGGTGGGCATTCGTACGGCTGGGTCTACCCGGGGCCGATCGGATCGATCCTGACGCCGATGTACGTAGGTCTCGAGAAGGCGCAGGACCTGCCGGCGGCGTCGACGTTCTGCAACCAGTGCGGCGTCGTCTGTCCGGTGAGGATTCCGCTGCCGGACCTGCAGCGGAAGCTGCGGGAGCACGCGTTCGAGCGTGGCCTGCGTCCGTGGTACGAGACCGCCGGATTCAGGATGTGGTCCTGGCTCGCGCAGCGACCGGCGCTCTACGCGCTCGGCACCAGAATCGGCGTTCGCGTCATGAAGGCGATGGGCGGCCGCGACGGGCTCATCCACAGGATGCCCATCGGCGCCGGCTGGACCGAAGGCCGCGACATGCCTGCGCCGGCAGGACGAACGTTCCGCGAGCTCTATCGCGAGCGCACCGGGACGCGGGCATGAGCGCTGCGCACGAAATGCCGTCGACGGCGGCGAAACTTTCGCGTCGCGCCGAGTCGCTCGGCACGGAAAACGCGTTCGTCGTGCTGGCCGAGGTCAACGCGCTCGTACGGCAGGGCAAGGACATCCTGTCGTTCTGCATCGGGCAGCCCGACTTCCCGACGCCGACGAACATCCAGGTCGTCGGCATCTCGGCGATCAAGGCGGGGCGCCACGGCTACACGCCCTCGGCCGGCATCGACGAGCTGCGGGTGGCGGCGGCGAACGATATCGGCGCACGTCGCGGCCTCGAGTTCCGGCCCGACGACGTGGTTGTCGGCGCGGGCGCCAAGCCATTCATAGCCTACACGATCGCATCGGTCACCGATTACGGGGTTGGCGACGAAGTGATCTACCCTGTGCCGGGATTTCCGATCTACGAGTCGCAAATCCTCGCCAACGGCGCGTTGCCGGTGCCGATCTACCTGCGCGAGGCGCGGGATTTCGCGTTCGACCCGGCGGAGCTCGAAGCGAAGATCACGCCGCAGACCAAGCTCCTGATCCTCAACACGCCGCACAATCCGACCGGAGGGATGCTGCAGCCGGTGGATCTGGACGCGATCGCGGCGATCCTGTCGCGTCACCCGCAGGTCTGGGTGTTCGCCGACGAAATCTACTCGCGCCTCGCGTATGCGGGCGCGTTCGACTCGCTGGCGAAACGGCCCGGAATGCTGGAGCGCACGATCATCTGCGACGGCGCGTCGAAGACCTGGGCGATGACAGGCTGGCGGATCGGCTATGCGGCGAACCGGGCGCTCGCGCCGATCTTCACGCGCTGGATCACCAATACGGATTCGTGCGCTTCGCAGATCTCGCAGTGGGCGGCCGTCGAGGCGATCACCGGCCCTCAGAACGCGGCGGAGGCGATGCGCTCGAGCTTCCTCGAACGGCGCGACCTGATCGTCGGGCTGCTCAACAAGGTTCCCGGCATCGCCTGCAAGACCCCGGGCGGCGCGTTCTACGCGTGGCCGAACGTCACCGAGGCCTGCCGGATCACCGGCTGTGCCGATTCCGAGGCCTTCCGCAAGCGGCTGCTCGCGGACGCCGGCGTCGCGGTGCTGGCCGACATCCATTTCGGCCGACGCGTTCCGGGCGACGGTCAGCACATCCGCTTTTCCTATGCGGCCTCGCCGACAGCGATCACGAACGGCATCGAACGCCTCGATGCGTTCGTCCGCCGGCACGTGAAGTAGGCGCCCCGATGTCGACGTCGCTCACGGCCAACCGCAACGCGCGCGATGCGGTCCTGACGCGCGTCCGCAAGGCGCTCGGAAAGACCGGCGACCGGGCTGCTGCGCGCGCCGAGGCCGAGGCCTACATCGGCGCGCACGGCCACGGTCCGCGCCCGGCGATGCCGCCCGATCTCGTCGATCGCTTCATCCGGCGCGCGAGCGACATGGAAAGCACCGTCGAACGCCTCGCCGACCGTCGCGGGATTCCCGCGGCCGTCGCGCGCTATGTCGATGCGCTGAGCTTGCCACCGATGCTCGCGCTGCAGAAGTCGCACCGCGGCGTGTGCTGGCCGGAATTCATCGACCTCGACTGGGCAGGCGCGGGGCTCGCGATCGAAGCGCGGCCGACTGTCGGCGATGATCGCCTCGGCATTACCGGCTCGTTCTGCGCGATCGCCGAAACCGGCACGCTGGTCGTGCTTGCCGGTGCGGAAACGCCGACGGCAACCGCACTCCTCGCCGACACGCATGTCGCTGTCGTCCGCTCCGAACGGATCGTCGCCGGCATGGAAGAGGCATTCGCACTGATCCGGCGGGAGCGGGGTCGCCTGCCCCGCGCCGTCAACCTGATCTCGGGGCCGTCACGCACCGGCGACATCGAGCAGACGATCGTGCTGGGTGCGCACGGACCGTTTCGCGTCCATATCCTCGTTCTCGGCTAGCGGCCATTGACGGCGCGTAGCGCTGCGGGTGATCGGACGAACCTCCGCACCCGCCCGTCAAAGCCACACGACCGAGACCACGACGAGCAACGGCACCATGACCAGGGCGGCGTAAGCGAGATATGCGAAGAAGCTCGGCATCGCCACGCCGCGGTCCTCGGCGATCGCCTTGATCATGAAGTTGGGCGCGTTGCCGATGTAGGTCAGTGCGCCGAAGTAGACGGCGCCCATCGAGAGCGCGGCGAGCGTTTGTGCGTACTCGCCCATCAGCTTCTCGGCATCGCCGCCCGCGAGGTTGAAGAAGACGAGGTAGGTCGGGGCGTTGTCGAGGAAGGCCGACAGGATCCCGGTCGCCCAGTACACCCTCTCATTGCGCGGGTTGCCGGCGCCGTCGCCGATGAGCTCGAAGACCACGTGGAGCGCCCCCGCGCGGCCGGCCTCGAGGATCGCGAGCAAAGGAAAGATCGTGACGAAGATCGCGGCGAACAGCTTCGCGACCTCCACGATCGGCGCCCAGTGGAACTGGTTGTGCTCGCGCACGGCGGCCGGGGTCAGGGCAAGCGAGACGAGCCCGAGCACCAGCAGCAGGAGGTTGCGCAGGGCGTCCTGGAGCTCGACCCGCGCGCCCGCTACGTCGAACGCGACGCCTGGAACCCACAGCCCCGACATCAGAACCGCCGCGACCACGCCGGCCAGCAACAGAAAATTTGGTACTCCCTCGAGCGACAGCCGCGGGCCAGGGGAAGGCACGGCGGGGGTTCGCGGTTCCCGGCGATGGAGCGCCCAATCGAGCACGAAGAAGAGCACGAGCAGCGTGGCGACGACAAACAGTGTCGGCATCACCAGCGCGCGCGTCGTCCAGAAGAAATCGACGCCCTTCAGGAACCCGATGAACAGCGGCGGATCCCCGAGCGGAGACAACGCGCCGCCGACGTTGCCGACGAGCAGGATGAAGAAGACAATGACGTGCACCTTGTGCCGCCGCGTTTCGTTGGCGGTCAGGAGCGGCCGAATCAGCAGCATCGACGCTCCGGTCGTTCCCATCAGACTGGCGAGAGTTGCGCCCAACGCGAGCAGCGCGGTATTGAGCAAAGGTGTTCCGGCGAGCGCGCCGCGCAGGCAGATGCCGCCGGCGATCGTGAACAGCGCGAACAGGATCGCGAGGAACGGGATGTACTCGAGCAGGATCGCGTGGGCGACGTTGTGCAGCGCTTCGCTTGGGCCGAACGTGGCGGCGAAGGGAGCGAGGAGCCCCAATGCCCACAGCGCGGCGATCTTGCCGAAGTGGTCATGCCAGAGTTTCGGCCAGAACAGCGGAACGAAGGCGATCGAAAGCAGCAATCCCGCGAAGGGGATCCCCCACAGCGGCGAAAGCGTCGCGCCGTCCATATGGGCGAGTTCGTCTTCGTGAGCGGCGAGCGCCGGACTGGCCAGCATCGCGAGCGTCGCGACCGTTGCAATTCTTCCGGGGCAGTTCCTCATCGGGACGCCGGGCGAAGTATCGGGTTCATGATCGGGAGCCTCGTTTTGGGCCCTGGGGGCGGTGCGAAGGGGAGCGATGCTCGTATCCGGTGGCAACGGGCACAACAGGATCCGGATTCGGCGTCCCCGTCGAGCGAGACCGGCGAAGGATAGCAAATCGCCAGACAGGGCGTGCCGTCGAAGCCGCCATCTCCTCTCCGACCGGAACTGCTGGCGCACATTTCGCAGGCGTAACCGCGGGCGCCGTCACGGTATAATTCACCTTTTTCCAGCCGCGAGCGCACCGATGAAAGTCCTTGTTGCCGTAAAGCGCGTCGTCGATTACAACGTCAAGGTCCGCGTGAAGTCGGACGCGAGCGGGGTCGACACGGCGAACGTCAAGATGTCGATGAATCCTTTCGACGAAATTGCGGTCGAGGAGGCGGTCCGTTTGAAGGAAAAGGGCATTGCGACCGAAATCGTCGCGGTGTCCTGCGGCCTCGCCGCCTGCCAGGAGACGCTGCGCACCGCGCTCGCCTTGGGCGCGGACCGGGCGATCCTGGTGGAAACGGACACCGATCTGCAGCCGCTGGCCGTGGCGAAGCTGCTGCAGGCGCTGGCGGCCAGGGAGCAGCCGAAGCTCGTGATTCTGGGCAAGCAGGCGATCGACGACGATGCCAACCAGACCGGGCAGATGCTGGCGGCGCTGCTCAACTGGCCGCAGGCATCGTTCGCGTCGAAACTGGACCTCGCCGGGGACCGGGCGACGGTGAAGCGCGAAGTGGACGGTGGGCTCGAGACGATCGAGCTCAGCCTGCCGGCCGTGGTGACCGCCGACCTGCGCCTCAACGAACCGCGTTACGCGACGCTGCCGAACATCATGAAGGCGAAGAAGAAGCCGCTTGAAACGACCAACCCCGCAGCGCTCGGCGTCGACGTGACGCCGCGGCTCGCCACGCTCAAGGTCGTGGAGCCGCCGAAGCGGCAGGGTGGCGGCAAGGTCGCGGACGTGGCCGAGCTCGTCGCCAAGCTGCGCAACGAAGCCAAGGTGATCTAGGCCATGACGACCCTCATCATCGCCGATCACAATCACGCGTCGCTGCAGGCCGCGATGTTCAATACGGTCACCGCCGCGCAGAAGATCGGCGGCGACATCCACGTCCTCGTCGCCGGCAGCAACGCGCAAGAGGCCGCGCAGGCGGCGTCGCGGATTGCCGGGGTCGCGAAGGTGCTGCACGCGGACGCGCCCCACCTCGCCAAACCTACGGCCGAGAATGTGTCGGCCACTGTCGTTGCCATCGCCAAGGGTGGCGGTTATTCGCACATCCTCGCGCCGGCGACCGGCTTCGGGAAGAACGTGATGCCGCGCGTCGCGGCGCTGCTCGATGTCGCGCAGATCTCGGAAATCACCGTCGTCGAAGGCGCCGACACCTTCGTGCGGCCGATCTACGCGGGCAGCGTGCTGGCAACGGTGCGGTCGTCCGACGCGATCAAGGTCATCACCGTTCGGGCCACCGGCTTCGACGCCGCGGCGGCGAGCGGCGGCAGTGCCGCGATCGAGTCGGTACCGGCGGCGCCCGACACCGGAATGTCGAAGGTGACGGGTCAGGAGCTGTCGAAGTCGGAGCGCCCCGAGTTGACCAGTGCGAGGGTTGTCGTCTCCGGCGGCCGGGGCCTCGGCAGCGCCGAGAACTTCAAGCTGCTGGAAGCCCTGGCGGCCAAGCTCAATGCGGCGCTGGGTGCGTCCCGGGCCGCCGTGGACGCCGGCTACGTTCCGAACGACTACCAGGTCGGACAGACCGGCAAGATCGTTGCGCCGGATCTGTACGTCGCCGTCGGGATTTCCGGTGCGATCCAGCATCTGGCGGGGATGAAGGATAGCAAGGTGATCGTCGCGATCAACAAGGACCCGGAAGCGCCGATATTCCAGATCGCGGACTATGGCCTCGTCGGCGACCTGTTCCAGATCATTCCGGATTTGACGGCGGCGCTCGGATGAGCGCGCGGCCATTCGTACACAGCCGACGCATTCGTCGCGAGGGTTGATCCCGTCATGAGCACCTACCACGCCCCCCTCAACGAGATCCAGTTCGTATTGACCGAGCTCGCCGGCCTCGACCAGGTCGCCGGCTTGCCCGGGTTCGAAGAGGCCACACCCGATGTGGCGGCAGCCATACTCGACGAGGCGGCGAAATTCGCCACCAACGTGCTCGATCCGCTGAACGTCGTCGGCGACAGCGAGGGCTCGCGACGGCAGGAAGACGGCACGGTGAAGACGCCTGCGGGCTTCAAGGACGCGTACCGGCAGTTCTGCGAGAACGGCTGGAACGGGCTGATCAAGGCCACCGAATATGGGGGACAGGGGCTGCCGCACCTCCTTGGCACCGCGGTCGAGGAGATGTGGCACTCGTCGAATCTCGCGTTCAACCTGTGCGCGATGCTGACGCAGGGTGCGATCGAGGCGATCGCGCTTCGGGGCTCGCAGGCCCTGAAGGACAAGTTCCTGCCGAACATGGTGGCCGGCACCTGGACCGGCACCATGAATCTCACGGAGCCCCAGGCCGGTTCCGACCTCGCGGCGGTTCGTACCCGCGCCGTGCCGCAGGGCGATGGCACCTACAGGGTCTTCGGACAGAAGATCTTCATCACCTACGGCGAGCACGATTACACCGACAACATCGTCCATCTCGTGCTCGCGCGCACGCCCGACGCCCCCGAAGGGGTGAAGGGCATTTCGCTCTTCGTCGTGCCCAAGTTCCTCGTTCGCGACGACGGCACGCTCGGCGCGCGCAACGATGTCCATTGCGTCTCGCTGGAGAACAAGCTCGGGATCCACGCGAGCCCGACCGCGGTGATGGCGTATGGCGACCATGGGGGCGCTGTCGGTTATCTCGTCGGCGAAGAGAACCGCGGCCTCGAGTACATGTTCATCATGATGAATCTCGCGCGCTTCTCGGTCGGGCTGGAAGGCGTGGGAATCGCCGAGCGTGCCTACCAGCGCGCGGTGGCGTACGCGAAAGATCGCGTGCAGGGCAGACCGATCGGCGCCGAGAAGGCGGCCTCGCGAGCCGCGATCATCGAGCATCCCGACATCCGTCGCATGCTGATGACGATGCGCGCGCAGACCGAGGCGATGCGCGCCGTGGCCTACGTGACGTCGGCGGCGTTGGACAATGCGCGCCGTCACCCCGATGCGGAGGCCCGGAAGCGCCATCAGGCGTTCGTCGATTTCATGATTCCGATCGTCAAGGGTTGCAGCACCGAGACGGCGCAGGAGGTCGCCTCGCTCGGCATTCAGGTGCACGGAGGGATGGGCTTCATCGAGGAGACGGGCGCGGCGCAGCACTTCCGCGATGCGCGGATCACGACGATCTACGAAGGCACGACGGGCATTCAGGCCAACGATTTCATCGGCCGCAAGACGGCGCGCGATGGTGGCGCAGTGGCGGCTGTCGTCGCCGCCGAGATGGAGAAAGTCGCGAACGATCTTGCGCGTCATGCGAATGCCGACCTCAAGGCGATCGGCGTACGGCTGGCGGAAGGCGTGCACGCCGTCCGGACGGCGGCCGAGTGGGTGGTCGCGGCCAACGGCACGAACCCGCGCGCGGCGCACGCCGTCGCGGTGCCTTACCTGAGGCTGTGGGGGCTCGTCACCGGAGCGTGGCAACTCGGTCGCGGCGCGCAGGTCGCGGCACGGCACCTGTCCGACGGCGTCGGCGATGCGCGGTTTCTCGCCGCCAAGATCCACACGGCGCGGTTCTACGCCGAGGGCCTTCTGCCCCTGGCGGCGGGGCTTGCGCGCACGGTCACCGAAAGCGGCGATTCGACGCTGTCGCTCGCGGCAGAACAGTTCTGATCCGAAGGACATCCGCCCGCTGACGGGCTGCCGCGGCACTTCCGTCGCGGGGCAGTGCTGCATCCTTCACGGGCTGCCAAGGCCTCCACTCGAGCCGGAGCGTGAATGAGCGAAGAGCTGCAGCATACCTACGACGAAATTCCGTACCAGAGCTTCCCATTCGCGCAGTCACACCCCGACCGACTCGCGACACTGGGCTGGCTCTTCGGAATGGACCCGGCGCCCGTCGACCGGTGCCGCGTGCTGGAGGTCGGATGCGCGTCCGGCGGCAACCTTATCCCCATGGCGGCGACTCTTCCGAACTGCGAGTTCGTCGGGATCGACTTCTCGCCGGTACAGATCGAGCGGGGCCAGGCCGACGTCGCTGCGCTCGGACTTTCGAACATCCGGCTGCTCCCGGTGGACATCATGGACTTCTCCGCGGAGTTCGGATCCTTCGACTACATCATCGCCCACGGCGTGTACTCCTGGGTGCCCACCGCCGTGCAGGAGAGACTCTTCGCGATCTGCGGGCGCCAGCTGTCGCCGGCCGGCATCGCGTACATCAGCTACAACGCGCTGCCCGGCTGGCGGATGCCCAGCGTCGTTCGCGACGCGATGACCTACCATACACGAGGAATCACCGACCCGCGAATGCGCGTCGTGCAGGCGCGCGCGGTGCTGGACTTCCTCGCCGACTCGGTCGAGGGCGACTCGTCCGCCTATGGCAATACGCTGCGCACCGAGGCGGAGCATCTGCGCACGAAGCGCGACGATTACATCCTCCACGATCATCTGGAACTGGTGAACGAGCCGGAGTACTTCTACCAGTTCATCGAGCGCGCTGCCGTACACGGGCTCGCCTACCTCGGCGAGTCCGACTTCACGAAGATGCTCGGACGCGAATTCGGGTCGCAGGTCGCGCAGACACTGGCACGGATCGCGCCGGATGTCCTTCGGCGCGAGCAGTTCATGGACTTCCTGCGTGCGCGGACCTTTCGCGAGACCTTGCTCGTGCGCCGGGAGGTGACGTTGACGCGCAAGGTTTCGCCGTTGCGCGTGATGTCGCTGCGGGTTTCGTCCAAGGCGCGGCCGCAGCGTGACAACCCGGATCTTCAGTCGGATGCAGTCGAGCTGTTCCAGACACCCGAAGGCAACCGATTGACGACGGCGAGCCGCATCACGAAGGCGGCCATGATGGTGCTCGCGGAACGCTGGCCGCTGGCCCTGGCGTTCGACGACCTGCACGCGCGGGCGCGCGCGCTCCTTGCCGCGCCAGATCCATCGACGGAGGAAGAGCGCCAGGGGCTCGCGTCGGACCTGCTGCAATGCTACGGGGCGGGCGTGGTCGAGCTGCACCGCACGCCATCGCCGTTCGTGATCGACGTGGGCGAGCGACCCGAGGCCAGCCCCGTGGCCCGGCTGCATGCGCGGCGCGGTTCACTCGCGACGAGCCTGCGCCACGAGAATGGCACGATCAACGACGACACGCGCCGACCGTTCCTTCTGCTCGACGGCACTCGCACGCGAAGGGAACTCGCCGCGACCCTCTGGCCAGGCCGGCCGGAAGCCGAATCGATGCGCGAACTGGACGCGGCGCTCACGCAACTGGCGCGACTGGCGCTCCTCGTTCGGTGACGTCGGCAGCGGCGTTGCCGACCGACGATCACAAGATCCCGCACCGCCAATCTTGAGTCCGCCGGAAGGAAACGGCCGTATGCGCGCTCGCCCCACGGGGCCCGCGACGGTCCGGCCCGACGGCCAGGATTTCTACGCTGCTGGCGTGAACTTCCCGGACTGGTAGTCGCGCACCGCCTGGAAGATCTCGTCGTTCGTATTCATGACGAACGGACCGTACTGCGCGATCGGCTCGCCGAGCGGCTTGCCGGAGATCAGCAACGCGCGTGCGTGCGCCGTGGCCGTCAGCACGATGCCGTCGCTGTCGGCGTCGTTCCCGAGAATCGCCATCCGCTGCAAGGGCACCGGCGTCCCGGTGATCTGCAGGCCCCCGCGATAGACGTAGACGAACGCGTTGTGCGCAGGCGGCAGCCGCTGCGTGAAGTTCGCCCCCGCGGGTATCTCGAGATCGAGATAGAGCGGCTCGGTCACGTCGCGGTGCATCGCTCCGTCGACGCCGTGGCTGCGCCCGGCGATTGCCCGCACCTTCACGCCTTCGGCCGTCGTGAACTCGGGAATCTCGACGCTCTGGATGTCGCGATACCAGGGCGCGCGCATCTTGTCCTTCGCGGCGAGATTGAGCCACAGCTGGAAGCCCTCCATGCGGCCGTCTTCCTGCTCGGGCAGTTCGGAATGGATCACTCCGCGCCCGGCCGTCATCCACTGGACGCCGCCGTTCGAGAGGAGGCCCTCGTGGCCGGCGCTGTCGCGATGGCGCATGCGGCCGGCGATCATGTACGTGACGGTCTCGAAGCCGCGATGCGGATGGTCCGGAAACCCGCCGATGTAGTCCTGCGGGTTGTCGGTGCTGAACGCGTCGAGCATGAGGAATGGATCGAGCCGGCGCTGCAGCGGTTGCGTGAGCACGCGCGTCAGTTTGACGCCGGCGCCGTCCGACGTCGGCTGACCCGCGATCAGGCGCTCGACCGGGCGTGGCCGTGCGACCGTCTCGGAACTGGGGTCACTGCGAGTCGTTGTGGTCATTGCATTCTCCTCATGAGTCGGATCTTGCTTTCAGGCATGGCCGGAAGATCCGGCCTGATCCTGGTCTGCTCAGGCCGTTACCGCTTCCTCGATCTGCTCGTACGCCGAGGCGAGCGCTCTCTGCTCCGCGTCGGGTCCCATCGAAAGGCCTTCGGCGTACACGAAGTGCACGTCGGTGAGCCCGAGGAACGTGAACACCGTCTTCAGGTACGGTACCTGCGTGTCCGCCGGCGTGTTCCGGTACCGGCCGCCTCGCGTCAGCGCAACGTACACCTTCTTGCCCTTGAGCAGGCCTTCGGGTCCCTTCTCCGTGTAGCGGAAGGTCACGCCGGCCCGCGAAATGGCGTCGATCCAGTTCTTCAAGGGTGCCGGCACTCCGAAGTTGTACATCGGCACGCCCAGTACCACGACATCTGCGGCCTGGATCTCCGCGATCAAGGCATCGTCCAGCGCCACGCGTGCCGCCTGTTCAGGTGTGCGCTGCGCCGCGGGAGTGAAGAGCGCATCGAGCGCCGTTTCGTCGAGTACCGGGTGTGGCGCTGCATTGAGGTCGCGTACGGCCAGTATGGCGTCAGGATCGGTGTCGCGCAGGCGCTGGACCAGGCGGGTCGCGAGGCGCGTCGAGTGGGAGGCTTCGCGACGGGCGCTGGAATTGACTTGCAGGATGTTCATCGTTTGCTCCATCGGGTTGGGTGGCTGACGGAGAGAATATAAATGTTCCAATAGATGGCCGGAAGTCGAAATAATGAATAACATTGTTCCAATATGGTAACAATCGCCGGAAGGCAGGTTCCGGAGCGCGGCATCCCGCCGGGCAGCCCGTATCCAACTTTGCATTGAAAGGTCAAAGTCCGTGAACCTCGAGCCAAATGATCTCCTGCTCTTCGCGCGCGTCGTGGATGAAGGCAGTTTTTCGCGTGCCGCGGAGCGCCTGGGCGTCCCCAAGTCGACGATCTCGCGGCGAGTCGCCGCGCTGGAAACGCAACTCGGCGAACGACTGCTCCTGCGGACCACCCGCAAGCTCACCGTCACCGATTTCGGAGTCGCCGTGCTCGAACACGCGCGTCACGTCGTCGAGGACGTTGCGGCCGCGGCGTCGCTCGCCCAGAACCGGCAGATCGAGCCCAGTGGCCGTCTGCGCGTGACGATGCCCAACGACATGGCGAGCAACGTTCTCGCGCCGCTGCTGGCGGAGTTCGTCCTCAGATACCCGGCGATCGCACTGGAGGTCGACCTCTCGGCGCGCTTCGTCGATCTCATCGGCGAGAACTTCGATGTCGCGATCCGGATGGGCGAATTGCGCGACGACGCGTCGCTCGCCGCCCGCCGGATCGCCGTGTTCACCGGCAGTCTCTACGCCGCACCCGCCTACCTCGCGCGTCGCGGAGCGCCGTCCGAACCGGAGGCGCTCACGGAGCACGACGCGCTGCGCGTTCTCGCCCGCACCGGCGACCCCATGCGATGGATCCTGATCCGTGGAGATGAGCGCTGGGAGGGTATTCCCCCCGGCCGCGCGACGGCCAATTCACCGGATCTGCTCATGCGCATGGCGCTCGAGGGCGCGGGAATCACGCTGATCAACGATCACTTCGCATTGCCGTACCTGCAAAGCGGCGAACTCGTTCCGGTGCTGCCCGATTGGCGGCTTCCACCGGTCAGCGCGTGGGCGGTGTTCCCGGGGCGGCGCTTGATGCCGGCGCGAACGCGCGTCTTCATCGACGCGCTTGCCGCCAGGTTCACGGGACCGGAGTGTCAGGCGATCGAGGCCAGAGTGCGGGAGGTCAAGGCGCGCGCGGGCTCGCTGGCGAGTTCGGGCGTCACGGGCTCCAATGCAAGTACAGCAAGCAGGCCGAGACGGCGACCAGCGCGGTGAATGTCAACGCCATGGCGCGTCTTCTTCAGGAAGCCGGGACGGCAGCGATAACGCCCGATGATGCCAGCACGCGGTGGATCGACTTCGCAACAACGCCCGCCTCAGGGTGCGCGGGCAGCAGCGGGGATCACCACGACGCCGTGATTCGCGAGCGCGACGCCGATCGAGGCTCCGACGGCCATCGGTCGGTCGACGGCAGTCGAAATGACGAAGAGGGCACCGATCGGCGTGTCGAGCGTGTACTCCATCAGCTGCCCGAGATAGGATGCCTTCGTCACCGTTGCGGAGAGTGGCGCCTTGCCGTCGTAACGGAGTTCGATGGCTTCGGGGCGGATCGCCACTTCGCATTCGCCGTCGGGCAGTCCGCGGTGGGGGAGCGACAGGGTGACCGCGCCGAGTCGGACGTCGGCCCGTGTCGCCTCGCGGCGCATCAGCACACCGCGGACACGGTTTGCGTCGCCCATGAAGCCGGCGACGAACGAATCGCGCGGCTCTTCGTAGAGCTCGCGCGGGGCGCCTTCCTGTGCGATCACCGCCTTGTCCATCACGATGATCCGATCCGACACCGCCATCGCCTCTGCCTGGTCGTGCGTCACGTAGACGACCGTGAGGTTCAAGCGCTGCTGCAGATCGCGGATCTCCTCGCGCATCTGGCGGCGAAGGCGTGCGTCGAGATTCGACAGCGGTTCGTCGAACAGCAGCACCGCCGGCTCGAGGACCAGCGCCCGCGCGACGGCGACGCGTTGCTGCTGCCCGCCCGAGAGTTCGGAGGGAAGCCGCGCGTCGAGCCCGGTCAGTCCCACCGTCGCCAGCGCCGCGCGCGCCTGCAAACCCGCGTCGGTCTTCGACTTTCCGGAGACGACGAGGCCGTAGCGTACGTTCTCCAGCACTGTCATGTGGGGAAAGAGCGCATAGCTCTGAAACACCATCGAGACGTCGCGCTCGGCAGCGGCGCGCGCGGTAACGTCCTCGCCACCGATGAGGATGGTCCCCGACGATGGAAGTTCGAGCCCGGCCAGCATCCGGAGTATCGTCGTCTTGCCGCAGCCCGAGGGTCCGAGCAGCGTGACCAGCGTCCCGGCGCGGATGGTGAAGGAGACGCCGTTGACCGCGGTGACCTGGCCGTAGCGCTTGGTGACCTGCCTGAACTCGATGGACGCGGCCTTCATTCGGTACCCCCGATTCACGCGGCGCTTCCGCCCATTTCACCGATGCCCGTCGACGCGACTCCTGCCGCGCGGCGGCCGAGCCGACGCTCGCCGACGAGCCATTGAATCGCCCAGATCACGGCCAGCATCAGCACGATCAGCACCGAACTGTAGGCGATCGCGACGCCGTAATCGCCGTTGACGACACGGTTGATGATGTACGTGGTCGCCCACTCGTATTCGGCGGAGACGAGGAAGATGACCGCCGACAGTGTGGTCATTGCGCGGACGAAGCTGTAGACGAGCGCGGCGACCACTGCCGGCTTGAGCAGCGGCAGGAGGATCGTCCGCAGCGTCGTGAAGCCGCGCGCGCCCAGTACCGTCGACGCCTCGTCCAGGCTCCTGTCGATCTGGCTCATCGCCGCCATGCCGGCGCGCACGCCCACTGGCATGTTGCGGAACACGTTGCAGACGATGAGAATCAGCGCCGTGCCGGTGATCTCGATCGGCGGGACGTTGAACGCGAGGATGTAGGCGACGCCGATCACGGTGCCGGGAATCGCAAACGAGAGCATCGTGCCGAATTCGAATGCGTTCCGGCCGACGAACTTCTGGCGCGTCAGCAGGTAGGCGGCCAGGATGCCGATGGCGGCGGTGACCGGCGCCGCAATGGCCGATAGCCTCACCGTCGTCCAGAATGAACTCCACGCGGCGCCGGCCCACAGGATCCCGCGCTCGGTCCACTCGATCCCGAACGCCTTCGTGTAATGCCGAAGCGTCAACGTGTAGTCGCGGCCCCAGGTTTCGACGAAGCCGCCGGTCAGCGCCATCGCGTAGATGACGAGCGTGAGCAGCGCCCACGGCAGCGCGACGCCGTAGCAGAGACGGCGCACGCCGTCCGGAAGTTGCGTCGGCAGGCCCGCGTCGCCCTTGCCGGCGAGCGACGTGTACACCCTGCGCCCGAGCACGGCACGTTGCAGGAAGAGGGCGCCGAACGCGAGCACGAGCAGCAGGATGCCCAGCGTGGCGGCGCGCCCCTGATCGAGCTGCGCGCCGACCACCGAAAAGAAGATCTCCGTGGACAGCACGCCGAAGTTGCCGCCGAGCAGGATCGGGTTGCCGAAGTCGGCGATCGACTCGATGAAGCTGATCAGGAACGCGTTGGCGAGGCCGGGTCGCATCAGCGGCAGCGAGACGTCGGCGAAGACCCGCCAGCGGCCCGCGCGCAGCGTCTGCGCCGCTTCCTCCACGCTGGGCGATACGCCCTCGACGACACCGATCAGCACGAGAAACGCGATCGGCGTGAAGGCGAAGACCTGGGCGAGCAGCACCCCCTGCAGTCCGTAGATCCAGCGCCCGAGCTGCCAGCCGAAGAGGTACTCGAGCAGCTGATTGACGAGTCCCGAGCGGCCGAAGATCAGGATGAGCCCGAGGCCGATCACGAATGGGGGGGTGATGATCGGCAGGATGGTGAGGACACGCAGCAACCCATTGTGCTTGAATCCGGTCCGGGTGGCGATGAGCGCGAAAGCGAGGCCGAGCGCGGTGCAGCTGGCCGCGCACAGGAGCGCCAGCACGAGCGTATTCCAGGCCACACCGCAGCGCGTGCTGCCGGCGATGCAACCCAGGCCCCAGATCTTCTGCGTGAACAGGCGTTCGGGGAGCGCCGCGAGCGAGAACGCGCCGGCGCCGTCCTGGAGCGCCGAGACCAGAATGCGGACGACCGGGAAAAACGTGAACATCGCGACGAGCGCCGTGACCCCCACAACGCTCGCGGCGACGAAGGGATCGCCGTGGAAGTAGCCGCGGCCGGCGAGCCCAAGCGAGAACAGCATGCCGAACGAGGTGACGACGAGTGCGGCGCCCAGACCCATGCCGGACTGCCCGCCGGAAAGAGCAGGCAGTGTCGCCGCCAGCCAGTCCGACGACCATCCCGCCGGACCAATGGCGAAGCCCTGCGCGAACAGGCATACGAATCCGACCGCGCCGACGGCGAGCAGGGCATTCGCCCGGGCATTGCGCCCATGGACGGCGACGACGAGCGCGGCACCGGCAGCGAGGAGAAGACCGAGCGGGGTCAGCCATCCTTTGCCGTGAATGACGATCTGCAGCAGCGCCGGCGCGGCTTCCTTCGCGGTGAAGTGCGGGACCCAGCCCAGCGTGAACACACTGTCCGCCAGCGCGTACCACGGGACGAGCAGGAAGCCGAGCGCGCCCACGGCGAGCCAGAACAGCGGCGGGAGGCGGGGATCGCGCATCGCGGCTCAGCGCCGGCGTTTCGCGGACCCGGCCGGCCGGCATGCCGGCTTCATCGCGGCGCCTGACCGATTTCCTTTTCCCAGCGCTCGAGCAGGCGTTTGCGCGTCTCGCTCGATCCGTACTTCGCGAAATCGTAGTTGATGACCTTGAACTCGGTCAGGTTCGGCACCATCGCCGGCAACGACACATTCCGGTTGGTCGGGATCGCGTATTCCTTGACGTCCAATCCGACCTTCTGCGCGTCGACGGTCAGCGCCCAGTCGACGAACTTCTTCGCGTTGTCGAGATTGCGCGCGCCCTTGATGATCGCCATCGATCCGATTTCGTAGCCGACACCCTCGCAGGGCAGCGCGGGCTTGACCGGGAATCCCGCGGCAATCTCGTTGATCACGCCGTGCAGCACCGTGCTGCCGACGTAGATCTCGCCTTGCTTCACGGCGGTCATCGGCCCGATGCCCGAGCGTGCATACGAACTGACGTTGGCGTGCAGCGCCTTCATGTACTTGAACGCCTCGTCCTCGCCGAACACCTGCACGAGCGACGCCAGCATTAGGTACGCGGTACCGGAGGAGTTCGGATTGCCGAGCATCACCTCGTTCCTGAAGGCGGGGTCGAGCAGGTCCTTCCAGCATTTCGGAATCGGCAACTTCTTCTTCTGCTGCAGCTCGGTGTTGTAGCCGAGGGCAAGAACGCCGCCGTAGACGCCGGTCACGCGGTTCTGCGAGACCTCGGAGATACGCCGCGCCCAGTCGTGGAGCTGATTCAGGTTCGGCGATGGATAGGTCTCGAGCAGGCCGTCCTCCGCGGCCTGCAGATAGGCGTCGCCGGGACCCGCCCACCAGATGTCGCCCCTGGGATTCGCGCGTTCGGCTTTCACCTGCGCGAGCATCTCGCCGGTGGCCTTCTGCACGACGGCGACCCGCGTTCCCGTCGCCTTCTCGAATCCGTTGGCCATGCCCTGGCACCACGCCGTGTTCGGCGAGCTGCAGTACATGTTGAGCTGGCCCGCCGCGGGTACGGCGGCGGCGGCGATCGCCGAAACGAGGGCGACGAGCAGTCGGCGCTTCATTGGCAGATCGGGACGATCGACTCCTCCACCTTTTGCGTCAGGCGACGGTGATGTCGGCCGAGAGGTAGACGTCCTGAATCGCGTTCAGCAACTGCACGCCGTCGCGCATCGGCTTCTGGAATGCCTTTCGCCCGGAAATGAGGCCCATGCCGCCGGCGCGCTTGTTGATCACCGCTGTGCGCACGGCATCGTGCAGATCGTTCTCGCCCGAGGCCCCGCCGGAGTTGATGAGCCCGGACCGGCCCATGTAGCAGTTCGCCACCTGGTAGCGCGCGAGGTCGATCGGGTGGTCGCTCGCGAGCTCGCTGTACATCCGCTTGTCGCTCTTGCCGTACGGATTTTCCTTGGTGTTGAGCGCGAGGTACCCGCCGTTGTTCTCGGGCAGCTTCTGCTTGATGATGTCGGCCTCGATCGTCACGCCGAGATGGTTCGCCTGGCCGGTGAGGTCGGCCGCCACGTGGTAGTCCTTGTCCTGCTTGAAGGCGGGGTTGCGCAGGTAGCACCACAGCACCGTGGCCATCCCCATCTCGTGCGCGGCCTCGAACGCCTTGCTGACCTCGATGATCTGGCGGCCGGATTCGGCCGAGCCGAAGTAGATTGTCGCCCCCACGGCCACGGCGCCCATGTCCTTCGCCTGCTTGATGCTGGCGAAGAAGATCTGGTCGTACTTGTTCGGATAAGTGAGGAACTCGTTGTGATTGAACTTGAGCAGGAACGGTATCTTGTGCGCGTATCTCCGCGAGCACGCGCCAAGCACACCCAACGTCGACGCCACGGCGTTGCAGCCGCCCTCGATCGCCAGCTTGACGATGTTCTCCGGGTCGAAGTAAAGCGGGTTCTTCGCAAACGAGGCGCCGGCACTGTGCTCGATGCCCTGGTCGACGGGCAGGATCGACAGGTAGCCGGTGCTGCGGAGCCGACCGTGGCCGAACATCTGCTGCAGGCTTCGCATCACCGCCGGCGAGCGGTCGCTCGGCGCGACGACACGATCCACGAAGTCGGGCCCCGGCAGGTGCAGCGATGCCTTCGGAATGCCTTTGCACACGTGTTCGAGCAGGCCGGCGGCGTCCGCGCCCAGAAGTTTGATGATGTCGGTCATGTTCGCATTTCCTCGAGAAGGGAGTATTCACCACAAAGGTTTGATTATCGCGCGGCGGCGGTTCGCGGACAACGAGAATGCGAACCGGCCGCGCGGGATCGGCCGGGCTATTCGCGCCCCTGGAGGCTTGCCTGTGCTGCGGCAAGCCGCGCGATCGGCACGCGGGGCGCCGAGCAGGAGACGTAGTCGAGCCCGACATCGTGGCAGAAGCGGATGGCGTCGGGCTGCCCGCCGTGCTCGCCGCAGATGCCGACGACGAGATCCGGCCGCGCGCCGCGCCCCCAATCGACGGCGAGCCGTATCAGCCGTCCCACGCCGTCGACATCGAGCATTTCGAACGGGTTGTCCGGCAGGATGCCTGATTCGATGTATTGCGGCAGGAATTTGTTCTCGGCATCCTCGCGCGAAAACGAGAAGGTCGCCTGCGTAAGGTCGTTAGTGCCGAACGAGAAGAATTCGGCCACCTCGGCGAGCGCGGCGGCGCTCATGCACGCCCGCACCACTTCGATCATCGTGCCGAACCGGCAATGGAGGCGCACGCCGTCGCGTGCTTCGATCTCCGCCCGCAGCGTGTCCACCATCACCTTGACGCGCTTCAGCTCCTCGGCCGCGCAGACCTGCGGGACCATGATCTCGGCGTGCACGACGGTCCCCGCCTTCGTGCACTCGGCGGCGGCTTCGAGGATAGCGCGGATCTGCATTTCGTAGATCTCGGGGAAACTCAACCCCAGCCGCACGCCGCGATGCCCGAGCATCGGGTTCACCTCGGACAGCATGTGGACCTTGCGCAGCAGCGCCTCCCGCCGCTCGAGCGCCGCGTCGCCGCGCTTCGCCTCGCGGTACTGGGTGAGACTGCGTTGCAGCTTGCCGAGGCTCTCGACGTAATCGCGCGGCAGTTCCGGGTCGAGCAGCTTCAGCGTTTCCGGCAGCTCGGCGACGGAGCGGGCTGCGCGCTGCAGGTTTCGCAGCTGGCCGATCTCGAATTCGAGCTGCGATGCGGTCGGCAGGAACTCGTGCATCGGTGGATCGAGCAACCGCACGGTGACCGGCAGTCCCGCCATCGCCTGGAAGATGCCCTTGAAGTCGGCGCGCTGGATCGGAAGCAGCTTCGTGAGCGCGGCGCGCCGCTCGGCGAGCGTGTCGGCAAGGATCATCTCCTGGACGATGGGCAGGCGCTGCGAATCGTTGAACATGCGCTCAGTGCGGCAGAGCCCGATCCCCATCGCGCCATACGCGCGGGCACGGGCCGCGTCGCGGGGCGTGTCCGCGTTGGCCATCACCTTGAGGCGCGCCACTTCGTCGGCCCACGTCAGAAGCGTCGCCAGTTCGTCGAAGAACTGCGCCTCGACGGTCGGGATCTTGCCCGGATAGACATTGCCCGTCGTGCCGTCGATCGTGATGATGTCACCCTCGTGCAACGTCATCGCGCCGATTTTCGCGGTACGGCTGCGCACGTCGATCTGGATGGCATCGCAGCCGGAAACGCACGGCTTGCCCATGCCGCGCGCGACCACCGCCGCGTGCGACGTCTTGCCGCCGCGGCTGGTGAGAATGCCCTGCGCGGCGAAGAAGCCGTGGATGTCCTCGGGCTTGGTCTCCTCGCGGACGAGAATCACGTTGTCGCCCGCGGCGCCCCGCTGCTCGGCCGTGTCCGCGTCGAACACGATGGCGCCCGAGGCCGCTCCCGGCGACGCCGGCAGGCCCTGCGCGAGCGAGCGGGCCTTGTGCGCGGGGTCGAGTGTCGGCACGAGGAGCTGCTCGAGCAGTATCGCGTTGATCCGACGAAGCGCCCGGTTCTTCGTGATCAAGCCCTCGGCCACCATTCCGACCGAGCTCGTCACCATCGCCCGCGCATTCATCTTGCCGTTGCGCGTCTGCAGGCAATAGAGCCGGCCGCGCTCGATCGTGAATTCGAAGTCCTGAACTTCCTTGTAGTGGGCCTCGAGCTTGTCGCGCAGCGCCACGAGCTCCCGATACAACTCGGGCATCTCGTCCGCCATCGCCGCGATCGGCTTGGGGGTGCGGATGCCCGCGACGACGTCCTCGCCCTGCGCGTTCACCAGGTATTCGCCGTAAATCACGTTCTCGCCGGTGCCCGGATTGCGGGTGAAGCCGACGCCGGTCGCGGAATCGTTGCCCATGTTGCCGAAGACCATCGTGCACACGTTGACGGCGGTGCCATTCGCCATCGCCGGCGTGATCCTGAACTGCCGCCGGTAATCCACTGCACGCTTGCCGTTCCAGGACCGGAACACCGCCTCGACGGAGCGCTCGAGCTGTTCGTACGGGTCGGCGGGCAGCGACTGGCCGGTGTGTTCGCGGTAGACAGCCAGGAACGCTTGCGCGAGTTCCTGCAGTGCACCGGCCGTCAGCTCGACGTCCTGTACGGCGCCATGCTTCTGCTTCACCGCGGCCATCGCGGCGTCGAATGCCTCGTCGGGAACTCCCATCGCGATCTTGCCGAACAGCTGGACGAAGCGCCGGTAGGCGTCCCACGCGAAGCGCTCGTTTCCGGTCTGCGTGATCAGGCCCGGCAGTGTCGCCGCGTTGAGCCCCAGGTTCAGGATCGTGTCCATCATCCCGGGCATCGACATCGCCGACCCCGAGCGTACGGAAACGAGGAGAGGGTTGGTCGCCGAGCCGAAGAGCCTGCCCGTCTTGCGCTCGAGACCGGCGACATGCGCCCGGACGTCGTCCATCAGCATGTCGGGCAGCTGTCGCTTCTCCAAATAGGCAAGGCAGGCCGCCGTGGTGATGACGAATCCCGGCGGAACGTTGAGGCCGATCTGCGTCATCGCGCACAGGTTGGCGCCTTTGCCCCCCAGCAGCATCCGGTCGTTGCTGTCGCCTTCTTCGAACGTGTAGATGAAATTCGACTTTTGCATGGTTCCTCGTTGAAAAAATGACCGCCGCTTCATGTCCGACCGCCGCTCGACGCGGCTCCCGGCGAAGTGGCGATGCGCTACGGATGCATGGGTGCCGCTTTCCTGTGTACTATGACCGCCCGCAGCTTGCCGCTTCGCCGATCCGCGATCGGGCTGCGCTCGTCCAGGCCCACGCGCACGTTGGGCAGCGACTGCTGGGTCAGGTAGCGTCGCAACGCACCCCCGGCCGCGCGCCATGCGGCCTCCCGATCGTCGTTGCCGTGGCGATCGAGGCGCAGCATCAGCCGGTCGGCGGCTGTCTGCACGATCTGAAATCGATGCACGTGCCCCGCCTCCTCGACAATCGTCGTGAGCGCCAGCGGCAGCAGGCGCACGATGTGGCCGTCCGGCGCGGACATCGCAACCACGTCGTCGTGGCGCCCCTCGACCTGGATCGCAGGGAGGGGGCTTCCGCACGCGCATGGCTCCGGGTTGACGACGACGCTGTCGCCCAGGTCGTACCGTATGATCGGCTGGACGCGGTTGGCAAGGTTGGTGAGCAGCACGGTCCGCGACGGTTCGCCCGCAGGTGTCGGCCGGTAATCGTCATCGACCGGCTCGAGCATGACCCAGTCCGCGTTGACGTGCAGCCAGCCTTCGCGGCAACCGAAGGCGATGCTCATGCATTCCGATGCACCGTACTCGTTGACGACACCGCATCCGAAGGCGCCTTCGATCTCGGTACGTGTGCTTGGCGCCAGGCATTCCCCGCCCGACCACAGGCTCAACGGATCGACCTTCAGCCGGCCCGCCTTCCGCTCGTCGGCGAGCAGCGACAGCATCGTCGGATAGCTTGCGAGAAAAACGGGTTGATACGCGTTGAGCGCCGCGACCAGCCGTGGCAGCGGATCCATGATCGAAAAGCCGCGCGCGGCCATCCAGGGACTGCTCTGGCAGAGACGCTTCCACGAGGCGATGCTGGCGAAGTGATCGCCCGTCGCCGCAACGAGGGCCGCCCGCCCGCCGCGAACGAAAACCGGCCACGGAAATTGCGCCGCGAATCGTGCCGGATCGAGGTGAACGGCCATGAGCGCGTCGAATGTCGCCAGGGATTCGCTGTCCTGGATGTAGATGCCCGGTTCGCCCGTGCTCCCCGAACTCTTCCAGATCACGAAGCGGCCGAGAAATCGCTCGCCGATCTGCTTTCGATCGGCGAGGAACGACTCGACCGCGGACAGCGTGATTTCCGGCACCGTGACCCAATCGTCGAAGCGCGCCATCAGTGCCGTCTTGGTCGCGACCGGCAGTTCGGCCGGGGCGAGGCGGCGTGCCGGGAGTCGCCGATAGGCGTCGCGATAGAACGGCGAGCGGGCGCGCGCGAACTCCACCAACGCGTCGAACCGGCTGCGGCCCGCCGCGTCGATCGCCGCCCGGCCCGCGCTGCGCGTCCACCAGATCTCCGAAAGCCGCGAGACCCACGCCCAGTACGCGAGCGACGCCTGCACCGGGTCCCATCGATCGACGGGCACGATGCCGGCTGTCGTCCGTGGAGGCTCTGTTGGTTTCGCGAACACCGTGCACCTAGTCGGGAGGCGTGCGAGGCTTCAGTCGGGTCGAGTCCACGGCCCCTACCGCAATCTCGCCTGCAGATACGCGACAAAATCGGTCAATGTGACGAGCTTCCCGTAGTCTGCCTCGGGCACGTCGACGCCGAGTCGCTCGTGCAGGCGAATCAGGAAATTCAGAAAATCCATCGAATCCAGATCGACCTGGTCGCGCAACGGCTGGTCAGCCACGATCTCGTCGGGCGTCAGTTCCGGCGCGATCCCGCGCAGTGCCGCGAAGAGATTCTCGCGAATCGCCTGCTCGTTCATGATGTTCGTTTCCTCGTCGTTGGCATCGGTCTGCTAGAGTCGTTCGGGTTCCTGCAGCAGGCGCGCGATCTCGTCCAGAAACGCCGCGCCGCCGTGACCGTCGCTGACACGATGGTCGGCGGACAGCGCCGCGGTAACGACCGGTGCCACGACGAGCGCGCCGTTCTCGACCCAGGGTCGCTCCGTGACCTTGCCGAATCCCACCAACGCGACCTGCGGCGGATAGATGACGCCCTGGACCAGTTCCACGCCCTGATCGCCGAGATTGGTGACGGTGATCGTCGGATCCGACAGCTCCGAGCTCCGGAGGGTGTACGCACGGGCACGCGCGACGAGATCGGCGAGCTGCCGCATCAGCTCGTCGAGGCTTTTCGCGTCGGCATCGCGGATGGCCGGCGCGATGAGTCCGCCCTGGCGAATCGAGATCGCCACGCCGAGGTGAATCCCCGGCCCGGGCCGGAACGCGCCCTCCTGGTAGAAGCCGTTGAGCTGCGAGTGTTTTCGCAGCGCCAGCGCGACGGCCTTCAGCAACAGCACCGCCAGCAGCATTCGCTGCGCTATCGGGCGGCCTTCGTTGCGTGCCGCGAGCCAGCGGCTCGCGCGTACGAGCGGGATGCTCGTGGCGAGGTAATAGTGCGGGATCTCGCGCTTGGAGCGCGCCATGGCCGCGGCGATGGTCCGCCGCATTTCCGCGTCGCGATCCTTCGGTTCGGCGCGCGACGCCGCAACTTTCTCGACGTCCTCGATCAGGATGGCGCCCTCCGGACCCGAGCCCGGGACCGCAGCGATATCGATGCCGAGGACTTGCGCCCGATGGCGCGCCGCTGGCGACACGCGGATCCGCGCTCCGGCGGCTGCGGGAGGCGGTTCTGCGGCGGCGACCCCGACGATCGGCACCGGTGCCGACAGGGGCTTCGCATCGGCGGCGCGCTTGCGCTTTTCCTCCTCGGCATGGCCGGGAGTCTCGCCCGGCTCCAGCAGCCGGGCGATGACCGTCCCGACGGGCACCGTCTCGCCGGGCTCCAACACGAGTTCGTAGAGGATTCCCTCGTCCCAGATTTCGACGTCGATCGCCGCTTTGCTCGTGTCCACCACCGCGACGACATCGCCCTTCTTCACGGGGTCGCCGGGCTTCACCTTCCACTGGATGAGCTTGCCCTCGTCCATTTCGGAGCCGAGGGAGGGGAGCCTGAACTCGATCATGATCGGATGCCCGCCGGCTACCCCTTGCCGATGACCTGCCGGACCGCCGCGACAATCTTCGCCCGCTGGGGAAGTGCCGCGTCCTCGAGGTGCTTGGGGTAGGGCATCGGCACCTCCTCGCTGCAAACGCGCGCGACGGGCGCGTCGAGGTCGAAGAACGCCTGCTCCATGATGCGGGCGCTGATCTCCGCCGCCAGGCTGCCGCTGCGCCAGCCTTCGTCGACCAGCACGGCGCGACGTGTCCTGCGCACGGACGCGATGATCGTCTCGTCGTCGAGCGGACGCAGCACGCGCAGATCGACAACCTCGGCCTCGATCCCCTCCGTCGCAAGCTCGCTTGCGGCATCCAGGGCCTTGCCAACGGTTCCGCCGTACGCGCAGATCGTCACGTCGCGCCCGGGGCGCAGGATCTTCGCCGACCTGATGTCGACCTGTTGCCATCCGTCGCCGAGCTCGCCCTCGGCGTTGTAGAGGAGGGCGTGCTCGAACACGATCACCGGGTCCGGGTCGGCCAGCGCCGGCTTCAGCATGCCGCGCGCGTCGTCGATGGTGGCGGGCGCTACGACCTTGATGCCGGGCACGCACGCATACCAGTTCTCGAAGCTGTGCGAGTGCTGGGCCGCGAGCTGGCGACCGGCCCCGGTGGCCATCCGGATCACCAGCGGAATGCTGAACTGCCCGCCGGACATGTGCCGGTACAGGGCCGCGGTGTTCACGATCTGGTCGAGCGCGAGCAGGCTGAAGTTGACGGTCATCACTTCGACGATCGGGCGCATGCCGCCCAGGGCGGCGCCGATGCCCGCGCCGACGAAAGCGAGTTCGGACAGCGGCGTGTCGCGGATGCGCGCGGGCCCGAACTCGTCGAGGAAGCCCTTGGACACCGCGTAGCTGCCACCGTACTTGCCGACATCCTCGCCCATCAGAAAGACGCGCGGGTCGCTCGACAGCGCGTCGTGCAGCGCCTGCCGCATTGCCTCGCGATAGGTCATCATCATGCCGCAAGCTCCGTATGCACGTCGCGAACGAGGTCCTCGACGGGCTCCCATGTCCCAGCCTCGGCGAACGCTGTCGCCGCCTCCACTTCCTGCGAGGCCTTCGCGTCGAGGGCGAGGAACGCCTCCTCGGTCAGCGTGCCGTCGGCCTTGAGGCGGTTGGTCAGGTGGTGGATCGGCCCGCGCATCTTCCACGCCTCGATCTCCGCCTTGTCGCGGTAGAGGTCCGGATCGAACATCGAGTGGGCGCGATACCGGTAGGTCTGGAATTCGACGAAGAACGGACCCTCGCCGCGACGCACGCTTGCGGCCGCCTGCACTGTCGCCTCGTACACGGCTTCGACATCCATGCCGTCGACCTTCAGCGTCGGCACCCTGAAGGCGTTCGCCTTGGCGCAGAGATCGGTCTGCGACTCGGAACGGGACAACGCGGTGCCCATCGCGTAGAAATTGTTCTCGCAGAAGAACGCCACCGGCAGCTTCCACAGCGCCGCCAGGTTCATCGACTCGTGAAATGCGCCTTCGGCTACGGCACCTTCGCCGAAGAACGCGGCAGTCACGCGGGGCCTGTCTTGCATTCTGTCGGCGAGCGCGAGGCCCACGGCCAGCGGCAGACCGCCGCCGACAATCGCGTTGCCGCCATAGAAGCGCGTGGCGGCATCGAAGATGTGCATCGAGCCGCCGCGGCCACGCGAGCATCCTTCCCGCTTCCCGTACATCTCCGCCATGATGGCGTTCGCCGAGATGCCGCGGACGAGGGCGTGGCCGTGCTCCCGATACGTGGCGACGATCGCGTCGTCCGGCTGCAACGCATGGATCGCCCCGGTCGCTACCGCTTCCTCGCCGATGTACAGGTGCAGGAATCCGCGAATCTTCTGCTTGCCGTAGAGGTCGGCACACCGTTCCTCGAAACGGCGGATGCGCACCATGTCCCGCAGCAGTTCGAGCGCGAGCTCGCGCGGAATCGTCATCGCGTTGGCTGCCGTTTCACTCATGCACTTTCCCCTTGTGCGCCGGACTCGAGGGTCGACGTGTCGCCCTCGGGCAATCCGAGCTCGCGGGCCTTCAGCAGGCGCCGCATGATCTTGCCGCTCCGGGTGCGCGGGAGCGCCGCGAGGAACGCGATCTCCTTGGGCGCGACCGCGGCGCCAAGCCGCTTGCGCGCGTGGCCGAGGAGTTCCATCCGCAGTTCCTCGCTTTCGCTGTATCCGGCTTTCAGCGAAACGAACGCCTTCACGATTTCCCCGACCACGGGGTCGGGCTTGCCGATGACTCCGGCTTCGGCCACGGCGGCATGCTCCATCAGCACGCTTTCGACCTCGAACGGCCCGATCAGATGTCCGGCGGACTTGATCACGTCGTCGGCGCGGCCGACGAACCAGTAGTAGCCGTCGCCGTCGCGTTTCACGAGATCGCCGGTCAGGTAGTAGCCGTCGGCAAAGCACTTGCGATAGCGCTCTTCCTGGTCGAGATAGCCGCGGAACATCGAGGGCCATCCGGCCCGCAGCGCGAGCTCGCCTTCCACGTCGGCGGCATCGATCTCCTCCGCGCTCCCGTCGTCGCGCCGGCGGACGACGAACGCGTCGACGCCGGGCAGTGGCTTGCCCATCGAGCCGGGCTTGATGTCCATGGCCGGTGTGTTGGCGATCATGATCCCGCCGGTCTCGGTCTGCCACCAGTTGTCGTGGATCGGCAGGCCCAGTACTTCCCGGCCCCACCAGACCGCCTCCGCGTTCAGCGGCTCGCCGACGCTCGCGATGAAGCGCAGATCCGGGCGCCGGTACTTGTTCGCGATCTCGACGCCGCTCTTGATCAGCATGCGGATCGCCGTGGGGGCCGTATACCAGACGGTCACCCGTTGCTCCTGCAGCAGGCGGTACCAGCGATCGGCATCGAATTCCGCCTCGTCGATGAGGCTCGTCACGCCATGCAACAGCGGCGCGATGATTCCGTACGACGTCCCGGTCACCCATCCGGGATCCGCGGTGCACCAGAAGATGTCCTCGGAATGCAGGTCGAGGGCATACTTGCCCGTGGAATAGTGCATCACCGCCGCTCCGTGGACATGCAGCGCGCCCTTGGGGGTGCCCGTCGTGCCGCTGGTGAAGTGCAGCAGGGCCGGGTCGTCGTCCGTCGTACGCTCCGGAGTGCACTCGTCGGCCACCTGCCCCATCAGTCCGGTCAGATCGCGGGTGCCGGGCACATCGGTCGCGCGGCCGCCATCACCGATCAGCAGCACGTGCTCGAGGTGCGGAAGGGAACCGAGCAGGCCGGCGACCTTGCGCCGAAAGAGCGACTCCGTCGTTACGAGCACCTTGGCACGACCGAGGCCGAGGCGCGTGCGGATCGGTTCGGGGCCGAAGGCGGAGAACAGCGGCGACACCACGGTGCCGTTCTTCAGCGCACCCAGCGCGCAGACGTAGAGTTCGGGCACGCGGCCGGCGAGGAGGAACAGCCGATCTCCCTTCCCGACGCCGAGGTGGCGAAGCACGTTGGCGAAGCGATTCGTTGCCCGCGCCAGTTCCGCGTAGGTCATTGTGCGCAGATGGTCGTCGCGGCTCACGAAGCGAAACGCCACGCGATCACGCCTTGACGTGGCGAGATGCCGGTCGACCGCCGCGACGCCAATGTTCAGCCCATCGTCGCGCGTCCCCGCGAACTCGTTTCGTATCGAAGCCCACGAGAACCGACGGCATTCCTTCTCGTAATCCAGCAGGTTCGGCGCGAGCCGGAGGTCTGCAGGCGATTTGTGAATGACGTCGGGTCGCATCGAACCGTCCCGGATCCCGGTGTGTTCTATCGGGGCGGCACGACGACCAACAGCCACACCCCAAAAACCACTCTAGGCTCCCGCGAATCGCGCGTCTTGACATTCATCAACTGACGGTCGGGAATTCGATGGTCCGCGGGCATGCGGCATCCCTCGTGCGTACCGGCGACCGCGGGCGGCCATCGAATGCGGTTCGAGCGTTTGCGGTGCAGCATCGATGTAGTCGTCGGATCTGGCCCACTGTTGACAGACATCAATGAACGGTTGATGCTCGCGAGTACTGTAAACCGGATAAGAAGAGCAAAAAGATGCAGGGTTGGGTTCCTCTCTTGAAAGGAGATGACAATGCCTACACCCCATGTCACGACAACGCGGCGCGTCGGGCGCAAGCCCCCGGTTCCGGTGGTTCCCGAGGTCAGCAAGGTCAAGGCCAGCATCCTTTCGGCGTTGGCGGCGCAGCCCGCGCGTGAGCCGGTAATCGATCTCGAAACACGGCGGATGATGATCGCCGAGGCGGCGTACTACTGCGCCGAGAGAAGGGGCTTCGCTCCCGGGGGCGAGTTGCAGGATTGGCTCGAGGCCGAGGCGCAGATCCAGGCGCGGCTCCCCGCGTAGCCGCTGCGGGGGCCGCAGTCGGCAAGGCAAGGAATCGACAGGTGACGATTGGATCGCAGTGAACATCGTCGCCGAACCCGACTTGCTCGAGACGCTTATCCATGGCGGACGTGGCAAACGGTTGCCGAGCCCGCTGACGAAAAGCGCGCTGGCGCTGATCCTGGCCGGCGGTAGAGGGAGTCGCCTGGGGCAGCTGACGGACTGGCGCGCAAAACCGTCGATACCGTTCGGTGGCAAGTTCCGGATCATCGACTTCACGCTGTCGAATTGCGTCAATTCGGGCATCCGCCGGATCGGGATCTGTACGCAGTACAAGTCGCAGAGCCTCATCCGGCACGTCCAGCGGGGGTGGAGTTTTCTCGACGGCCGATTCGACGAATTCGTCGAGCTGCTGCCGGCCCAGCAGCGAATCGAGGCGACGTGGTACCAGGGTACTGCGGACGCCGTCTATCAGAACCTCGACATCCTGCGGCGCCACGATCCCGGGCACGTGCTGATCCTGGCCGGTGACCACGTCTACAAGATGGACTACGGCCGCATGCTCGAAGATCACGTCGATGCGCGCGCCCAGATGACCATCGCTTGCATCGACGTTCCGCTCGCCGACGCCAGCTCGCTCGGCGTCATGGCCGTGGACGATGCGCGCCGAATCGTGCAGTTTCAGGAGAAACCGGCGCAGCCGGCGTCCATCCCGGGCCATCCGGACCGGGCGCTCGCCAGCATGGGAATCTATCTGTTCGACGCCGCGTTTCTGTACGACGTGCTGTTACGCGACGCCGACGACCCGCATTCGAGCCACGACTTCGGGAAAGACATCATCCCCGGCCTCATCGCCCGGGGCGCGAGCGTGCACGCCCATCATTACGCCGAGAGCTGCGTGAACACGAGCAACGGCATTCCGTACTGGCGCGATGTCGGCACGATCGATGCGTACTGGGAGGCGAACGTCGCGCTGACCCACGTCGTGCCCGAGTTGAACCTCTACGACCAGGATTGGCCGATCTGGACTTACCAGGAACAGTTGCCGCCGGCCAAGTTCGTGTTCGACGACGATGGCCGGCGCGGCACGGCGATCGATTCCATCGTTGCCAGCGGCTGCATCATCAGCGGCTCGATCGTGCGCCGCTCGTTGTTGTTCTCGAACGTCCGCGTTCACGACTACTGCACGATCGAGGACTCGGTGGTCCTTCCCAACGTCGAAGTGGGCCGCAAGACCGTATTGAAGCGGGTGGTTGTCGACAAGCACTGCCGACTGCCGGAGGGATTCGCGGCCGGGCTCGATCCCGACGCAGACCGGCGACGATTCCACGTCACCGATCGCGGGATCACGCTGATCGTCCCGGAAATGCTCGGCCAGCAGGTCCATCACCTGCGCTGAACCCGCTCGGCTGCGCGGGAGTCACGGAACGCGGCAGCGTCGTCTCGTTGACGATCCGCCGCGCGGTCACCGTCCGGCCCGCGAGGACGCGAAATCGGCCGTTGCGAGGACGGCGGCGCGGGTCTGCCACAACTCCTCGACATCGACGATGAGCCTTCGGCGCCAGTTCGGCCGCACGCGATCGGTCCCCGGAAGATTTACGGCCATGGTCTCGCCGGCGAGATCATCGGCCTGGATCATCACCAGCGCGGAGGGTGTGGCACACGCAAACCGGTGGATCGCGGCGGTGATCGCGACGTCGTGCGGCGCGACGGCGTCGATGTGCGCCCCCCGGGCAACGCCGGCGCGATCGAGCGCATCAGCCAGCGCCTCTTTCGACGCCAGCCGCTCGGTGCGCGCGGATTCCGCGCTGTCCGCCGTCAGCAGGCCGAGCGACTGTTTCTCGTCGATGTCCGCGCCGTTCCACCAGCCCGCAACGGTCGGCAGGTCGTGCGTCGACACGCACGCTGCGGCCTTCACCGGATAGCGGGAAGGTGCGGTGAACCCGCCACCCTCGCGCTCGAACCACAATACGCGGTAGGAAAGGACATCGGCCGCCGCAAGCTGTTCGCGAAAGCCTTCGGGCACCGTGCCGAGGTCTTCACCGACCACGAGGCAGCGTGCCCGCGCGCTCTCGAGCGCAAGCACGTGGAGGAGCACATCGAGGGGATAGTCGACGTAGGCACCTTCGGCGGCGTTGGCGCCCTCCGGGATCCAGTACAAGCGCGAGAGCCCCATCACGTGGTCGATCCGCAACGCGCCCGCGTGGCGCATGTTCGCGGCCAGCAGATCCCCAAAGCCGGAACACCCGGACGCCATCATGGATTGGGGATTCGCGGGCGGCAGGTTCCAGTCCTGTCCCGCGATGGAAAACGGATCGGGCGGGGCACCGATCGACACTCCGCGGGCGAAGGCGCCGGGATTCGCCCAGGGCTCGGCCCCGTCCGGCGCGGCGCCGACCGCGAGATCGCGAAAGAATCCGAGCGCCAGGCCGCTCGCGCGGGCGTGGCTGGCCGCCGCCGCGAGCTGGCGATCTGCAAGCCACTGCAGGTAGAGGGCGAACCGGATCCGGCGCGCGTGCAGCGCCGCAAAGGTCGCGATACCCGGGGCATTCGGTCCGCGCAGATCGACGGGCCAGTGGTGCCAGGACTCACGCGGATGCGCGGCGGCGATCGCCTCGAAGACCGCGAATTGTCGCAACGGCAGTCCGCCGGCGGCAACGAAGCGATCGAATTCGACGATGAGCCGATCGGTGGGGGACCGCCGCTCGAAGTGCGCGAAGCACGCATCGAGGACCGCCCGCTTGAGTTGCCACACGCCGGAGTAATCGACGATGGGCGGCATCGAGAGGTTCGCGATGCCGGAGCCGCTCTTTTCCAGCAGTGCGCGCGCGTCGCGCGAGGCCTCGAAATCGGGGACGCGCGCGACGTCGACGTAAATTGGGTCGAGAAACCGCCGGTCAGACGGATGATAGGGGCTTGCGCGTTCCCGATCCTCGGCAAAGAGCGCGTGCAAGGGATTGATGCCGACGATGCGGCCACCGGCCCGGGCGGTGGCTTCGCCTACCAGCGAGAGCGTCGTGAAATCGCCGATGCCCTGATCGCCGCGCCGGCGCAGCGAGTAGAGATGGGCGGCGAGCCCGAAGCGGCGCGCCCCTTCGCGGATCTCGGGCGGCAGATGGCACCGGTTCGGGGCCACGACGACGCGGCATCCGCGGGCCGTATCGTCGTCGAAGTCCAGGGTGTAGACGCCGGCGGGCAGCGCAGGCAGCGTGAGGATCCGCTGCGCAACCGGGCGTCCATCCGTCGCCGTCACGACGTTCGCGGGGAGGTCGTCGAACGCGACAGGCACGATTTGCACGGTCCCGTCCTCGTGTCGAAGGCGGAGTTCGGCGCGGTGGCGTCGATGTCCGTCGACCACCGCAAGGGCCACATTCGCGGGCCATCCCTCGCGCGCGACGACGACCGGCGGCAGCCGCCTGCGCTCGCGTGCATCGGCAAGCTCGACCAGGCGGCCGCGTGCTTCGCTCGACGAATCGGCCGCGAGCCCCATGGCCGCCAGCAATGCGCGTTGGGTGTCGGTGCCGACCAGGTGGCGCTCGCCGGTCAGATCCCACCATTCGCGAGCGATCCCCGCGGCCGCGGCAAGCCGGTCGAGCACTTCCGGTTCGACACCCGAACGTTGACGTGGACGCACACTGCCGGACTCTTCCGCGAGGACGACCACCGACCGGGGCGCGACGAGCGTGGCGTCACCCGCGATAACCGGCGCGGCGTCGGGCCGCCCCGACGGCAATGAGGTGTCGATGCATTGGCGCCAGACGCAGCCCGGGCGTGCATCCGGCCAGAGCGCGGTGATGGGGAGTTCTCCGGCGTTGAGCGCCACGGCGACGCGGTCCGTGCCCTCGGCGTCAAGTGCACCCGCATAGACGATCGCGACAAGGCTGCGGCCCTCGGGGTTCGCCCAGTCGTCGCCGTTCATCGCGCGGCCATCCGGATGCCGCCACTCAACGTCGGGAATGCCGCTTCCGTCTAAGGGCGCGCCGGTGAGCCACCGATCGGCGCGCAAGGCCGGGTGACGCTTGCGCAGGGCGATGAGCGCGGCGACGAAGTCGGTGAGCGCGCTGTCGGCGCTCCCCCAATCGATCCACGTCAACGCGTTGTCCTGCGCGTAACCATTGTTGTTGCCCTGCTGCGTCCGTCCGAGCTCGTCGCCCATGGCAAGCATCGGTGTGCCTCGCGACAGCAGCAGCGTCGCCAGCAGGTTGCGGACGTCGCGCCTGCGATTCGCGCAGATCGAGGTGTCGGTCGTAGGGCCCTCGATGCCGTGGTTCCAGGAGCAATTGGCGTCGGTGCCGTCGCGGTTGTCCTCGCCGTTCATCGCGTTGTGCTTGGTCGCATACGAGACGAGGTCGGCCAGCGTGAAGCCGTCATGCGCGGTGACGAAATTGACGGAGCGCGAAGGTGTCCGTGAGCGTACGGCAAAGACATCAGCGGAACCGGCCAAGCGGGTGGCGAGGTCGCCGATGACACCCCCATCGCGGCGCCAGAATCGCCGCGCCGTGTCGCGATAGCGATCGTTCCATTCCGCCCATCCCGCCGGAAACGCGCCGAGGCGGTATCCGCCGTGACCGACATCCCACGGCTCGGCGATCAGCTTGAGGTTGCGCAGGATCGGGTCCTGTGCAATGGCCTGCAGCAGGGGCGCCGCCGGATCGAATCCGTCGTCGCGGCGGCCGAGCGTTGTCGCCAGATCGAAGCGAAAGCCGTCGACGCCCGCTGCCTCCGCATAGTAACGGAGCACGTCCATCGCGAGACGCAGCACCGGTGCGCGGTCCAGGGCGAGCGCGTTGCCGCAGCCCGTGTCGTCGACATACCGGGCTCGATCGTCGGCGAAGGTCCGGTAATAGGTCGCGTTGTCGAGGCCGCGCAGCGACAGTGTGGGCCCGCGGGCGTCGCCTTCACCCGTGTGATTGAGAACGACGTCGAGGATGACCTCGATGCCGGCCGCCTGCAGTGCCGCGACGCAGCGGCGAAGCTCGCCGATGCCACCCGGCGCGAGCCGCGGATCGGGGACGAACGGCGCAGCCGGATTGTAGCCCCAGTAGTTGGTGAGGCCGTGCTGCGCGAGATGGCGTTCGTCGATGGCCGCCGCGATGGGCATCAGCTCCACGGTCGTGATGCCGAGCCGCGTCAGGTGCGCGAGCGCAGCGGGGTGGGCGAGGCCGGCGCAGGTGCCGCGCAGCGTGTCGGGCACGCCAGGATGCATGCGGGTGAAGCCGCGGACATGCAGCTCGTAGAGGATCGTCTCCGGCGCCGGCACGTGCGGACGTTGCGCCGGCTCCGGTATCGGCATCGCGGTCACGATGCCCTTGGGGACGAACGGGGCACTGTCGGCGTCGTCGCGCCCCACGCCGTCCGCGCTCGCGCCGAACATCGCGGGGTTCAGCACAAACGGCCGATCGAGTGCCCTTGCGTAGGGGTCGACGAGGAGCTTCGCGGGGTTGAATCGGTGGCCGTTGGGCAAATCGTAGGGGCCATGCGCGCGCAGCCCGTAACGATCGCCGGCCGCGATGCCGGCGATGAAACCGTGGAAAACGTCGCCGGTGCGCTCCGGCAGGGCGATGCGTTCCTGTTCGGTTTCGCCCGTCGCGTCGAACAAGCACAGGTCGACCGCCGTTGCATGCGCCGAATAGACCGCGACGTTGACGCCGCCGCGCTCGGGCGTGACGCCGAGCGGCTCGGGGCTGCCGGGGCCGATACGGCGCATCGGTCAGGCCGGGCGATGCGCGGCGAGCTCGCGGAAGAGCGCGGCGTATTGCCTGGCGGGGCGAGTCCAGCCGACGTCGGTCGCCATTGCGCGCGATTGCAGGCGGCGCCACACCACGCGATTGCGGCGCAACGCTATGGCGCGATCGATTGCGAGCTCGAGATTTCCGCGGGTCACCGGCGCAAACTGGATTCCGGTGCCCGTTGCGGTCGCCAGCGCCATCTCGTTCGCGTCGATGACCGTGTCGGCCAGGCCGCCCACGCGCGCGACGACCGGGATCGCGCCGTAGCGCAGTGCACAGAGCTGGGTAAGGCCGCAAGGTTCGAAGCGCGAGGGCACGAGCAACGCATCGACGGCTCCCTGCAGCAGGTGCGCGAGCGACTCGTCATATCCGATCACGGCCGCAACGCGCCCCGGGTGGCGGCGAGCGGCGGCGGCGAAATCGTCCTCGATCGGCTTTTCGCCGGAGCCCAGTAGCGCGAGCTGAGCGCCGCTGCCGGTCAGCGCCGGCAGCGCATCGAGCAGGAGGTCCATGCCTTTCTGCAGCGTCAACCGGCCGACGACGCCGAAGAGGAAGGCCGTAGGCTCGACATCGAGGCCGAAGCGTGCCTGCAAGGCCGCCTTGTTCGCGGCGCGCCGGGCGGGGTGCCGGGCGTCGAAACGCGAGACGAGATGCGCGTCGGTCGCGGGATTCCACAGGGCGTCGTCGATGCCGTTGAGGATGCCCGCCAGCACGTCGGCGCGCTGGCGCAACAGCCCGTCGAGGCCCATGCCACCCTCGGGTGTCCTGATTTCCGCCGCATACGTCGGCGACACCGTGGTGATCCGGTCCGCGAGCGCAATCCCGGCCTTCAGGTAGCCGATCGTCCCGTGGTACTCGACGCCGTCGATCGCGTACGCGTGCGGAGGCAATCCGATCGTCGCCAGCAGCTCGCGCGGGAACTGTCCCTGAAACGAGATGTTGTGCACGGTCATCACGGTGCCGGGCCGCGGCGTTCCGCCGTAGTGGAGCAAGGCCGGCGCGAGACCGGCCTGCCAGTCGTGGGCATGGACGATGTCGGGCACGAAGGCCGGCACGATTCCGCGGGCGAGGGAGGCGGCGCATTCGGCGAGCGCGGCGAACCGCAGGGCGTTGTCGGGCCACGGCATGCCGTCGGGGCCGACATAGGGATTGCCGGGCCGCGCATAGAGGTGCGGCGCGTCCAGCACGAAGAGGTCGAGCCCTGCGGCGTGTGCCGCGAGCAGGCGCGCCGGTCCGCCATGCATGTGCGCAAACGAATGGACGGCCTCGGCGCCGCGCAGCCCATCGACCACTCCCGGGTAGCCGGGAACCAACGTGCGTACGGCGATCCCTTCGCGTGCGAGTGCCGGCGGCAATGCAGCGACGACATCCGCGAGCCCGCCGGTCTTCATCAGAGGGTAGACCTCGGATGCGACGGAAAGGGCGTGCACGCGCTTCATTGAGCCCCTAGACGAGCCGGTCGATCATCGGCTGGGTGACGAGGCATATGCCGCGCGGAGTTCGGCGGAAACGCGCCGCATCGGCCTCGGGGTCCTCGCCGACGACCAGCCCGGCGGGAATCCTGACGCCCGCGTCGACGATGACGTTGGTGAGCCGCGCACGCTGCCCGATCTCCACGTAGGGGAGGATGACGGCGTTCTCGACGCGTCCGTACGAATGCAGGTGGACGCCGGTGAAGAGCAGCGAATGCCGCAGCGAGGAGCCCGAAACGATGCATCCGCCCGAAATGAGTGATGACACCCCGATGCCGCGCCTTCCTTCCTCGTCGTGCACGAACTTCGCCGGCGGCGTGATTTCCGCGTAGCTCCAGATCGGCCAGTTGCGGTCGTATAGGTCGAGCGCCGGCACGACGTCGGTCAGGTCTATGTTCGCCTCCCAGTAGGCATCGATCGTCCCGACGTCGCGCCAGTAGACCTCGGATTCGTCGCGCGACCGCACACAGGAGCGCGCAAGGCGATGGGCGACCGCCTTGCCGTGCCTCACCAGGTAAGGAATGATGTCGCGGCCGAAATCCCGGGTCGAATTCGGGTCGGCGGCGTCGCGCCTCAGCTGCTCGTTCAGGAACTCGCGCCGGAACACGTAGATGCCCATGCTCGCCAGCGCCCAGCCGGGTCGGTCCGGCATTTCGGGCGGATGCTCGGGTTTCTCGACGAACGACACGATGCGGTCCATGTCGTCGACGTGCATGACGCCGAACCCCTTCGCTTCGGCGACCGGTACCTCGATGCAGCCGACCGTGACGTCCGCGCCGTCGTTGACGTGCTGAACGAGCATGCGCTCGTAGTCCATCTTGTACACGTGGTCGCCGGCGAGGATGACGAGATACTCGGGCGCGTAGCCGTCGACGATGTCGATGTTCTGGAACACCGCGTCGGCGGTGCCGGCATACCATTGGTCCTCGGCCACGCGCTGGCTGGCCGGCAGGATGTCGAAGCTCTCGTTTCGCACCGGCTGCAGGAAGTTCCAGCCGCGCTGCAGGTGCCGGATCAGGCTGTGCGCCTTGTACTGGGTCGCGACTGCGATGCGCCGTATGCCCGAGTTGAGGGCGTTCGACAACGCGAAATCGATGATCCGCGATTTGCCGCCGAAGTAGACCGCGGGCTTCGCACGCCTCTCGGTGAGTTCCATCAGCCGGCTGCCGCGTCCGCCCGCGAGGACATAGGCCATCGACGAGCGGGCCAGAGGGGTCGAGTACGTCACCTTGTCCATTACCTCTTCTCCGAGGGGTTCGGGCGGGGCACCATCACGCAACCGCGTCGTGGACGAACCAGAGGGTACCGAGCGGCGGCAGCGAGATGTTCGCGAAACACGGGAAACCATGGCTTTCGCCGTGGTGCGCCTGAACGCCCCCGGCGTTGCCGCGGTCGGATCCCCCGTAGAGCGCCGCATCGGTGTTGAGAATCTCGCGCCAGCGACCAGGCAGCGGCAGGCCGGTCCGATAGCCGTCGCGCGGCACGGACGTGAAGTTGGCGATCGCGACGACCGGCGGCGCGCCGTCGCCCGAAAGGCGGAGCCACGCGAACACCGAATTGTCGCGGTCGTTGACTTCGATCCAGCGGAAGCCTTCGCCTTCGCAGTCCCGTTGGTGCAGCGCCCGCTCGGCGCGATAGATCCGGTTGCAGTCGCGCACGAGTGCCTGGACGCCGTGGTGCCAACCCACGTCGAGCAGCGGCCAATCGAGTCCCGATTCGAAATCCCACTCGCGGCCTTGCGCGAATTCCTGCCCCATGAACATCAGCTTCTTGCCCGGATACGCAAACATGAACGCGTAATAAGCGCGCAACGTGGCGAACTGCTGCCACGCATCTCCCGGCATCCTGGCGAGCATCGAGCCTTTGCCGTGCACGACCTCGTCATGCGACAACGGCAGCACGAAGTTCTCCGTGAACGCGTACATCAATCCGAATGTCATCCAGTCGTGGTGCCAGCGGCGATGCACGGGGTCCAGGCAGACGTACTCCAGCGTGTCGTGCATCCACCCCATGTTCCACTTGAAGCCGAAGCCGAGGCCGCCGGTATAGGTCGGCCGCGACACGGCAGGCCACGCCGTCGATTCCTCGGCGATCGTGATCGCTCCCGGGTGGCGGCCGTACACCGCCTCGTTCAGCTTGCGCAGGAAGTCGATCGCCTCGAGGTTTTCGTTGCCGCCATGACGATTCGGCAGCCACTCGCCCGCCTTGCGCGAGTAGTCGAGGTAGAGCATGGAGGCCACCGCGTCGACACGCAGTCCGTCGATGTGATAGCGGTCGAGCCAGAACAGCGCATTGGCAATGAGATAGTTGATGACTTCGTTTCGTCCGAAGTTGAATACCGCAGTGCTCCAGTCCGGATGGAAGCCCAGACGCGGATCGGCGTGTTCGTAGAGTGCGGTGCCGTCGAACTGCGCGAGGCCATGTGGGTCGACCGGAAAATGTGCGGGCACCCAATCGAGGATGACGCCGAGGCCGCAGCGATGGCAGCGATCGACGAATCGGGCGAACGCGGCGGGTTCGCCGTGGCGGCTCGTCGGTGCAAAGAGTCCGATGGGCTGGTAGCCCCAGGACGCGTCCAGCGGATGCTCGTTGACCGGCATCAGCTCGAGATGCGTGAAGCCCATGTCTGCGGCGTAGGGCACGAGCGTGTCGGCAAGCTCGTCGTAGGTTAGCCAGCGCTTGTCCGTGCCGCGACGCCACGAGCCGAGGTGCACCTCGTAGATGGACATCGGCGCGCGTCTCGGATCCTGCCGCGCCCTGGCCGTCATCCACTCGCCGTCGGACCACGAAAAATTCGCGGCGTCGCAGACGATCGAGGCGGTCGACGGTCGCATTTCCGCGCGGAATCCGACCGGGTCCGCCTTGAGCGGCAGCAGCGCGCCGTCCGCTCCGATGATTTCGTACTTGTAGATCGCCCCTTCCCGCAGGGACGGCATGAAGATTTCCCAGACGCCGGTGCCCACGCGCTTGCGCATCACATGCCGCCGGCCGTCCCAATCGTTGAAGTCGCCGACGACCGAAACGCGCCGCGCATTCGGGGCCCACAGCGCGAAATGCACGCCGGCCGCGCCCTCGTGCTCGATCGGATGCGCGCCGAGGCGATCGTAGAGTTTCGCGTGCGTTCCCTCGCCGACGAGCCAGTCGTCGACCGGCCCGAGCACCGGACCATAGGCGTACGGATCGTCGACGGTCCACGCTCCGTCGCGGTTCGCGGCGCGCAGGAGGTACGGGGCACGCCGCGGCACCGCGCCTTCGAAGAAGCCCGCGGCGTGCCGACATGTCAGATGGGCGAGCAGACCGCCGTCGCGCGTCATCGCGTCGAGGGTCGTGGCGCCGGGGACGAAGGCGCGCAGGACGATCGCGCCGTCCGCCTCGTGGGGACCCAATATCGCGAAAGGATCGCCGTGGCGGCCTTCGACGATCGCCTCGATTGCAGCGGACTGGAGAGCGCCTCCCACCTCGAATACCTCAGTGCCCGCCCGGCTCGGCGCCCCAGATGTCGCGCGCGTAGTCGAGGATCGCCCGATCCGCGGAGAACCAGCTCATCCGCGCGGTGTTGAGGACCGCCTTGCGGCACCATGCGCTGCGATCCTGCCAGAGCGCACCCGCCGCGCGCTGCGCAGCCCAGTAGGCGTCGAAATCCGCGGCGACCATGAAATAGTCGTGATGCCGGAGGTTGTCGACCAGCCCGCGATAGCGGCCCCGATCATCCGACGAGAACACACCCGATTCCACGGCATCGAGCACTTCCGCGAGCGCGGGCGAGGCGGCAATCGTCGCGGTCGCATCGATGCCGGCGGCGCGCCGCTCGGCGACCTGGTCGGCGGTGAGGCCGAAGATCAGCATGTTCTCCGCGCCCACGCGCTCCAGGATCTCGATGTTGGCGCCGTCGAGCGTCCCGATGGTGAGCGCGCCGTTCAGCGCGAGCTTCATGTTGCCGGTCCCGGAGGCTTCCATGCCCGCCGTCGAAATCTGCTCGGAGAGATCCGCCGCCGGGATGATCGCTTCGGCGAGGCTCACGTTGTAGTTGGGCAGGAAGACGACCTTCAGGCGCCCGCGCACGACCGGGTCGCGATTGACGATGCGCGCGACGTCGTTGGCGAGCTTGATGATGAGTTTCGCCTGATGGTAGCCGGCCGCCGCCTTGCCGGCGAAGATCTTGACCCGCGGGACCCAGGGGCGTGTCGGCTGTGCGCGTACCGCGTTGTAGTACGCGATCGTCTCGAGAATGTTCAGCAGTTGCCGCTTGTATTCGTGGATGCGCTTGATGTGCACGTCGAACAGCGCTTCCGGATCGATGCCCACGCCGACACGTTCCGCAACAAGCCGCGCCAGCGCCACCTTGTTCGCGCGCCGCACCTCATAGTAGCGTTCGCGGAACGATGGATCGTCGGCAAGGGGTACCAACGCCTCGAGCTGGGTGACGTCGTCCAGGACCTGCGGCCCGACCGCATCGACGATGAGCTCGGTCAACCCCGGGTTGGCCTGGAAGAGCCAGCGGCGGAACGTTATCCCGTTGGTCTTGTTTACGATGCGCTCCGGATGGATCGTATTCAGGTCGCGGAACACCGTCCGCCGCATGAGTTCGGTGTGCAGCGCCGACACGCCATTGACGCGGCGCGACCCCAGGAACGCGAGGTGGCCCATACGGACCCTGCGGCTGTGGTCTTCCTCGATCAGCGAAATCGACGACAGGAAGGCGTCGTCGTCGCGTCCCGCCGAACGCTGGGCGTCGAGATGCAGCGCATTGATGAGGTAGATGATCTGCGTGTGCCGCGGGAGCAGGTTTTCCATCAGCGACACCGGCCAGGTTTCCAGCGCCTCCGGCAGCAGCGTGTGGTTCGTGTAATTGAAGACGGATGTCGTGATGTTCCATGCGAGCTCCCACGGCATGCCGTGCACGTCGATCAGGAGCCGCATCAATTCGGGCACCCCGATGGCGGGATGCGTGTCGTTCAACTGGATCGCCACGTGGTCGGCGAGCGACGCGAGTTCGCCGTGCTGCCCCTTGTGCCGGCGGAGCAGGTCCTGCAGCGATGCCGACGCGAAGAAGTACTCCTGCCGCAAGCGCAGCTCGTGCCCGGCCGCCGTTTCGTCGCTGGGGTAGAGCACGCGGGAAATCGCTTCGAGCCGCACCCGGTCGGCGAGGGCGCCGACGTGGTCGCCTCGATTGAAGTCCTCCAGGCGCAACGGATCCGTCGCCCGGGCCGACCACAGCCGCAGCGTATTGACGTGCCGCCCCCGCCAGCCGGTGAGCGGCGTGTCGAACGCCACCGCGTTGACGCTCTCGGCCGGTTCCCACACCGATCGCGTCGCCCCGTCCTCGTCCTGGATGGTGTCGACGGTGCCGCCGAAGCCGATGGTGTACGTGACCTCCGGCCGCTCGAATTCCCACGGATTGCCGGAGGACAGCCAGTCCTCGGGCAGTTCGAGTTGCCAGCCGTCCTTCAGCACCTGCCGGAAGATCCCGTGATCGTAGCGGATGCCGTAACCGTGGGCGGGAATCCCCAGCGAGGCCATGCTTTCCATGTAGCAGGCCGCAAGCCTTCCGAGACCGCCGTTGCCAAGTGCGGCATCGGGCTCGAGTTTCCGCAACCGGTCGAGATCCACGCCGAGGTCGCGCAGCGCCTCGCGCACCGTCGCAGTGATCCCCAGGTTTCCGAGCGTGTCGAACAGCAGGCGCCCGATCAGGAATTCGAGCGAGAAGTAATACACGCGCTTCCGGCCGTCGCGATATGTCCGGCGCGTGGCGTCCATCCACCGGTCGACGACGCGGTCGCGCACGGCGAGCGCCGTCGCGACGAACCAATCGTGCTCCTGCGCGTGGCCCGGGTCCTTGCCGACCATATAGGTGAGCTTGTCGAGAACCGCATGGCGGAATGAAGAAACGTCGTCGCTCGAGGGCGAGGCTGCCGCTGGGGCGGCGTCGGCGAGCGTGACGGGGGCGCCGTCGCTGGGCACGGTAGTCATCGGGGCTTTGGTTCTGCGGTGGAATGTGCGGATAACCGTCGCCGGTGATCGGTGCGGGCGAGGGTCTCGGTTGCCTTCATGGTTCTGACGTGCGCGGGCTGTTCGCTGTGGCGGGGAGCGTGCCGTGAGCCCGCGGATCCAGGATAAAGTCTACATCGTCGACACACATTTTCCGAGGGATTCGCCAACTGTTTATGCATGAAGCGTGCCCGAGACCCGGGAAAGCGGATCGATGTCCACCGCGATCCGAACTGGCGCTTGCGTCCCGCTGTGGCAGCGTGCCCTCGGGCATCAGCGGCATGCGAACAGCGGCGGCGTTGCACCGCGAGGTCCGCCGGGAGCTCAGCGCGCGCACCAAAGCGGGACGCCGGGCGCTGTGGCATATTGCGGTACGGTTGTGCGGATTCGGATGCGCAACCGGACTCCGCATGACCAACATCGAATCGAGATGAACGATGAGCGCTTGAGGCTGGGTGTCGATCTTGGCGGGACGAAGATCGAAATCATCGCTCTCGATCCGCGGGGTGCGGAGCTGCTGCGGCGCCGGATTCCGACGCCGCAGGGCGACTATGGTGCGACGGTCGCGGCGATCGTCGACCTGATCCGCGACGCCGAGCGTGAACTGGGCGGCGGAGGAACGGTAGGAATCGGCACGCCGGGCTCGATGTCCCGTGCGACGGGGCTGCTGCGCGGGTGCAACTCGGTTTGCCTCAACGGCCAGCCGCTCAAGCGCGATCTGGACGCGGCGCTGGGGCGCGAGGTGCGCTTGACGAACGACGCCAACTGCTTTGCGCTGTCCGAGGCGCGCGACGGCGCAGGGACGGGCGCCAACGTCGTCTTCGGCGCCATCCTCGGCACCGGCGTCGGCGCAGGGATCGTCGTCCGCGGCCGCGTGCTGGATGGCCCCAATGCCATCGCCGGCGAATGGGGCCACAATCCGCTGCCTTGGCCGAACGACGACGAGCGGCCCGGCCCTTCGTGCTTCTGCGGGCGGTCGGGCTGCATCGAGACCTTCGTGTCGGGACCCGGCCTGGAGCGTGACTATCTGGGCGCCACCGGCAAACCGGCCACGTCGCGCGACATCGTTGCCCGGGCGGCGATCGGCGACGCAGGGTGCGCGGCTGCGCTCGCCCGCTACGAGGAGCGGCTCGCGCGTTCCCTGGCGCACGTGATCAACATTCTCGATCCCGACGTCATCGTTCTGGGTGGCGGAATGTCGAACATCGACCGGCTCTATGCGAACGTGCCGCGATTGTGGGCGTCGTGGGTGTTCTCGGACCGCGTCGACACGCGGCTTCTTCGCAACATGCATGGCGATTCGAGCGGAGTGCGCGGCGCGGCGTGGCTTTGGGGCGACGATTAGCGCGCGATCGACGTTATTGCGATGGCCGTTGATCGCCGTCAATGCGGCCCCTTGCAACGGCCGCAAGGGCGCGCAAAATTACGATTGGGGAGCGGTTCGAGGGTTCGGATCGCGAACCAAGGTTGCAGCAGTTGGAAGGAGGCATCATGACGAACCTCGTATCCTATGATCCTTTTCTCGATACGGGAATGGATGAGTTGTTCCGCGGGTTTTTCAA
>Ga0209048_10000463_pt1 | contig 43404 bp, 37 predicted proteins | sample FrelakmetCRP12CR_FD_187146 | JGI IMG/M metagenome (GOLD analysis project Ga0209048, IMG submission 187146) | Freshwater lake sediment microbial communities from the University of Notre Dame, USA, for methane emissions studies - CRP12 CR (SPAdes)... | ecosystem: Environmental > Aquatic >...
AGCAGTGCGCAATTCAGTGGTCGGGCAGGCGGCGCTACGATCGGCGCATGGTCATCGTCTACCCACCGGGCACGCCGTTTCCACCAAGTAACCCGCTAGCACGCGGCGCGTAGATCGTGATCGGCGTGCGAGCGCCGCAGAGGCCTCCAACGGTGCCGCCGGCTACACCAGCACCGGCCAAGGGCTGATCGCGGCTCTGCGCGCCATGTAGGCGCGGGTGTAGGCGCCATGTAGGCCAGCCGGCGCCCTGCCCTAGCCCCCTGCACGGTCGTCGCCGAAGGTGGCGTCTACCTCGACCACCGGCCGCTACACCCGGTGAAGCCAAACTATGAGGAATCTGCCTACACCCGCGCCTACATGGCCAAGAGCAAAGGGGCCTCGCATCGCTGCCAGACCCCCCTTTCTTACCTATGACGGCGCGTCATATTCTCGAAAATCACAAGACGGACAGCAGTCCATGGGAACGGGCAAGCGGTGCGTTGGGCCGCGATACGGCAATTCAGCGGGTGGCCGGGAACCGGCTCGAGGCCCACCGCGCAAGACCGGCGCCGCGAGGCGCCATGCTTGGCCCTCAGCCGACGTGTCGGGCGGCCAATCGGGGAAGGTCATCCTCCAGCACGCCCCCCACGGTGAAGAACGAGCCGAAGACGAGAATTCTATCAGCGGGGTCGGCCGTCTCCAGCGCCGCATTCAGGGCCAGCGCGGGGCTTGGGTGGCACGCGGCGCGCACCACACCATGCCCGCGATATTCGCCGCCACGCACGAGGTCGGCATGCAGTTCGTACAGACGCTGCGCGCTCGCCGCGCGTGGCGTGGGCAGGTCCACGAAATGCCAACTGTCGACCAGCGGCGCCATTCGGCACAACATGGCGGCGATGTTCTTGTCGCGCATCGCGCCGAACACCGCGTGGGTGCGCGGATGGAAGCCCATCTGATCGAGGTTGTGCGCCAGCGTGGCCACCGCGTGCGGGTTGTGCGCGACGTCGAGCACCAGAGTCGGTTGGCCTGGAACGATCTGGAAGCGCCCCGGCAGGTCGACGCGCGCCAGCCCGGCCCGTACCGCTTGTGCGCCGATCGGCACGCGCTCACGCAACGCCTCGAAGGCCGCCAGCACGCCCGCTGCATTGAGCAACTGGTTGGCCCCGCGCAGCGCCGGATAGGCCATGCCGCTGTAGCGCCGGTCGCGGCCTGCCCAGTTCCACTGCTGCCGGTCACCCGTGAAGCTGAAATCCCGGCCCGCCAGCCACAGGTCGGCACCCACGGCCGTGGCATGATCGATCACGCTTCGGGGCGGCAGCGGATCGCTCACCACGACCGGCCGGCCGGCACGCATGATTCCCGCCTTCTCGAACCCGATCGCCTCCCGCGTCGCGCCGAGGTACTCGGTGTGATCGATGGCGATGCTCGTGATCACCGCGCAATCGGCGTCGAACGCGTTGACGGCATCGAAGCGCCCGCCGAGCCCCACCTCGAGCACCACGATGTCGAGCCGCTCGGCCGTGAGAAGGCAAGCTATCGCCAGTAGCGTGAACTCGAAAAAGGTCAGCGCGACGTCGCCTCGCGCGCGCTCGACGGCGTCGAAATGCGGCAGCAGCGCCGCCGAGTCCACCGCACGGCCGTCGACGCGACAGCGCTCCTCGAAGCGCACCAGGTGCGGCGAGGTGTGAAGGCCGACCCGGTAGCCGGCCTCCAGTGCGATCGCCTCCAGCATCGCGCAGCTCGAGCCCTTGCCATTGGTGCCGGCGACGACCACCAGCGGCGCGCCGAAGGTGAGGCCGAGCCGTTCGCGCAGCACCTGCATGCGCGCGAGCGTGAGGTCGATCGACTTCGGGTGGAGCCGCTCGCAGTGGGCCAGCCATTCCGCGAGCGTCGTGGGCGACGGCATAGGCGACGATGGTATCGCCTGTACCGATGGACCCGTCGAGGCGGGCCGCCGTGCGCGGCAGCCGGTTTACGCGACCGCGTCGGCGCTCTGGCGCTGCAGCATCGCCAGCGTGCGCGCGACAACACCGCGCAGTTCGCGGCGATCGACGATCATGTCGAGCGCGCCCTTCTGCAGCAGGAATTCGCTGCGCTGGAAGCCCTCGGGGAGCTTCTCGCGCACGGTGTTCTCGATCACGCGTGGACCGGCAAAGCCGATCAGCGCCTTCGGTTCGGCAATCACGATGTCACCGACGAAGGCGAAACTCGCCGAGACGCCTCCCATCGTCGGGTCGGTCAGCACACTGACATAGGGCAGCCTGGCCTTCGCAAGGCGGGTCAGTGCGGCATTGGTCTTGGCCATCTGCATCAGGCTCAGCAGGCCCTCCTGCATCCGCGCGCCGCCGGTGGAAGCGAAGCTGATGAAAGGCGTCTTCTGCTCGACCGCGGTTTCGACACCCCGCACGAAACGCTCGCCGACCACCGAGCCCATCGAGCCGCCCATGAAGTCGAATTCGAAGCACGCGGCAATGATCGGGATGGTGTGCACCGCGCCACCCATCACCACCAGTGCGTCGGTTTCGCCGGTGCTCTCGAGCGCTTCCTTCAACCGCTCGGGGTACTTCTTGCTGTCGCGGAACTTGAGTGCATCGACCGGCAGCACCTCCTGCCCGATCTCGTAGCGGCCTTCCGGGTCGAGGAAGGCATCGAGCCTCGTCCTCGCGCCGATGCGGTGATGGTGGGCGCACTTCGGACAGACGTTGATGTTCTGTTCCAGATCGGTCTTGTAGAGCACCGTCTCGCACGCCGGGCACTTGATCCACAGCCCTTCGGGCACCGTGCGGCGCTCGCTCGGGTCGGTTTGCTGAATCTTCGGTGGCAGCAGTTTTTCGAGCCAGCTCATGTCTGCGAACCTCCTGTCGTTGCATCGAGGGCGGCGCGGATCCCGGCGATGAACCGCCCGGCCGCGCAAGCCACATTGTCGCGCGGCTCGGACTCCAGCAACTGGACCAGCTTCGACCCGATCACGACCGCGTCGGCCACCTCGGCGACCGCACAGGCCGTGGCTGCGTCGCGGATGCCGAATCCGACTGCCAGCGGAACCTTCACCTGCGCGCGTATGCGCGGCAGCATGGCCGCCACGCCGGCGGTGTCCAGGTGTCCGGCGCCAGTGACGCCCTTGAGCGACACGCAGTACACATAGCCGCGCGCCACCCTGCCGACATCCTTCATCCGTTGTTCGGTGGACGTCGGTGCGAGCAGGAAGATCGGGTCCATCCCGGCCGCTTGCAGCCGCGCCGCGAAGGCCTCGCACTCCTCCGGCGGGTAATCGACGACCAGCACGCCGTCGACGCCGGCATCACGCGCCTGGACGACGAAGGCGTTCTCGCCATGGCGCTTGTCGAAGCGCTCGAACGGATTGGCGTAGCCCATCAGCACGACCGGCGTCTTCGTGTCGCGCTCGCGGAAAGCGCGCACCGTCGCGAGCACCTGCGGCAGCGCGATGCCCCTCTGAAGCGCGCGCTCGCAGGCCTTCTGGATCACCGGGCCCTCGGCCATCGGATCGGAGAAGGGCACGCCGAGTTCGATCAGGTCTGCGCCCGCAGCGGCGAGCGCCAGCATGATCTCGACCGTCGCGTCGGCGTACGGATCGCCGGCCATCACGTACGGAATCAGGCCCTTGCGACCCTGCACCCGCAGGCCCTCGAAAGCCGCTGCGATCCGGCTCATCGCGCGGCCCCCGCAACGCCAGCCCGCGCCCGGCACGACGGCCGGCAGAAGAACTCGGCACCGGAAAGGTCTGCGACGGTGCCGATGTCCTTGTCGCCGCGACCCGACAGGTTGACGAGCAGGTGCTGGTCGGTGCGCATCGTGGGCGCGAGCTTCATCGCATGGGCCACCGCATGGGCCGATTCGAGCGCCGGGATGATGCCCTCGGTGCGACACAGGTGATGAAAGGCATGCAGCGCCTCGGCATCGGTGATGCCGACGTACTCGGCGCGCCCGATGTCTTTCAGATGCGCATGCTCCGGGCCGACGCCGGGATAGTCGAGCCCGGCCGAGATCGAGTGCGTTTCGATGATCTGCCCGTTGTCGTCCTGCAGCAGATAGGTGCGGTTGCCGTGCAGCACGCCCGGCGAGCCACGCTGCAGCGAGGCCGCGTGCCGGCCGCTGTCGAGCCCGAGGCCGGCCGCCTCGACGCCGATCAGCCGCGTACCGGCATGGCCGATGTACGGATAGAAGATGCCGATCGCATTGCTGCCGCCGCCGACGCAGGCGATCACCGCGTCGGGCTGGCGGCCGATCATCTCGGGCATCTGCACCAGGCACTCGTCACCGATCACGCGCTGGAAGTCGCGCACCATCATCGGATACGGATGCGGCCCGGCCACCGTGCCGATGATGTAGAAGGTGCTTTCGACATTCGTCACCCAGTCACGCATCGCCTCGTTCAGCGCATCCTTCAGCGTGCGCGACCCGCTTTCGACCGGCACCACGGTCGCACCGAGCAGGTTCATGCGGTAGACGTTGGGCGACTGGCGCTTCACGTCCTCGCTGCCCATGTAGACCACGCACTCCATGCCGTATCGGGCGCAGATCGTCGCCGTCGCCACGCCGTGCTGGCCGGCGCCGGTTTCGGCGATCACGCGACGCTTACCCATGCGGCGGGCCAGCAGCGCCTGGCCGATGGTGTTGTTGACCTTGTGTGCGCCGGTGTGGTTGAGGTCTTCCCGCTTCAGGTAGATCTGCGCACCGCCGAGCTCGCGGCTCGTTCGCGCAGCGTGGTAGATCGGGCTCGGCCGGCCGACGAAATGGTCTAGTTCATACCGGTACTCGGCGATGAACTCGGGGTCGCTGCGATAGCGCTCGTAGGCCTCTTTCAGCTCGTCGAGCGCGTGGATCAGCGTTTCGGCGACGAAGGTGCCGCCATAGGGCCCGAAATGCCCCCGGGCATCGGGCTGCTGGTAGGTCGACATGGGGAAGGATCCGCTTTCAGGATTCGGCATCGGCAAGGCGCGCATCGGCTTCGCGCACCGCATCGCAGAACCGGTGGATCGAAGCGGCATCCTTGATGCCCTTGGCCGATTCGACGCCTGAGCTCACGTCAACGGCCCAGGGCCGCACGCGAAGAATGCCGTCGATCACGTTTGCAGCATGCAAGCCACCAGACAAGACGAGGGGACGAGGCACGTCGCGCGGAATGAGAGACCAATCGAAAACCTTTCCACCGCCGCCATAGCCCTCGACAGGAGCATCGAGCAGCAGGCCCTGAGCGTCTGCATATTGCCGCGCGAAGTCTAGCAAATCGAGGCCCGGCGCTACCCGCGTGGCGCGCAGGTACGGACGCCCGGCGCCGCGGCAGGCGGTAGGCGACTCGTCGCCGTGGAATTGCAGCAGCAGCCCGGGTATTGAGGCCACGGCACGCGCGATGAACCCCGCCTCGGCGTTCACGAACAACCCGACAGGAACGACGAACGGCGGAAGGCGGCGCGCCAGTTCGGCTGCGCGCTGGACGCTGACGGAACGTGGACTCTTCTCGTACAGAACGAATCCGATCGCATCAGCGCCCGCCTCCACCGCCACCTGCACATCCGCATCGCGGGTCAGGCCGCAGATCTTGATGCGTGTTCGTTGGTTCAATGTGCTCGATCAGGCCAGCCAGTCGCTGACCGGGACATGGGTCGGAATGGCCCATCGCTGATCGTAGTACGGGCCGACGAAGTACAGACCCGCGGCCGCGAAGGTCGGTGCCGCAGCTTGGCGGTCGCGCGCAGCGAGCACCTGCGACACCCATTGCGGCGAGCGTCGCCCGCTGCCGACGGCGAGCAGGCAACCCATGATGTTGCGCACCATATGGTGCAGGAAGGCGTCGGCGTCGAACTCGAAGCGCCAGTAGGCCCCGCGGCGCGCGATGGCTATGCCGCGCAGCGTCTTGATCGGAGACGCCGCCTGGCATTCCGCGGAGCGGAACGAGCTGAAGTCGTGTTCACCGAGCAGATGTGCCGCGCCACGCGACATCGCATCGCCATCGAGCGCACGGCAGACCCAGCCCGCCAGTCCCGTCTCGAGGGCAGGCCGCACCGCCGACTCGAGCACCCAGTAGCGATAGCGACGTCCGTGCGCCTGATTGCGGGCATGAAACGTGTCAGCCACCGGCGCGCACCACTGCACCGCGATGTCGTCGGGCAGGAAGCGGTTACTGCCGCGCACCCACGAGAACGGCTCACGCACGACTTCGGTGTCGAAGTGCACCACCTGGTTGATCGCGTGCACGCCTGCATCGGTGCGCCCGGCGCACAGCGTGCGGATCGGCCTGTCGGCGAACCGCGCGAGCGCGTGTTCCAGCCTGTCCTGCACCGTGCGACCCCCGGCCTGGCTCTGCCAACCCTGATAGGCCTGGCCGCGATAGCTGATCCCGAGCGCCACTCTCACATGCGGCGCCCCAGCGTGGCGCTGGCCGGTTCGTGCAAGATGCTTCGGTCAGCTCAAGCGGTCGAGCATGTTCCTGGCCTTGGCCTGGATAGCGCCACTGGTCTGGGCGATCACTTCCTGAAGCAGGTCGCGCGCACCATCCGTGTCGCCGATCTGGCGGAACTCCTCGGCGAGCTCGAGCTTGCGCTCGAACGGATCGTTGGCATCGTCGATCGCCTCACTCAGCCCGAGTGATTCGCTGTCACCCTCGCCTGCCGGCGGCGCGACCGCGGACGACGGAGCAGCGTCGAGGTCGAGCGAGATACTGGCCAGCTCGAAGCCGAGGTCCGGGTCGCGCCGCAGCTCCGAAGCGCTCGGTTCGGCCAGCCCGGGCGCCGGCATCGGTTGGGTGGCTTCCGGCATTCCCGGCTGCGCAATGCTGTGCGTCGCCGGCACACCCAGGTCGAGGTCCAGGTCGACGTCCAGGTCGAGGTCGATATCGACATCGGCGCCCGCCGGCGGTGCGATCGTCGCGGTGGTCATCGGGATCTCACCGAAGTTCGATGGCGAGGGCAGCACCGACTGTGCGATCGTGCTTGCGCCCAGCGGCTCCACGGGCCGCGCGTCTCGATCCAGCGGAAGTTCAGGCTTCCCGCCCGGCTGATAGAGAGCGTTGCCGGGATCGATCTGAGCGCCGAGTTCCTGCGCCTTGGCCCATTCCTCGCCCTCGCCTCGGGTCACGCTGAACAACTGCTGCGCCAGCAGTTCGAAACCCTTTGCGTCGCGCCGCTTGGCATAGACCTCGAGCAGCTTGCTGCGGATGGCAAGGCGATCGGGGTTGCCGCGCATCGCCTCCTTGAGAATCTCTTCCGCCTGCAGGTCGCGCCCGTAGGCCAGGTAGACGTCCGCCTCGGCGACGGGGTCGACATCGCCGATGGCATCGAGCTGGCTCATCGAATAGCTCACCGACGACGCCGGACCGGCAGCGGCATCGCGGGTATCGATCCGCTGGCCGCCGCTGACGCCGAAGAACGAATCGGGTTGCAGGCGGCTTTCGAGGAACGAGGTCTCTCCGCTGTCCTTGCGCGACCGTTTGACGTAGCTGTAGATGCCGAGGCCTGCGAGCAGCGCGACGATCAATCCACCGCCGGCGCGAGCAAGCGGATCCTCCAGCAGCGCCCCGATCAGGCCGGGTTCTTCGGCCGCGCCCGGTGAAGGCGCAAGCGCGGGACGCGACGCAGCGGCAGAGACCGTAGGCGAGGTCGGCTTCGCTGCGCTTGCGGCCTCGGGCGCTGCCGAAGCAGCGGCCGCCGGCGCCGCTGCGGCCGGCACCGCAGCCGCCACCGTGGCCGGCGGACCGGCGTCGGATGCCACCGTTGCGGTAGTCGACGGCGCTGCGCCAGCCGATGCCGCCGGCTTTGCCGCGGCGGCAAGCTGCTGCAACTCGTCGACGTTCTTCTTCAACTCGGCAGTTCTAGCCGAAGCGTCCTTGGCCTCGCGCTCCTTCGACACCCCCCCCTCGGGCGCTGAGGCCTTGAGGCTCGCGCTGCCGGCACTGAGCGTCAATTTGTCCGGCGCAGGTGCCGACACCTGCTGACGGTCATCGACGGCGGCTTGTACCTTGCCGCTGGCCTGGCGTGGCGATCCCGCTCGCTCGGCCGGCGCCACGGCCCCGGCCAGACGCTGGCGGTAGGCTGCGAAATCGGCACTCTGCGCCTGAATGACCTGGCGCGCCTCGGCCGGCGACGCCGACTTGGCAGTGTCTGCATCGGGGACCGCGAGCACAGCGCCAGCCTTCAGCCGGTTCATGTTGTTCTCGACGAAGGCCGCCGGGTTGGCCCGATACAAGGCCACCAGCATTTGGTCGAGCGATACGCCGCGCGGCTGCGTTTGGCCGGCGATGCCCGACAGCGTGTCGCCAGGCTTGACGCGATAGGCTTCAGCGGAGGGCGCGGCCGGCGCCGCGGAGGGCTTGCGCGGCTCGCTGACCGGCATCGGTGGCGGAGCCGGCTTGGGCGCGGCCGGCCTCGCCTCCGGGGCACGGACCGCCTGCGGCGTCGTCGCCGCGGGCCGGGCCTCCGGTGACGCCGCCGGCGCACGGGGCTCGGCGGGTGCACGTGGCTCGGCCGGTGCACGTGGCTCGGCGGGTGCACGTGCCGCTGCGATCACCGGTGGCGTGGCCGGTAACGGGGCCGGTGCCTGAGCTCGCGTCGTCGGAGGGTCGAACAACAAGGTGTACTCGCGCACCAGGCGGCCGGTGTTCCAGCTGAGTTCCAGGATCACATCGACGAACGGCTCCTGCACGGCGAGGTCGCTCGAGAGACGCAGATAGGGGCGCCCGTCGCTGCGGCGCTGCATGACCACCTGCGCGGCGGGCAGCACGGCGTTGTAGTCCACCCCGGCGGCACGGTAGGCCTCGGGGGACGCGATTCGAATCTTGAGGTTCGCCGCTTCTTCTGGCGTCATGCTACTGACGTCGATCTCGGCGCGCAGGCCCTCTCCCAGAGACGATTGCACGACCAGACGACCCAGCCCGAGGGCCCATGCGCTCGGGATGACCAGACACAGGGCTGCGGCGGCAATCCCCGACAGGGCAAAGCGCCCTGGCACCAGCGACGAACTTTTCAAGGCATCTCCCAATCGATCTAAAGGGTGGTCAGGTCATCTTGGCAAGTAGGGTATTGTCGGCCAAGACTGTGCGATGCATGTTGATCTGCGACCCGAGCGTGCCGTCAAGTCCTTGTGGAGACCGGCAAGAGAATCTGAAATCACAATAACATCAAGCAGATACGCTGACAAGCTCATGCAAAGACTGATGTGCGGCCGGAATCGCTTGCGGCCCGGCTGCAGGCTTGGCTTGTGGTGATTCGACAACGTACCCTGCATTGCCCAGCCTCAGCGCTCGAGCAGGATGCGCAGCATGCGACGCAGCGGCTCGGCAGCGCCCCAGAGCAACTGGTCGCCGATCGTGAAGGCACCGACATACTGAGGCCCGAGCGCCATCTTGCGCAGGCGGCCGACGGGAATGTCCATCGTGCCGGTCACGGCGACCGGCGTGAGCTGCCGAATCGAGGCCTCGCGCGTATTCGGCACCAATTTGACCCAGGGGTTGTCGCTGGCGATCATCTGCTCGATATCGGCCAGCGGCACATCACGCTTGAGCTTGATCGCCAGCGCCTGGCTGTGGCAACGCATCGCGCCGACCCGAACGCAGAGCGAATCGATGGGCGTCGCTTCGGTGCCGAAGCCCGGCCCGCGGCCGAGGATCTTGTTGGTTTCCGCGCTGCCCTTCCACTCCTCGAGGCTGGTGCCGTCGCCGCGGTCGCTGTCGATCCAAGGAATCAGGCTGCCGCCCAGCGGTACGCCGAAATTCGCCGTTTCGTCGGCGCTGAGCGCGCGCTGCCGGGCGCTGACACGGCGGTCGATTTCGAGAATGGCCGAGGCAGGGTCGTCCAGCAGTGATCGAACCTCGGCGTTGAGCGCGCCGTACTGCGTCAACAGCTCGCGCATGTGCTGCGCACCGCCACCCGATGCCGCCTGGTAGGTCGTGCAGCTCATCCATTCGACGAGGTCGGCCTTGAACAGCGCGCCCACACCCATCAGCATGCAGCTCACCGTGCAGTTGCCCCCGATGTAGTCGCGAACGCCCCTGGACAGCGCGCCCTTGATGACCGGCAGGTTCACCGGATCGAGGATGATCACCGCGTCGTCGTTCATGCGCAGCGTCTTGGCGGCATCGATCCAGTAGCCATTCCAGCCCTCGGCGCGCAGCTCGGGGTACACCTTCTTCGTGTACTCGCCGCCCTGCGCGGTGATGACGATTTCGCAGCGCTTGAGCGCGGCGATGTCGTATGCGCTTTGCAGCGCGGTCTCGTTCTTCGCCTGCACCGGGGCCGCGCCACCCACGTTGCTGGTGCTGAAGAACAGCGGCTCGATCAGCCCGAAATCGCCTTCGGCCTGCATGCGATCCATCAGGACCGAGCCGACCATGCCGCGCCAGCCCACCAAACCTACCAGAGTCGAAGCCATATCGTGTCTTTCCATACCAGTTTCAAATTCGCTCCGCGCGCCAGCGCGAGGATTCCAATGCGTTCCTCAGCCCTGCCGTTTGAGCTGCGCGACCACGGCGTCGCCCATTGCCTGCGTCCCCACCCGCCTCGTGCCGGCGCTGAAGATGTCGGCCGTGCGCAGGCCTTGCGCGAGCACGCCCTTCACCGCGGCTTCGATGCGGTCGGCCGCCGCCGCCTGTTCGAGGCTGAAACGCAACATCATCGCCGCGCTGAGGATCATTGCCAGCGGGTTGGCGATGCCCTTGCCGGCGATGTCGGGCGCGCTGCCGTGGCTGGGTTCGTAAAGGCCCTTGCCCACGGCGTCCAGTGACGCCGAAGGCAGCATGCCGATCGAGCCGGTGAGCATCGCTGCCTCATCGCTCAGGATGTCGCCGAACATGTTGCCGGTGACGATCACGTCGAACGACTTTGGCGCCTTGATGAGCTGCATCGCCGCATTGTCGACGTACATGTGGGCAAGTGCCACGTCCGCGTACTGGGCATGCACCTCGGTGACCACGTCTTTCCAGAACTGGAAAGTCTCGAGCACGTTCGCTTTGTCGACGCTGGTGACGCGCTTGCCGCGCTTGCGCGCAGCTTGGAATGCGACATGGGCGATGCGTTCGATCTCCGGCCGCGTGTAGCGCATCGTGTCGAACGCCTCCTCGGCACCGGCGAACGCACCGTCCGGCGAGACGCGCCGGCCGCGCGGCTGACCGAAGTAGATATCGCCGGTCAGCTCGCGGATCAGCAGGATGTCGAGCCCGGCGACGAGTTCGGGTTTCAGGCTCGACGCGTGCGTGAGTTGCTCATAGCAGATCGCCGGACGGAAGTTGGCGAACAACTGCAGGTTCTTGCGCAAGCCTAGTATCGCCTGCTCAGGCCGCAGCGCGCGTTCGAGCTTGTCGTACTTCCAGTCGCCGACGGCGCCGAACAGCACCGCATCGGCCTCGCGTGCGAGATTCAACGTGCCATCAGGCAGCGGGTGGCCGTGCACCTCGTAGGCGGCTCCGCCGACGACGGCATGCTCCAGCTCGAACTTCAGGTCGAGCGCGTTCAGCACCTTCAGCGCCTCGGCGATGATCTCTTTCCCGATTCCGTCACCAGCCAGGATGGCAATCTTCACGAATCGACTTCCCTTCTTGCCGGCCCCGGAGGCGGCCGGCGCATTCGACTACAGCTTTGCGTCCAGCCAGGGCATTCGCAATAGACGCGCCGTCTCGAAGGCGCGAATCCTGTCGGCATGGCGCAGCGTGAGCCCGATGTCGTCGTAGCCACCCTGCAGGCAGAACTTGCGAAACGGTTCGACTTCGAAAGGCAGTTCGGTGCCGTCGGGCTTGACGATGATCTGGCGCTCGAGGTCGATCTTCAGCGAATAGCCGACGAACGCCGCCACTTCGTCGAACAGGCGAGCCACTGCGTGTTCCGGCAACACGATCGGCAGCAGTCCGTTCTTGAAGCAGTTGTTGAAGAAGATGTCGGCGTAGCTCGGCGCGATCAGCGCCCGGAAACCATACTGCTCCAGCGCCCACGGCGCATGCTCGCGCGACGAGCCGCAGCCGAAGTTGTTGCGCGCGAGCAGAATCGACGCGCCCTGGTAGCGCGGCTGGTTGAGCACGAAGTCGGGGTTCGGCCGGCGCGATACCGGGTCCTGCCTCGGCTCTCCCGGGTCGAGATAGCGCCAGGCGTCGAACAGGTTCGGCCCAAAGCCGCTGCGCTGAATCGATTTCAGGAACTGCTTCGGGATGATCGCGTCGGTGTCGACGTTGTCGCGGTCCATCGGTGCGACCAAGCCCTCGTGGATACGGAATGGCTTCATCAGGCTACTTCTTCTTCGATGCGTCTTCGATCGTCGAGCCGGCGGCCTTGATGTCCTTGCCCATCCCGTTGATCGTGTTGCAGCCCGTCAGCACGAGCAGCGTGAGCATCAGCATTGCGAACTTCTTCATTGAAACTCCTTGATCAAGACAGCCGCCGCACATCGACGAAATGGCCTTCCATCGCCGCCGCCGCCGCCATCGCCGGGCTGACCAGATGGGTGCGGCCCCCGGCCCCCTGGCGGCCTTCGAAATTGCGGTTGCTGGTCGAGGCGCATCGCTCGCCGGGCTCCAATCGGTCGGCGTTCATCGCCAGGCACATCGAGCAGCCGGGTTCGCGCCACTCGAAGCCGGCGCCCTTGAACACCGCGTCCAGCCCTTCGCGCTCGGCCTGCGCCTTCACCAGGCCCGAGCCGGGCACCACCATCGCCAGCTTCACGTTCGCCGCCACGCGCCCGCCGACCTTGCGCACCACGGCCGCGGCCTCGCGCAGGTCCTCGATCCGGCTGTTCGTGCACGAGCCGATGAACACCTTGTCGATGCGGATGTCGGCTATGCGCTTGTTCGGCTCCAGCCCCATGTAGGCCAGGGCCCGCCCGATCGCGCCGCGCTTCGTGGCGTCCTTCTCCTTGTCGGGGTCGGGCACGCGGTCGTCGATGGCCAGCACCATCTCGGGCGAGGTGCCCCAGGTGACCTGCGGGCGCAACTGCGACGCATCGATTTCGACCACCGCGTCCCACTTCGCGCCGGGGTCCGAGCGCAGGGTCCGCCAGTAGGCCACGGCCTGCTCCCACTCCAGGCCCTGCGGGCTCAGCGGCCGGCCCTTGACGTAGGCGATCGTCGTCTCGTCCACCGCCACCAGCCCGGCGCGGGCGCCGGCCTCGATGGCCATGTTGCACACCGTCATCCGCCCTTCCATGCTGAGCGCGCGGATCGCCGAGCCGGCGAACTCGATCGTGCTGCCGGTGCCGCCGGCGGTGCCGATGCGGCCGATGATGGCGAGCGCGATGTCCTTCGCGCTGCAACCGCGCGGCAGCGCGCCGTCGACCTGTATGCGCAGGCTCTTCGCCTTCTTCGCCAGCAGCGTCTGCGTGGCGAGCACGTGCTCGACCTCGCTCGTGCCGATGCCGTGCGCCAGCGCGCCGAAAGCGCCGTGGGTGGAGGTGTGCGAATCGCCGCAGACGACCGTCATGCCCGGCAGCGTGGCGCCCTGCTCGGGCCCGATGACGTGCACGATGCCCTGGCGCTTGTCGAGGAACGGAAAGTAGGCCGCCGCGCCGACGGCGCGGATGTTGGCGTCCAGCGTCGTGATCTGCTGGCGCGAAACGGGATCGCGGATGCCAGCCAGCCCGCTCGCCCAGTCGGTGGTCGGCGTGTTGTGGTCGGCCGTCGCGACGATCGAGCTGACGCGCCACGGCTTGCGCCCGGCCAACCGCAGGCCCTCGAACGCCTGCGGGCTGGTCACCTCGTGCACCAGGTGGCGGTCGATGTAGAGCACGGCCGTGCCATCCTCCAGGGCGTGGACGACGTGCTCGTCCCACAGCTTGTCGTAGAGCGTGCGTGCAGTCATGAGGGCATCTTCTCCAATCCGGGATTGTCCCGGATTCCGGAACCTCCGCACGCAGACGGGGCACCGTTGCGATTTGTAACCCTTGCGCGTGGTCGCCGTGGCCGGACAACTCGGAAGGCAGGCTGGGTTCCGGCTAGGGTGCCGCGTGCGCTGCCTGGGCCACGGCGGACACGACCTCCGGCGGCGCCTGCACCAGTTCGATCAACACGCCCTCGCCGCCCAGCGGGAACTCCTCGCTGCCCTTGGGGTGGATGAAGCAGATGTCGTGCCCTGCAGCACCCTTGCGGATGCCGCCAGGCGCGAAGCGCACACCCTGCGCGGTCAACCACACCATCGCCGCAGCCAGGTCGTCGACCCACAGACCGACGTGGTTGAGTGGCGTTGCGTGCACGGCCGGCTTCTTCTCAGGGTCCAACGGCTGCATCAGATCGACCTCGACCGCCGTCGGCCCGGCGCCGAGCTCGCACACGTCCTCGTCCACGTTCTCGCGCTCGGAGACGAAGTTGCTCTTCACCGTGAGGCCCAGCATATCGACCCACAGCGCCTTCAGGCGCGCCTTGTCGGGCCCGCCGATTGCGATTTGCTGGATGCCGAGGATACGGAAGGGCTTGTCGTCGCGATTCGGCGTCGTCATCGTCATGCAAAGCTCAGGATGGGTTGATCGACCGTCAGGCTGTCGCCCTTGGCCGCCAGCAGTTCGCTCACCGTGCCGTCCTGCGCGGCGGTGAGGATGTTCTCCATCTTCATCGCCTCGATGACGGCGAGCCTCTCGCCCGCGTTCACCTTCTGCCCCGGCTGCACGGCCAGGTCGACGAGCAGCCCGGGCATCGGCGAGAGCAGGAACTTCGAGAGGTCGGGCGGCTCCTTGAACGGCATCAGCGCCTGCAGTTCGGCGGCACGCGCCGACAGCACGCGGGCCTCGATCTGCAGCCCGTTGTAGGTGATGCGGTAGTGCAGCCCGACGCGCTCGATCTGCGCGAAGAACGGGCGGCCGTCGAACTCGCCATGCACCGCGATGTCGCGCAACGGGCCGGCAAAGCGCACGGTCGAGGTCTGGCCCGCGATGGTCACGCGGTAGCTCCCGCTGTCGCTGATCACCTTGACGGCGGTCTGCTCGCGCTGGCCTTCGGCGCCGAACAGCACGACGACGAAGTCGTCGGCGATGTGCAGTTCGTGCCCCGGCAACTGACCGGTGATGCGCGCCGCGCGCTCGCGCATGCGTCTATGCGCCGCGCCGGCGAGCACGAGCAGGAACCTGGGGTCGTCGCGCGGCACCAGTGCCGCCGAGAAACCCTTGGGGTACTGCTCGGCGATGAAGCCGGTGTTGAACTGGCCGGCAACGAAGCCCGGATGCGCCAGCAGTGCGGCCTGAAACGGGATGTTGCTCGACACGCCGCGGATCACGAAGGCGTTCAGCGCCTCGCGCATCTTGCGTATCGCGTCGTCGCGGTCCAGCCCGTGCACGACGAGCTTGGCGATCATCGAGTCGTAGTACATCGGGATCTCGCCGCCCTCGTAAACGCCGGTGTCCACGCGCACGCCGCCGCCTTCGGGCATCGGCATCGCCGCTTCCATCGTCTGTGCCGGCGGCTGGTACTTCACGAGCCGCCCGGTCGAGGGCAGAAAGCCGCGGAACGGGTCTTCGGCGTTGATGCGGCATTCCATCGCCCAGCCACGGCGCGGGATGTCGGCCTGCGCGAAGGCCAGCTTCTGGCCCGCCGCGACGCGGATCATCTGCTCCACCAGGTCGAGGCCGGTGATGCACTCGGTCACCGGGTGCTCCACCTGCAGCCGGGTATTCATCTCGAGGAAGTAGAAGCCCTGGTCCTTGCCGACCACGAACTCGACGGTGCCAGCGCTCTGGTAGTCCACGGCCTTTGCCAGGGCCACCGCCTGCTCGCCCATCGCCTTGCGCGTCGCGTCGCTGATGAAGGGCGACGGCGCCTCCTCGATCACCTTCTGGTGGCGGCGCTGGATCGAGCACTCGCGCTCGTTCAGGTAGACGATGTGGCCGTGCGCGTCGCCCAGCACCTGGATCTCGATGTGGCGCGGCTCTTCGATGTACTTCTCGATGAAGACGCGGTCGTCGCCGAAGCTGTTGCGCGCCTCGTTGCGGCAGGCGCTGAAGCCGTCGAACGCCTCCTTGTCGTTGAAGGCCACGCGCAGGCCCTTGCCGCCGCCGCCGGCCGACGCCTTGATCATCACCGGGTAGCCGATGTCGCGCGCGATCTGCACCGCGCGCTCGGCCGTCGCTATGGCCTCGTTCCAGCCGGGGATGGTGTTCACCTGAGCCGCCAGCGCGAGCTTCTTCGAGGCGATCTTGTCTCCCATCGCAGCAATCGCCGCGTGCTTCGGCCCGATGAAGACGATGCCCTCTTCCTCGACGCGGCGCGCGAACGCGGCGTTTTCGCTCAGGAAGCCGTAGCCGGGGTGCACGGCTTGGGCGCCGGTCTGCTTGCAGGCGACGATGATCTTGTCCATCACCAGATACGACTCGCGGCTGGGCGCCGGGCCGATAAACACCGACTCGTCGGCGAGTTCCACGTGGCGCGCGTCGCGGTCGGCTTCGGAGTAGACGGCGACAGTGGCGATGCCCATCTTCTTCGCCGTCTTGATCACGCGGCAGGCGATTTCCCCGCGATTGGCGATCAGGATCTTCTTAAACATGGCTTGCCTCCATCGCGGGGAACTCGCCTGCATGCGCTGCGCGCATCACGCGATCTGGCTTCGCCGAAACGTCCGCTGCGCGGCCGTTTTCGCCCCGATTGGCTATGAGGAGCTTCTTGAACATGGTGTGAGCCTCCTGCGCGTCAGAGCGGAATGTTCCCGTGCTTGCGCCACGGGTTGTCGAGCTTCTTGTCGCGCAGCATCACCAGCGAGCGGCAGATGCGCTTGCGCGTCTCGTGCGGCTGGATCACGTCGTCGATGAAGCCGCGACTGCCGGCGACGAAGGGGTTGGCGAAGCGAGCCTTGTATTCAGCCTCGCGCGCGGCGAGCTTGGCCGGGTCACCCTTGTCGTCGCGGAAGATGATCTCCACCGCACCCTTGGCGCCCATCACCGCGATCTCGGCATTCGGCCAGGCGAAATTCACGTCGCCGCGCAGGTGCTTGGAACTCATCACGTCGTAAGCACCGCCATAGGCCTTGCGCGTGATGACGGTGATCTTCGGCACCGTGCACTCGGCATAGGCGTAGAGCAGCTTGGCGCCGTGCTTGATGATGCCGCCGTACTCCTGCGCCGTCCCGGGCATGAAGCCAGGCACGTCGACGAAAGTCAGCACCGGGATGTTGAAGGCGTCGCAGAAGCGCACGAAGCGCGCTGCCTTGATCGCGCTCTTGATGTCCAGGCAACCGGCCAGGACCAGCGGCTGGTTGGCGACGATGCCGACGGTCTGCCCTTCCATGCGCGCCAGGCCGATGACGATGTTCTTCGCGTAGTCCGGCTGCAGCTCGAAGAAGTCTCCGTCGTCGACGACCTTGAGGATCAGCTCCTTGATGTCGTAGGGCTTGTTCGGGTTGTCGGGTACCAGCGTATTGAGCGACGCATCGAGCCGTTCGCCGGGATCGTCCGAGCGCCGCACCGGCGGCTTCTCGCGGTTGTTCAGCGGCAGATAGTTGAAGAGCCTGCGCAACATCAGCAGTGCATCGACATCGTTCTCGAACGCGAGGTCGGCCACGCCGCTTCGGCTGGTATGCGTCACCGCGCCGCCCAGGTCCTCAGCGCTGACTTCTTCGTGCGTGACCGTCTTCACAACCTCGGGTCCGGTGACGAACATGTAGGAGCTGTCCTTCACCATGAAGATGAAGTCCGTCATCGCCGGCGAGTAGACCGCACCCCCGGCGCAGGGGCCCATGATCAGGCTGATCTGCGGGATCACGCCCGAAGCCATCACATTGCGCTGGAACACATCGGCATAGCCGCCGAGCGAGGCCACACCTTCCTGGATGCGGGCTCCGCCCGAGTCGTTCAGGCCGATCACCGGCGCACCGACCTTCATCGCCTGGTCCATCACCTTGCAGATCTTCTCCGCGTGCGCCTCCGAAAGCGCGCCACCGAAAACCGTGAAGTCCTGGCTGAAGACGAACACCAGGCGACCGTTGATCATGCCGTAGCCGGTGACGACGCCGTCGCCGGGGATCTTGTTGTCCTGCATCGAGAAGTCGGCGCAGCGGTGCTCGACGAACATGTCCCATTCCTCGAAGCTGCCCTCGTCGAGCAGCAGTTCGATGCGCTCGCGCGCGCTGAGCTTGCCCTTGGCGTGCTGGGCTTCGATTCGCCTCGCGCCGCCGCCCAGGCGGGCCGCTTCGCGCTTCTTTTCGAGCAGTTCGATGATGTCGTGCATTGAGTTGTCTCCTTGTCAGTTCATCAGGTCCAGCAGGCGGCGCGCGGCCACCGAAGCTGCCAGACGCCCCGCTCTCACGTCGTCGGCGATCCGCGGCAACGCTTCGCGCACTGCCGGATGACTGTCGAAGCGCTGGCGCAGGCCGGCCTCGATGCGCTCCCACATCCATGACTGGTCCTGCGCGCGACGGCGCGCAGCGATCTGCCCGCCCGCCTCCTGCAGCGCGCGAAAGTGCGTGACGGCTCGCCAGAAGTCGCTCAGGCCCGTTCCCTTGAGCGCGCTGAGCTGCATCACCTGCGGCTGCCACTGGCACGCGCCGTGCGGTGCATGACCGGGGAGGCCGTGCGTGCCGAACAGGCGCAGCGCCGAGCTGATCTGGGCGCGTGCGCGCGTTGCGGCGGCCTCGTCGAGGTCGGCCTTGTTGACGACCACCAGGTCGGCCAGCTCCATCACGCCCTTCTTGATCGCCTGCAGGTCATCGCCGGCGTTGGGCAGTTGCAGCAGCACGAAGATGTCCGTCATGCCAGCCACCGCCGTCTCGCTCTGCCCGACGCCCACGGTCTCGACGATCACGATGTCGTGGCCCGCTGCTTCGCACACCAGCATGGCTTCCCGGGTCTTCGCGGCCACGCCGCCCAGCGTGCCGCTCGCCGGGCTGGGGCGGATGTAGGCGTGCTCGTGCACCGACAGCCGCTCCATCCGCGTCTTGTCGCCGAGGATCGAGCCGCCGGAGAGGCTCGACGACGGATCGACCGCGAGCACGGCCACGCGATGACCGCGCTCGATCAGGAACAGGCCCAGCGCCTCGATGAAGGTGCTCTTGCCGACCCCCGGCACGCCACTGATGCCGAGGCGGAACGACTGCCCGCTCCTGGGCTGCAGCGCATCGAGCAACGCGTCGGCGCGCGCGCGGTGGTCGGCACGCGTCGATTCGAGCAGCGTGATCGCCTTGGCGATGGCACGGCGCTGCACCGCGCCTGGCGCGCCGATCAACGCTTCCAGCAGAGGCTGGTCGGCCGGCTCGAGCATGGAGGCTCAGGCGACCAGCGACTTGCGAATCTGCGCAAGCACGTCAGCCGCGCTCGCCGGGATGGTCGTGCCGGGGCCGTAAATGCCCTTCACACCGGCTTCGTAGAGGGCGGCGTAATCCTGCCTCGGGATCACGCCGCCGACGAAGACGACGATGTCGTCGCCACCCTGAGCCTTAAGCGCCCGGATGATTGCCGGCACCAGTGTCTTGTGCCCGGCGGCCAGTGTCGAGACACCGACCGCGTGCACGTCGTTCTCGATCGCCTGGCGCGCGCACTCTTCGGGCGTCTGGAACAGCGGCCCGATGTCGACATCGAAGCCGAGGTCGGCAAAGGCCGTGGCCACGACCTTGGCACCGCGATCGTGGCCGTCCTGGCCGAGCTTGGCGATCATCACGCGCGGCCGACGACCCTGCTTTTCGGCGAAGGCGGCAATCTCGCCCCGCAGTTTGTCCCAGCCCTCGGCGGACTCGTAGGCGGCGGCGTAGACCCCGTTCACCTTCTGCGTGTCCGCGCGGTGGCGTCCCCACGCCTTCTCCAGCGCATCGCTGACTTCTCCGACCGTGGCGCGCAGACGCGTCGCCTTGATGCTCAGATCGAGCAGGTTGCCCGGGATGGCGCCTTCGGCACATGCCGTCAGCGCCGCCAGCGCGGCCTGCACCGCCACGGCGTCGCGGCGTGCACGCAAGTCCTTCAGCCTCGCGATCTGGCTCTCGCGCACCCTCACGTTGTCGACCTCGCGGGTTTCGATCGCGTCCTCGCTGTCGAGCCGGTACTTGTTGACGCCGACGATCACGTCCTTGCCCGAATCGATGCGCGCCTGCTTCTCGGCCGCGCTGGCCTCGATCTTGAGCTTGGCCCAGCCGCTGTCGACTGCCTTGGTCATGCCGCCCATGGCCTCGACCTCCTCGATGATCTTCCACGCCTCGTCGGCCATGTCCTGCGTCAGCTTCTCCATCATGTAGCTGCCGCCCCAGGGATCAACGACGTTCGTGATGTGCGTCTCCTCCTGGATGATCAGCTGCGTGTTGCGCGCGATGCGCGCGCTGAACTCGGTCGGCAGCGCGATCGCCTCGTCGAAGCTGTTGGTATGCAGCGACTGCGTGCCCCCGAACACCGCCGCCATCGCCTCGATCGTCGTGCGCACGATGTTGTTGTACGGGTCCTGCTCGGTCAGGCTCCAGCCCGAGGTCTGGCAGTGCGTGCGCAACATCAGGCTCTTCGGGCTCTTCGCACCGAAGCTGCTCATGATGCGGTGCCACAGCAGGCGTGCGGCGCGCATCTTGGCGATCTCGAGATAGAAGTTCATGCCGATCGCCCAGAAGAACGACAGGCGCGGCGCGAAGTCGTCGACGTCCAGCCCCTGCGCGATCGCCGTCTTCACGTACTCCTTGCCGTCCGCCAGCGTGAATGCGAGTTCGAGCGCCTGGTTCGCACCCGCCTCCTGCATGTGATAGCCGGAAATCGAGATCGAGTTGAACTTCGGCATCTCCTTCGCCGTGTACTCGATGATGTCGCCGACGATCTTCATCGACGGCGCCGGTGGGTAGATGTAGGTGTTGCGGACCATGAATTCCTTGAGGATGTCGTTCTGGATGGTCCCCGCGAGCTTGTCCTGCGCGACGCCCTGCTCCTCGGCGGCGACGATGTAGCCTGCGAGCACCGGCAGCACCGCACCGTTCATCGTCATCGACACGCTGACGCGGTCGAGAGGGATGCCGTCGAACAGGAGCTTCATGTCCTCGACCGAGTCGATCGCGACGCCTGCCTTGCCGACGTCGCCGGTCACCCGCGGGTGGTCGCTGTCGTAGCCGCGGTGCGTGGCGAGGTCGAACGCGACCGAAACGCCCTGGCCGCCGCCGTCGAGCGCCTTGCGGTAGAACGCATTGCTCTCCTCGGCGGTCGAGAAGCCCGCGTACTGGCGGATCGTCCAAGGCCGCACCGTGTACATCGTTGCCTGCGGCCCGCGCACGAAGGGCGCGAAACCGGGCAGCGTGTCGGCGTCGGCCAGGCCGTCGGTGTCGGCCGCCGTGTACAGCGGCCTGACGACGATGCCCTCCGGGGTGTGCCAGTCCAGCGCCGATACATCGCCGCGAGGCGCCGATTTCGTTGCTGCGCGCAACCACTGCTCTAGCGTGGCACGGTAGGGTTCCAGGGGGGATTCAACGCTCATCGATCTGCTCCTCGGCCTTGCGCCGCCGCGGCAATTATGCATAATTATGAATGCAGAATCAACGGCCCGGCCCTTTCACCAGCCCTCGTCACGGCATGTCCGTCATCGCCGCCATCGAATCCAACCCCAGGCCACTCTCGCGGCGAGCCCTCTACCAGGAAGTGGCCGACCGCCTGCGCCAGCAGATCTTCAATCGTGAGCTGGAGCCCGGCAATTGGATCGACGAAATGAAGTTGAGCCAGGAATACGGCATCAGCCGCACACCGCTTCGCGAGGCGCTGAAGGTGCTGGCCGTCGAGGGCCTGGTGACGATGAAGCTCGGCCGCGGCGCTTACGTGACCGAGATGTCGGAGCGCGACGTGACCGACGTCTACCATTTGCTGGGCCTGCTCGAGAGCGACGCCGCCGCCGCGGCGGCGCTGCAGGCCAGCGACTCGCAGATCGCCGAACTGGAGGCGCTGCACGCCGAGCTCGAGGGTGCGCTCGGCAACCGCGAGCGCTTCTTCAGCCTCAATGAAGCGTTTCATCTGCGCATTCTCGCGATCGCCGACAACCGCTGGCGCAGCCAGATCGTGGCCGACCTGCGCAAGGTGATGAAGCTGAATCGTCACCACTCGCTGTTCCGCCAGGGGCGCCTCGAGGAATCACTGGCCGAGCACCGGGCTCTGATGTCGGCCCTGAAGCGACGCGATGCGCCCGGCGCTGCCGCGCTGAGCGAGCAGCATTTTCGCCGTGGTCTCGCCGCCGCCGTGCCCGCAGGTCGAGCGGCGGGCAAGCCGCGCGCGCCGCGGCGACGGTCGGCCTGACCGCCGTCGGCTCGCCTCGCGTCAACCGCCGCCGCTCGCCTCAGGCGCGCTGCGACAGCGGCTTGACGGCGCGTTGCGTGGCGCCGCTGAAGAGCTGGCGCGGTCGGCCGATCTTGTACTCGGGGTCGCCGATCATTTCGTTCAGCTGTGCGATCCAGCCGACTGTGCGCGCCAGCGCGAAGATCGCGGTGAACAGCGGCACCGGAATGCCGATCGCCCGCTGCACGATGCCGGAATAGAAGTCGACGTTTGGGTAGAGCTTGCGGGCAACGAAGTACTCGTCCTCGAGGGCGATCTTCTCGAGCGTCATCGCGAGCTTGAACAGCGGGTCGTTTTGCAGTCCGAGTGCGGAGAGCACTTCGTGGCAGGTCTCTCGCATCAGCTTGGCGCGCGGATCGTAGTTCTTGTACACGCGGTGGCCGAAGCCCATCAGCTTGACGCCCGAGTTCTTGTCCTTCACCTGCTTGATGAACTCGCCGATCTTCTCGACACCTCCCGCCACCTGCACCTCTTCGAGCATGTTCAGCGCGGCCTCGTTCGCGCCGCCGTGCGCCGGACCCCACAGGCAGGCCACGCCGGCGGCAATGGCCGCGAATGGGTTGGTGCCCGACGAGCCGCACAGGCGCACGGTCGAGGTCGAGGCGTTCTGCTCGTGGTCGGCGTGCAGGATGAAGATGCGGTCCATCGCCCGCACCAGCACGTCGTTCGGCACGTAGTCCTCGCAAGGCGTGGCGAACATCATGCGCATGAAGTTGCCGGCGTACGAGAGATCATTCTTCGGGTAGATGTAGGGCTGGCCGGCGGTGTACTTGTAGGCCATCGCCACCAGTGTCGGCATCTTCGCGATCAGGCGGATTGCCGAGATCTCGCGGTGCGTCGGGTTGTTGATGTCGGTGCTGTCGTGATAGAAGGCCGACAGGGCTCCGACGAGGCCGGTCATGATGGCCATCGGATGCGCATCGCGGCGGAACCCGCGCAGGAAGAATTGCATCTGCTCGTTGACCATCGTGTGATGCGTCACGACGTTCGCGAACTCGATCTTCTGCGCCGAGTTCGGCAGTTCCCCGTTGAGCAGCAGATAGCAGGTCTCGAGATAGTCGCAGTTCTGCGCCAGTTGCTCGATCGGGTAGCCGCGGTACAGCAACTCGCCCTTGTCGCCGTCGATGTAGGTGATGCTCGAGTTGCAGGAAGCGGTCGACAGGAAGCCAGGATCGTAGGTGAACTTGCCCGTCTGCCCGTAGAGCTTGCGAATGTCGATCACATCCGGCCCGATCGAGCCCTTGTAGATCGGCAGCTCCATGGCGGGGCTGCCATCGGAAAACGAGAGAGTGGCCTTCACGTCGGACGGTGTCATGGCATTTCCTCAGGTGGTTTGCAGGTGGAAAGAGAGCTTCTTGGCGGGCGCATCAGGCCCAAGACTTCGACCACTTCGGGCCGCGCCAGCGCGCCCTCGGGTTCGTTGCGTGAGAGAAGCAGGTCAAGCAGATCGTTGTCCGGCAGGTCCATCAGCGCCTGCAGGCCGTCGGCCTGCGCCGGCGTCAGCGTGGCCTCATGGCGAGCGAAGAAGCGTTCGATCAGGAGGTCGTTCTCGAGCAGGCCCCGACGGCATCGCCAGCGCAGGCGGCTCAGCGTTCGGGGTTCGACAACACTGGACATGTCATTCCTACGGGGCTGAACGCGGCAACGCTCACACGGCGCGGCGCACCATCATTTCCTTGATCTTGCCGATCGCCTTGGTCGGGTTCAGGCCCTTCGGACAGACGTCGACGCAATTCAGGATGCTGTGGCAGCGGAACAGCCGGTAGGGATCTTCGAGGTTGTCCAGTCGCGCGGCGGTGTCGTGGTCGCGGCTGTCGGCGATGAAGCGGTAGGCCTGCAGCAGCCCGGCCGGACCGACGAACTTGTCTGGATTCCACCAGAAGCTCGGGCACGCGGTGGAGCAGCTCGCGCACAGGATGCATTCGTACAGACCGTTGAGCTCCTCGCGCTCTTCCGGGGTCTGCAGGCGCTCCTTCTCCGGCGGCCGGGTGTCGTTGACGAGGTAGGGCTTGATCGACTCGTACTGGGTAAAGAACTGCGTCATGTCGACGATCAGATCGCGGATCACCGGCAGCCCGGGCAGCGGCTTCAGGACGATCTTGCCCGGCAGCGTGCGCATGTTGGTCAGACAGGCCAGGCCATTCTTGCCGTTAATGTTCATCGCGTCCGAGCCGCACACGCCTTCGCGGCACGAACGGCGCATGCTCAGGCTGGGATCGACGGCCTTGAGCTTGATCAGCGCATCGAGCAGCATTCGCTCCGATCCGTCGAGTTCGACCTCGAGCGTCTGCATGTAGGGCTTGGCGTCCTTGTCGGGGTCGTAGCGGTAGATCTGGAATGTGCGCGTGGCCATGTCTGTCGTCCTGCTGTCCTGTTGCCTAGAACGTGCGCACCTTGGGCGGCACGCTCTCCACGGTCAGCGGCTTCATGCGTACCGGTTTGTAATCGAGGCGGTCGCCCTCGCTGTGCCAGAGGGTGTGCTTCAGCCAATCGACGTCGTTTCGACCGAGCGGATGCTCGGCGGCGTCGGCAGCGCGCTCGTAGTCCTTGACCATGTGTGCGCCGCGACATTCGTGACGGGCAGCCGCCGACACCATCGTCGCGCGCGCCACCTCGATCAGGTTCTCGACCTCGAGCGCCTCAATGCGCGCGGTGTTGAACACCTTGGACTTGTCCTTCAGCCCGATGGCCTTGACGCGCTCGGCCACCTTGGCGATCTTGACGACGCCCTCGTCCATCAGCGCCTGCGTTCGGAAGACGGCGGCATGACGCTGCATCGTCTGGCGGATGTCGTCGGCCACCGCCTGCGAGTACTCCCCGGAGCTTGAAGCATCCAGCCGCGCCAGCCGTTGCAGCGACGAGTCGGCTGCATCGGCCGGCAGCGGCTTGTGCGCCTTGCCGCGGTCCATGTTCTCGACGATATGGTTGCCGGCAGCGCGTCCGAAGACGACCAGGTCGAGCAACGAGTTGCAGCCGAGGCGATTGGCGCCATGCACGCTGACGCAAGAGCATTCGCCCACCGCGTAAAGGCCGTTCACCGGAACGATCGGGTCGCCCCCCTTCGGCACCACGACCTGGCCATGGATGTTGGTCGGGATGCCGCCCATCTGGTAGTGCAGCGTCGGCACCACGGGAATCGGCTCCTTGGTGATGTCGACGTTCGCGAAGTTGTGCCCTATCTCGTAGATCGACGGCAGCCGCTTCATGATCGTCTCGGCGCCGAGATGCGTCATGTCGAGGACGATGTAGTCCTTGTCCGGACCGCAGCCTCGACCCTCCTTGATTTCCTGGTCCATCGAGCGAGAGACGAAGTCGCGCGGCGCCAGATCCTTCAGCGTCGGCGCATAGCGCTCCATGAAGCGCTCGCCGTTCACGTTGCGCAGGATGCCGCCCTCGCCGCGACAGCCTTCGGTCAGCAGCACACCCGCACCGGCCACGCCGGTCGGGTGGAATTGCCAGAACTCCATGTCCTGCAGCGGGAGGCCGGCGCGTGCCGCCATGCCCAGACCATCGCCGGTGTTGATGAAGGCATTCGTGCTGGCGGCGAAGATGCGGCCAGCGCCGCCGGTGGCGAACAGCGTGGACCGGGCCTCGAGTATGTGGACTTCGCCCGTCTCCATCTCGAGCGCGGTGACACCGAGCACGTCGCCATCGGCGTCGCGGATCAGGTCGAGTGCCATCCATTCGATGAAGAAGTTCGTGCGCGCCTTGATGTTCTGCTGGTACAACGTGTGCAGCATTGCGTGGCCGGTACGGTCCGCCGCGGCACAGGCCCTCTGGACGGGCTTCTCGCCGTAGTTGGCGGTGTGCCCGCCGAACGGGCGCTGGTAGATCGTTCCGTCCGAGTTGCGATCGAACGGCATGCCGAAGTGTTCGAGTTCGTAGACGACCTTGGGCGCCTCGCGGCACATGAACTCGATGGCATCCTGGTCGCCGAGCCAGTCCGAGCCCTTGATCGTGTCGTAGAAGTGATAGTGCCAGGTGTCCTCGCTCGTGTTCGCCAGCGAAGCTGCAATGCCGCCCTGCGCCGCCACGGTGTGCGAGCGCGTCGGAAACACCTTCGACACCACGGCCACGTTGAGGCCGGCCCGCGCCAGTTGCAGCGAGGCCCGCATGCCCGAGCCGCCGGCGCCGACGATGATGGCGTCGAACTTTCGCCTGCTCAGCTTGGATGTCGACGCCATCAAAGTCTCCAGAGAACCTGCACTGCCCAGCCGGTGCAACCGAGCAGCCAGGCGATCGCGAACACCTGCGCCAGCAGGCGCACGCCGACCGGCTTGACATAGTCCATCAGGATGTCGCGGACGCCGACCCAGGCGTGCAGCGCCAGGCTCAGGATCACGACGAAGCTCAGCACCTTCATCCACTGCGCGGCGAAGATGCCCGCCCAGCGGTCGTAGTCCAATTCGCCGGGCATCAATATCTGCAACAGCACCAGCAGCGTGAACAGCGCCATCAACAGTGCAGTGACGCGCTGCGCCAGCCAGTCGCGCAGCCCATAGTGCGCGCCGACGACGATGCGCTTGGTTCCGAAATTCTGCGTCATGAAGCGAAGGACTCCAGGTTGGGTCGGGACGATTCGGCGCCGCGTGCGACCAGTGGTCGGACCGTCAATACAGGCCGAACAGCCTGGCACCCAGCAGCACCGTCAGCAGGCCGCTCAGCGCCAGCGTGAAGACGGCCGACTGGCGCCCGAACTCCTTGCTCACGCTGTGCGTCGCGTCCATCCACAGGTGGCGCAGCCCGGCGATGAAGTGATGCAGGTAGGACCAGATCAACGCCAGCACGGCGAGCTTGACGAGCCAGGCCGGCACGAAGCCGAGCCCGGCGACAAAGGCGCTCGTGAAACGGCTGAAGGAGATCTCGGAGGTGACGCTGGCATCGAACATCCAGATGACGAACGGCAGCAAGACGAACAGGATGGCGGCGCTGGCGCGGTGAAGGATCGACACGACGCCGGCCAGCGGCAGCCGGTACTGCAATGCGTCGATCAGATGGATCGTGCCCGGTCTTGTCTTTGCAGTGTCAGCCATGCCCATCCCTCGTCATTCCGTGCAGGAAACCCTGGCCTGAAGCCAAGATCTTATTGCCTTGCAGCAGTTTCGCACGGCGGCGCTGCCAATTGACTTGTCGTAGATCAGTTGAGCTCGTTGCGGTAATAGTGCGCCGTCGTGTCGTACAGACCGCGCCGCAGCTCGACGGGGCGATCGCCATAGGTAAAGGACAGCCGCTCCACGCTCAGCAGCGGTGCGCCCAGCGGCAGCGACAGCAGTGCCGAAGCCTCGGCGTCGGCGGCGACGGCGCGCAGTTTCTCCTCCGCGCGAATCATGCGGACGCCGAACTCCGACTCGAACAGGCCGTACATCGGCCCCTTGTACCCGGCAAGGCGCTCCGCGGTCAGCCCCTTGAAGGCCTGGCCCGGGAGCCAGATGTCGTCGAGCACCACCGGCCTGCCCTGAAACGACAGCACGCGCCGCACCTGCACCGTGGTGTCACCGGCCTTCAGCGCGAGCGAGCGCGCCACGTCGGCCGGAGCACGCAGGCGCCGGCAATCGATGAAGCGGCGCGCCATGCCGCCCACCTCACCATCGTCGGGAATCAGGCGCAGGAAGCGGAACTGCACACGCTGCTCGGTGTGGGTGGCGACGAAGGTGCCCTTGCCCTGGCGCCGCACCAGCAGGTGCTCGTCTGCCAGCGCGTCGATCGCCTTGCGCACCGTGCCCTGGCTGACCTTGAAGCGCACCGCCAGTTCGACTTCGCTCGGGATCGCCTCGCCGGGGCGCCACTCGCCGCCCTGCAGGCTGCGCGTGAGCAGGGCCTTGATCTGGCGATACAGCGGACTGAAGGCCGGGCCCGTCTCGCGCGCGTCAGCGAGCGCGCCCGCGGTGACGTGGGCAAGGGTTGTTGGCCGGACCATCGGCGTGATTGCAGCACAGCCCCTGCCCGGCGTCCACGGCGCAATGAAAGATGGCTGATCCAAGACAGAAGAGTCGCACGGCCGTGCCTGGCGCGCAGCCCCGGTTGGCTACACTTGCGTCGAAGCGGGCTGCAGGCTATGCCGGGCCCGTTGCCGCCCACCCACTTCCCACGGAGCCTCCTCATGAGCAAGACCCCCGTACGCGTGGCCGTCACCGGCGCCGCTGGCCAGATCGGCTATGCCATCCTGTTTCGCATCGCCTCCGGAGAGATGCTCGGCAAGGACCAGCCCGTGGTCCTGCAGCTGTTGGAGATTCCCGACGATAAAGCCCAGAAGGCGCTGCAGGGCGTGATGATGGAGTTGCAGGACTGTGCCTTCCCGCTGCTGGCAGGCATGGAGGCTCATGGCGATCCGATGGCGGCGTTCAAGGATGCCGACTACGCGCTGCTGATCGGCTCGCGCCCGCGCGGTCCGGGCATGGAACGCGCCGAGTTGCTGGCGGTCAATGGCGCGATCTTCACCGCGCAGGGCAAGGCGCTCAACGCAGTCGCCAGCCGCAACGTGAAGGTGCTGGTGGTCGGCAATCCGGCGAATACCAATGCCTACATCGCGATGAAGAGCGCGCCCGACCTGCCGCGCCGCAACTTCACCGCGATGCTGCGGCTCGACCACAACCGGGCGCTGAGCCAGATCGCCGCCAAGACCGGCAGACCGGTGGCGTCGATCGAGAAACTGGCCGTCTGGGGCAACCATTCGCCGAGCATGTATGCCGACTACCGCTTCGCGAGCATCGGCGGACAGAGCGTGAAGGCCATGATCAATGACGACGCATGGAACCGCGATGTGTTCCTGCCGACGGTTGGCAAGCGCGGCGCCGCGATCATCGCAGCGCGCGGCGTTTCGTCGGCCGCCTCCGCTGCCAACGCCGCGATCGACCACATGCGCGACTGGGCTCTCGGCACCGCCGGCAGGTGGGTCACAATGGGCGTGCCGAGCAACGGCGAATACGGCATTCCGAAGGACGTGATGTTCGGCTTCCCGGTCACGACGGCGGGCGGCGAGTACAAGCTGGTCGAAGGGCTGGCGATGGACGAGTTCTCGCAGCAACGCATCGCCCTCACGCTGAAGGAACTGCTGGAAGAGCAGGACGGCGTGAAGCACTTGCTCTGATCCCCGGCGGACGCTCCGGACAGCGCGAGCACGTCGCGGACCCTGGCGCGCGGCGGCCAGGGCGATCCCGACGACCAGCGGAAAGGACTTCCCGATGCGCGCCCTCCATCCACGTCAGGCGTTGCTCGACGCCGGTGACGCCGCGCCAGCGCTGCCGGTGTGCGACCACTATGCAGGAGTCGAGTCGCGAATGCGCAAGAGCCTGGCCATGCAGGCGGAGATGGGCCCGGTGTTCGACATCACGCTCGACTGCGAAGACGGCGCACCCGTCGGCGGCGAGGCCGAGCAGGCCCATCGGGTGGCCGAGCTCGTCGACTCGACGATGAACCTGCACGAGCGTGTCGGCGCGCGCCTGCACCCGGTGCGCCATGCGGCGTTTGCACTCGAGGCCGAAACCCTGGTGCGACGCTGCGGGCATCGTCTGGCCTATCTGATGCTGCCCAAGGTCAATGGGCTGGCCGACTTGCAGCAGGCGTGCGACGAGATCGACCGCCTGTCGCTCGTGCATGGCATCGGTCGCCGCCGGACCACCCCCAGCCGGCCGCTCCACCCCGCCGGGACGACGCCGGAAGCGTCATGGGGACCAAGTCGCCAGATTCCGCTGCATGTGCTGATCGAAACCCACGGAGCGCTGGCCGAGGTGACCGCCATCGCAGCGCATCCGCGAGTCGAATCGCTCTCGTTCGGGCTGCTGGATTTCGTCGCGGCACATCGCGGCGCGATCCCGCAGTCGGCCACGAGCGCCATCGGCCAATTCGAGCATCCGCTGGTGCTGCGCGCCAAGCTCGAGATTGCCGCTGCCTGCCACGCCCATGCGAAGACGCCGTCGCATTGCGTGGTGACCGAGTTCAGGCAACTCGGTCTGCTCGAGGCCGCAGCCGCCAAAGCGGCACGCAGCTTCGGCTACACGCGCATGTGGAGCATTCATCCCGACCAGATCCAGCCCATCGTCGACGTCTTCGCGCCTTCGGCCGCCGAGGTCGACCAGGCGATCGAAATCCTGCTCGCCGCGCAGGAGGCGCAATGGGCCCCGATCAGCCACCCCCGCGGCCCCGCCGGCACGCTGCACGATCGAGCCAGCTACCGATACTTCTGGCAAGTCCTCGAACTCGCCCACCGCACCGGTCAACCCCTGCCGTTCGAGGTGCAACAGGCCTTCTTCGACGGTGCCGACGGGTGAAGTCACTCACCATCGCGGCGGCCGGTGGGTGCAATCTGTTGCGTTCGAACCTGTCCGGCTTTGAAGCTCGGCCTCCGGTCGGCCGAAAATAAGGTCCTTCTCAACTTGTGGATCGCCCCATGCATCGCCTCTCTGCCCTGACCCTCGCCATCAGCTTCAGCCTCGCGGGCGTCGCCGCCCTCGCGCAAACCGGCGTTGACGCCCAGCCGACGGCGACAAAGCCTGCAGCCAAGCCGCTACCCCGAGCGGCCACGCCGCGCGAACAGCTGAAGTCCGAAGCCAAGGGCCTGGCGCTCGGAGTCGAGACCTCCGAGGCCATCAGCGCCGCCCAGCTCGACATCGCCGCGCGCGTGCTCACTGGCAGGGCCGACTGCGAATACAACCAGGAGGTGGACGTCGACGCGGTGACCGAGCAACCCGGCCTGTTCAAGGTCCGCTTCAAGGGGTTGAGCTATCTGATGGTGCCCGAGGAGACCAGTACCGGCGCCGTTCGATTGTTCGACAAGAAGGCGGGCGTCGTGTGGCTGCAAATCCCGGCGAAGTCGATGCTGCTGAACACCCGCGCAGGACAGCGCCTGGTCGACCGCTGTACCCACGCCGAGCAGCGCGCGGCGGTGGGAGCCGTCTCCGCCGCCGCCGCGCCCGTGACGCCACCTGCCGCACCGCGCAAGTAGTGCCGCCTGCGTCCACCGGATCGAGAATCAGCGGTGGTATGCAAAGGCAGGTATGTATACTATTCGCATACTTCACCCGCAGAGGCAGGCATGGACGCAACCGTCGCCGAACGTGGCCAGATCACGCTGCCCAAACCGATCCGTGACGCGCTCGGTCTGATCAAGGGCACGCGGCTCAAGATCGAGCTCGATGGCAGCCGCATCGTCATCCGCAAGGACGTCAACGACGCGATATCGCGCGCCCGCGGCCGCTTCAAGCTGGACGGTTTCGGGTCCGTTGACGAGGCGATGCGCGCGGTCCGTGGCCGCGCCCCCGGAGACCCGGTGGACCAGTGACCATGATCGCCATCGATTCCTCGGTACTGATCGACCTGCTCTGCGACAGCGAGCGCGCCGACACTGCCGAACTCGCGTTGCGCGACGCGCTGGGCCGAGGCCCGGTGGTCGTCTGCGACGTTGCGGTCGCTGAGGTCTGCAGCTCGCTGCGCGACGGCGACCAGGCGATGCAGGCCCTCGAAGAGATGGGCATCGCCTACAGCGCCGTCGAACGCAAGGCCGCCGTACGCGCCGGCGAGATGCAACGCCGCTATCGCGCCCGCGGGGGAAACCGGTTGCGCACCGTGCCCGACTTCATCGTCGGCGCCCACGCGCTGCTCCAGTGCGACGGGCTCATCACGCGCGACGCAAGCTTCTTCCGCGACTATTTCAAGGGCCTCAAGATCATCGCCCCGAAGGCGGGCTGAGCGCCTCCGTTCCCGATTCCCACCATGCCAACCCTGGAAGTCACCATGCTGCAAGCCTACCGAACCCATGTCGCCGAACGCGCCGCGCTCGGCATCCCCCCGCTGCCGCTGTCGGCCGCGCAGACCGCCGCTCTGATCGAGTTGCTGAGGGCGCCGCTCCCCGGTGAGGAGAAGGCCCTGGTCGAGCTGATCACGCACCGCGTGCCGGCCGGTGTGGACGACGCGGCCAAGGTCAAGGCGAGCTACCTGGCGGCGGTCGCCCACGGCAGCGAACGCTGCCCGCTGCTGACGCGCGAGAAGGCCACGCAACTGCTGGGCACGATGCTCGGCGGCTACAACATCGCGCCGCTGATCGACCTGCTCGACGACACTGCGGTCGGCACGATCGCCGCCGGGGCGCTTCAGCGCACGCTGCTGATGTTCGACGCCTTCCACGACGTCAAGGCTAAGGCCGACGCCGGGAATGCGAACGCCAGGGCCGTGCTGCAGAGCTGGGCCGACGCCGAGTGGTTCACGAGCCGGCCCGAGGTGCCGCACAGCATCACGGTCAGCATTTTCAAAGTGGCCGGCGAGATCAATACCGACGACCTCTCGCCCGCGCCCGACGCATGGAGCCGGCCCGACATCCCGCTGCACGCGCTGGCGATGCACAAGAACCCCCGCCCCGGCGTGGTGCCCGAGGAAGAAGGCAAGCGCGGCCCGGTCAAGTTCATCGAGGACTTGCGCGCACGGGGTCACCTCGTGGCCTACGTCGGCGACGTCGTCGGCACGGGCTCGAGCCGCAAGTCGGCCACCAACTCGGTGCTGTGGTTCACCGGCGAAGACATTCCGTTCGTGCCCAACAAGCGCTTCGGCGGCGTCTGCCTGGGCGGCAAGATCGCGCCGATCTTCTACAACACGATGGAAGACGCCGGCGCCCTGCCGATCGAGCTCGACGTGAGCCAGATGGCGATGGGCGACGTTGTCGAGCTGCGCCCCTACGAGGGCAAGGCGCTGAAAGCCGGCAAGGTCATCGCCGAGTTCAAGGTCAAGAGCGAGGTGCTGTTCGACGAAGTGCGCGCCGGCGGCCGCATCCCGCTGATCGTCGGCCGCGGGCTCACGGCCAAGGCGCGCGAGGCGCTGAACCTGCCGCCGTCGACACTGTTCCGCCTACCGCACAACCCGGCCGACACGAAGCGTGGCTTCACGCTGGCACAGAAGATGGTCGGCAAGGCGTGCGGCCTCCCGGTGGTGAACGGCAAACAGCAGGGCGTGCGCCCGGATACCTACTGCGAGCCGCGCATGACCTCGGTCGGCTCGCAGGACACGACCGGCCCGATGACGCGCGACGAGTTGAAGGACCTCGCCTGCCTCGGCTTCAGCGCCGACCTCGTGATGCAGAGCTTCTGCCACACCGCCGCGTACCCGAAGCCGGTCGACGTCAAGATGCACCATGAACTGCCCGCCTTCATCAGCACCCGCGGCGGCGTCAGCCTGCGCCCGGGCGACGGCGTGATCCATTCGTGGCTGAACCGTCTGCTGCTGCCCGACACCGTCGGCACCGGCGGCGACAGCCACACGCGCTTCCCGATAGGCATCAGCTTCCCCGCGGGGTCGGGGCTGGTCGCGTTCGCCGCCGCCACCGGCGTGATGCCCCTGGACATGCCCGAGAGCGTGCTGGTGCGGTTCAAGGGGAAGATGCAGCCCGGCGTGACGCTGCGCGACCTCGTGAACGCGATCCCGCTGTATGCAATCAAGGCTGGGCTGCTGACCGTCGCCAAGCAGGGCAAGAAGAACATCTTCTCCGGCCGCATCCTCGAGATCGAGGGCCTGCCCGACCTGAAGGTCGAACAGGCATTCGAGCTCAGCGACGCATCGGCCGAGCGCAGCGCAGCCGGTTGCACCGTGCACCTGAACCCGGAGCCGATCAAGGAGTACATCAACAGCAACATCACGCTGATGAAGCACATGATTGCCAGCGGCTACCAGGATGCGCGAACGCTCGCCCGGCGCATCGCCGCGCAGGAGGCCTGGCTCGCGAATCCGCAGTTGCTGAAGGCGGATGCCGACGCCGAGTACGCCGCGGTGATCGAGATCGATCTCGCGGACATTCACGAGCCGATCGTCGCTTGCCCGAACGACCCCGACGACGTGAAAATGCTCTCGGACGTGGCAGGCGCGAAGATCGACGAGGTGTTCATCGGCAGTTGCATGACCAACATCGGCCATTTCCGCGCCGCGAGCAAGCTGCTCGAAGGCAAGCGCGACATCCCGGTCAAGCTGTGGGTCGCGCCGCCGACGAAGATGGATGCGCAGCAGCTCAGCGAGGAAGGCCACTACGGCGTGCTCGGCACGGCCGGAGCGAGGATGGAGATGCCAGGCTGCAGCCTTTGCATGGGCAACCAGGCGCAGGTGAAGGAAGGCGCGACCGTGTTCTCGACCAGCACGCGCAACTTCCCCAATCGCCTGGGCAAGAACTCGAACGTCTACCTCGGCTCGGCCGAACTCGCGGCGATCTGCTCACGCCTGGGGCGCATCCCGACCCGGGACGAGTACATGGCCGGCGTCGGTGTGCTGACGGCGAGCAGCGACAAGATCTACAAGTACCTGAACTTCGACCAGATCGTGGAGTTCAAGGCCGTGGCCGACACGGTCGACGCCTGAGCCAGAGCGTTGCGAACCGGGCATGCATTGCGGCCGCTATGAAGATCCGGGCCCGTCGTTCGTAGTCACCGCTTCCGACCGACCTGCACTCCACCTGGCCCGGCGTTGTGGGCAGCGGGACCCTAGACTCATCCGTGAATTGGACGGCCCTGCGTTGTATTCACGGATAGGTACTAAGGCTTCGCGTACCAGGACTTCACGCCGACATGTTCGCGCACGGCCGAGTACACCCCCATGAGCTTCGGGTAGCCGTCGAAGATCGTAGCGGGAATGTGGTCGACCTTGCCGCCGATGAACCAGCGCACCGCCATGTGGAGCTTGAGGTCCACGACGTGGAGCTTCGCGCCGCCAAAGAATGGCTCACCGAGGATGTTCTTCTCCGCCGACCTCGCCCACGCTGGCAGGAACCCCGCCACGATCGCCTCGCGCGCGGTCCTCTTCTCGGCCTCCCCCATGCGGATGGTCGGTGCGACGACGGCGCGGAGGTCCTCCACGTGCTGCATCATTCCTTCGTGGCGCGCCGCCTCGAAATCGTCAGAGGGGTGGAGGCCGTGGCGACGCCCGATCAGCACGAGAATGGCGTTGGAGTGCGCGAGCGGTGTGTGTCCCGGTAGCTCGAGGACGGGCAGGCCACCGTACGGCATCTGCTCTTTCATCGCCGGCCATGCGGCGGCGTTGATGCGCACGTCTTCGAATTCGATGCCCGCGAGGTGCAGGGCGAGGCGGCACTCCTCCCCGCGACTCACGGGAGCGTCGAAGTAGATCAGCCTGGCCTTGGTCATGGAGGGCTAGCGTACTACACCCGGCGAAAGGGTCTCGACTGCAGCAGGCCGCGGGCGGCATGCCTGACGTCGGGCGAGGAGAAGCGGAAGGCAGCGCGATCCAGCAGGTAGTGAATGAAGCTGGTTGCGAAGCCCAGTGCCAGCAGCGCCGGCACGAAGGGCGAGGAGCGTAGCCACCACGCCGCATTGCCGTAGATGCGGTCGGCGTAGATGTATTCGCTGGACACGGCCTCCACCTCCAGCACGGGCAGCAGCAGGGCGGAGAGGACGGCGAGCGCGAGCAGCACTGCCCAGCCGCGTCGATTGATGGGCGCCAGCAGTCGCTGCCAGTGCGGGCCAGGCTCCTGGGCCCCACCGGACGCCGCGAGCGAGGTAAGTCCCATCGCGGCGCTCCAATGCTGCACGCTCCACAGCACGATGAACAGAAAGGGGTCGCGCGCCAGGAAGGCGAAGAGCACCATGGCCGAGACGCCGAGGACATAGGCCGCACGCGGCAGCGATGGGCGCTGCGAGCGCAGTTCGACGCGCAGCATCAGGGCGGTGAGGATCGCGACGAGGATGATGCCGCCGTCATGCAGTGTGTGCGCGAGCAGGTCGGACCCGACCGCTCCCAGCAGCGGGTCGATCCAGCGGCCCTGGAAGGCGATCGATCCAGTCAGGGCATCTGCCAGCACGACGAAACCGCCGCCCACGACAAGCGCGAACCACCGATCGAGACGTCGCGTGATCGCATCCGACGCTCGTCCCGCTCGCGCGCGGTAGAGGCTGAGCAGACCGAAGTGCTGCGCGGCAAAATGGTAACTGACCAGCAGGTAGTCGAGGACGGCGAGCCAGATGACGCGCTCGGTCAGCGGCATCGGCAACACGCTCTCGGGAGCCAGCAGCAAAGCGAAGCAGGCCACGGCGATGGCCAACGGGGCCACGACGAAGCGCAGCCGCTGCGTGGCGAGCAGGGAGCGGTAGGCCGGGGTCGCGTAGGCCAGCCAGGCCGACGAGACGCGGTGGCCGAACCACAGAGGCACCGCGAGGGCGAAGAAGAGCCCGTCCACCGGGCTGGTGCGCACGTGGTCATGACCTCGCGCCAACAGAAGGACCAGGGGCGCCAACCACAACGCGTTGAGGACCCAAACGAGGTCCCAGGCCGGGCTCTTGATCCAACGCATGGGAGTAGAAGGTAGCGCATTGGCCCGGCTTGATGTTTCCCCGACCACTGCAGGGGCCCGGGTCGACGCAAGGCAGTGATCGTGCACAGGTCCCGCGTCGCGATTGAAGAAACCGATCGGCATCTTCGCTGCTACGGCAGGCCGATGCCAGTGACCATCGCTCGTTGCACAGTCAAGCAATCATTCGTCGAGCGGCGGGGCGATCTGCTCGGCATAGTCGACCAGCGCTTCGAGGATCGCCTGCCCGCGCTCGTCGGCCGATTCGGCCAGCGTGTCGATGCGGTCGAGGTACGCCGCGAGCGTGAGCCCTCCCCCGACGCCCTGGTGCAGTCGCTCGGCGCAATGCACCACCCAGCGCGTCTGCTCGGCCTCTGATAGCGTCTGCGGGAAATTGCGCGCGCGATAGCGGAACCAGATCTCTTCGAGCCGTGCATCCTCGAAGCCAGTCCGCGCGCCGGCGAGCTTGTCGGCGCTCGTGCGGCGCAGTCGCTCCAGCGTGCGCCGGTCTCTGTTGCCGACGAAACCTGCATAGAGGTCCTCGTCGACGTCGGGTGCGTGCTCGGGTTTCGGCCGTGCGAAGACCTCGGCCCACCGTTCACGCGGGATCCGCGGTTCACGCGCGGCAATCTCGGCATGGCGCAGCCCTTGCGCCAAATCCACCCCCCAGCGCGCGGCCTGCGCCTCGCTGAGCGTCTTCAGACTGCCGACGACGATCGGCGACTTGTTGATGTGGATGGTCTTGATCGGAAGCCGAGTCACGCCCTCGGACAGTTCGTCCTGGCGCGTGAACATGCGCGCGCGGATCGCGTCGGCATCCAGACCGGCGAGTTCGCGCGGGTCGGACGCCAGGTCCCACACGATCAGCTCGTTCTTGTTGGTCGGGTGCGGGCCGAGTGGCCACACCACGGCGAGGCAGCCGCGCTCTGGCGGGTACATGCCCGAGATGTGCAGGAAGGGTTTCGGGGCAGCACGCCCGATCTCGTCCAATACAGCGTCCTTCTTGCGCAGCCCGAGGCAGAACGCCCACAGCTTCGGCTGGTGCGTCTTCACCAGCCGCGCCAGTGCGACCGTTGCCCGCACGTCAGACAACGCGTCGTGTGCGGCCTCGTGGGAGAGGCCGTTGGCGGCGGTCAGATGCTCGAGCTTGAACGATGGCCGGCCGTCGTCATGCTTCGGCCAGGTGATGCCCTGCGGCCGCAATGCATAGGCACAGCGGACGACATCGAGCAAGTCCCAGCGCGCGCACTCGTTCTGCCATTCGCGCGCATAGGGGTCGATCAGGTTGCGCCAGAACAGATAGCGCGTCACCTCGTCGTCGAAGCGGATGTTGTTATACCCAACGCCAGTCGTCCCGGGCACCGCGAGTTCGGCCTCGATCGCTGCCGCGAAGGCGTGCTCGGGAAGGCCCTGCGCGAGGCAGGCCTGCGGCAGTAGGCCGGTCAGCAGGCAAGACTCCGGGTCGGGCAGGTAGTCGGGCGCAGGCCGGCAGAAATGCATCAGCGGCGCACCGAGCTCGTTCAGCTCGGCATCGGTGCGGATACCGGCGAACTGCGCCGGCCGGTCGCGCCGCGGCACGACGCCGAAGGTTTCGTAGTCGTGCCAGAAGAAGCTGAAGTCACTCATGCACGGAAGATAGCCGACCCGATGACTCGGTCACTCGAAGGCAAACACGCGCTTCCAGTCGTTCCTGATACTGATGACGGTCCAGCCCTTGGTCTTCGCCTCGTCGTAAAGCGGCTGCGTGAAGCTGCCGACCTTGCTTGCAGGCAGGCCTGTCGCGGGCCCGTAGGCGTATTCCCGCTGCGCGTCGTCGTGCAGCACCAGCATGCCGAGCCGGGCACCCGCGCCGCCAGTCGTCCACTCGAGCATCTGCTGGTCGCCATCGGAGTTGCCGAACGCGGCCTGCGGCCGACGACCGGTCATCATGTTGATGCCGACCGGCTTGCCCGCTTTGTCATCGATGAAGAACAGGGCTGGCGCATTGGTCAGCGTCGGCCTGCCGTCGCGCACGGCGTAGTCGACCTTGAGCATCGTGCCCATCACCTGCTCGGGCGGCACGCCGTAGACGGCTTCGGCGAACGCGCGCACGAACTCCTGCCCACCGCCGGTGACGATATAGGTGCGATAGCCGTTGCTGCGCAGGTACTTCATCGCCTCGAGCATCGGCGCGTAGACGAGCTCGGTGTAGGGCCGCTGGTACTTCGGGTGCTTGGACGTCGCGGCCCAGTTTCTCACCACCTCGTGGAAGGCTTCGATCGTGAGCCCGCTCTGCGACGCGCCGACGATCTTCAACAGGTCCTCCTCGGTGAACCTGGCCATCGCCTCGCGGTCCCCGGTCACGACGGCGCTGAACGGCGCTTCGTTGGCCAGCGCCGGTTGCACCTTCACGACGTCCTTCACGCGATCGAGCGCGAAGGCGACCTGCGCGTAGATCGGCTGCTCGACCCACAGCGTGCCGTCCTGGTCGAAGGTGGCGACACGCTGCGCCAGCGGCACGAACTGCGGGCTCGATGGGTCGGTGGTCTTGCGCACGAACTGGACGATGGCTTCCTTGGCCGACCCTTCGTTCCATGAAGGCAACGGATCGGCCACTGGCGCGAGTTGCGCGCACGCGCTGAGCAGCACGGCGGCAAACGCCAATACGGCCCTCCGGCCGATGCGAATTCCTGAATTCATGCGGCTCTCCACGGTGGTTTCGTTGCTGCAGCGACTGTCGCTTGAAATGCACGCACAGCGCGGCGGCGAGATGGTGCCACAGGCAACGGCGGCGACCGTGAAGACGGGCAAGGGCCGCCCTACCCGCCCGACCCGCCCGCTGCGCCGCCCAGGGCACGAAGGCGCTGGACCAACTGTGCCGCCCGCGGGTTGGCGGGGGCTATGCTTTGCATCCGTTCAGCCCACATCAGTGCGTCGCTCCAGCGACGATCGTTCGCGTACAGCAGGGCCAGCGCATAGGGGACGGCCGGGTCGCGCGGGTCGAGTCGATAGGCTTCGGTGAAGGCGCGCTGTGCCTCGGCGCGTTTGCCGGTCTGCTGCAGTGCGAGACCCAGGTTGTACCGAACGCGCGCCCGATCTGGCAGCAGCGTCGCCGCGCGCCCCAGCGCAGCGGCCGCCTCGGGCATGCGGCCCTGCTCGGCCAGCACGAGTCCGAGCGAGTACTGCAATTCGCCTTGCGCCGGTACGCGTTTGGCGCCTTCTGCAAGCACCCGTTCGGCGTCGGGCAGACGCGCCCGCGCGCCATAGAACTGCGCCAGGTTGGCGCGGGCCGGCGTGAAGTCGGGATCGAGCCGCAAGGCGGCCAGGTACTCGGCTTCGGCCTGGTCGGGCCGGCCGGTGTTCTGATAGATCACGGCCAGGTTCAGCCGCGCGCCCGGCATGTCGAGCGAGACGTTTTGCGCCGCGATGTAGTCGGCCAGCGCGGCGTCGAAAGCCAGGCGCGTCGCGGCGTCGAAGCTCGCCGGGTCCACCGACGAGAGGGCGCGCGCGGCGGTGCTGCGCACGGCGCGGACCGGGTCACGCAGCAGCGGCGCCAGGGCCTGCACGCGCTGTGCGGGTGGGAAGTTCTCGAGACTGTCGACGGCCGCTGCGCGCACCTCGGCGTCGGCGTCACGGGTCGCTTCGATGCGCTCGGTCTCGTGTCCCGACGGGTAGATGCGCAGGGCGGCCAGCGCACTGGCGCGCACGATCGCCGGATTCGCCGGATCGGCCGCGAGGCGCGCCAGCGCGGCGTCGGCGCCGGGCGCTCCGGCTTGTGCTGCGGCCAGCGTCGGCCCGAAGTGCGGCATCTGGCGGCGCTTGGTCCCGTACCAGCGCTCGGTCGCCGCCGCCGCCCAGGTGGCCGGTTTGTCCTTGTGGCAGGCCGTGCAGGCGTCGGGGGCGCCGGTGGCAGCGTTCAGGTCTGGGCGGGGGACACGCATGCTGTGGTCCGGCCGGGGATGCACGATCATGTAGTTCGTGATCGGCATGTGGCAATTCAGGCACTGCGCGCCAGGCGTGCTAGGCTGATGGTGGTGGTGCGCCGGGGTGTCGAAGTTGCCGGCCGCGGTGGGAAAGCGCGGGTTCGCCGGCGTCTGGTGGCATTGCAGGCAGACGCCGTTGCCTTCGACCTTGAGCTTGCCCGTGTGGGCATCGTGGCAGTCAGTGCAGCGCACGCCGAAACGGAACATCTTGCTCTGCCGCATCGACGCATAGAAGTAGACCTCCTCGCGCTGCTGACCGTCGGCGTGGTACAGCGGCGCGACCAGCCGCGCCGGCAGGAAGTTGTCGAGCAGCGGCTCGCCGGCCATCGGCCCCGCCGTGAGGTCGCTGCGCCGTGAATGGCAGGCAGCGCAGACCTCGAGTTCGACCGTCGCGCCGGCCACACCGGCCAACTTCAAGTCGACCGTCAGCCCGAAGTTCGGCGGCGCCGAAGCGGCAGCGGCCGCCGACGCAGTACTGCCCGGCGGCAACGCCTGCGCCCACGCCACGTGCGCCTGTCCCGCTCCGTGGCATGACTGGCAACTCACGTTGATCTCCGTCCAGCGCGTGTCGAAGACACCCGTCTTGGCGTCGTAGCGCTTCTCGTAGCCGGTGGCGTGGCACTCGATGCACATCGTGTTGCCGGTCTGATAGTTGCCGGTCCAGTGCATCACGTCACCCGCTGGCGCCTTCTCCTTCGGATAGAGGTGGAACCAGCGCTTCTTGTTCGTGTCCCAGGCGATCGTCAGCGCCTGCAGGCGCCCGCCGGGGAGCTCGATCAGGTACTGCTGCAGCGGGTCGATGCCGAAGGTGTACTTGATCTCGAAGTCGGCCATCCTGCCGTCGGGACCGTCGGTGTTGACATAGAACTTGTCGGCCCGACGGAAGAAGCGCGACGTCACGCCCTGGTGCTTGAACGTGGTGTTCGCGAAGTCGCCGCGCACGCTGGCTTCGGTCGGCAAGGCCATCGCCATGAAGTGGTGCGACTTCTGCCATTTCGCGGCGGCGTCCTGGTGGCAGCCAACGCAGAGCTGGTTGTCGACCCAGGCCGGACGGACCCGGGCCACGGCAGCTGTAACGCCCGACGCAGGCGACGAGACCGCGCCCACACCCGCTGCCGCGGGGTTCGTCCCACGCAGCTGCCAGATGGCCAATCCAGCGACGAGGAGGAGTGCGAAACCGCCAATCACCCACGCGTAACGCGGAACTCTCAACACCTTGCCGGCGCCCGCACCAGCAGACGCCTTCGGCCCGCTCGCCCCGCGCTTCATACGGCCAGCACCCGCAGGGCCTTCATCCCGGCAACCAGCCTGCCCTTGCGCGCACGCTTGCCGACATGGGCGGCGAGCACAGCACCTTTTAGCGTCTCGTCCTTGGCCCTGCCGCTGCGCCCGCTGCCGAGCACGCGCAGCACCTGCGTGAACGCGGCCACGCTGGCGAGCGAATCCTTCGCGTCCAGGTCCATTAGCGTCAGGCCGCGGCCGCCCTTGGGCTGGTGCTTGAGTTCGTCCAGCGGGAACACCAGCAGACGCCCGGTCGCAGACAGGCAGGCGAGCTGCGCGCCGAGCAGTTCGTCGCCCGGCACGAGGCTGGGCGCGAGCGGCTTCTCAGCCGCCTCGAGCGCGAGGAAGGTCTTGCCGCCCTTCTGGCGGCTCTGCAGATCGCCGACCCGCGCGAGCAGGCCGAAGCCGCCGCTGCCGGCGAGCACCAGCATCTGCCCGGCGGCGCCGGCGTGGTAGTGCGCGGGTTGAGTGCCGGCTTCCAGTTCGACCAACGACGTGATCGGTTGCCCGTCGCCACGGCCGCCCGGCAGTGCGCCGATCGCGACCGAATAGACCCGGCCGTCGCTGCCGATGACGGCCAGCGTGTCGACGCTGCGGCAGGCGAAAGTGTCGTAGAGCGCATCGCCAGCCTTGAACACGAGGCTGGCGACGTCGATTTCGTGCCCCTTGAGCGCCCTCACCCAGCCCTTTTCGCTGACGACCACGGTCACCGGTTCGTCGACCAGCCGGATGTCGGCGACCGCCTTCTTCTCGGCCTGCACCAGCGTGCGCCGTTCATCGCCGTGCAGCTTCGCATCGGCCTCGATCTCGCGCACCAGCGTGCGCTTCAGTGCGACCGGGCTGGCGAGAATGTCTTCGAGCTTGCCCTGCTCGGTGCGCAGCGACACGAGTTCCTGTTCGATTTTGATCGCTTCCAACCGCGCCAATTGGCGCAGGCGAATCTCGAGGATGTCTTCGGCCTGGCGCTCGCTGAGTCGGAACGCCTCGATCAGAGCCGGCTTCGGCTCGTCGGCCTGGCGAATGATGCGGATCACCTCGTCGATGTTGAGCAGCACGAGCTGCCGTCCTTCGAGAATATGGATTCGATCCAGCACCTTGGCGAGGCGGAATTGCGTTCGCCGCTGCACCGTCTGGCGGCGGAAGCCCAGCCACTCGGAGAGCATCTGCCGCAGGCTCTTCTGCGTCGGCCTGCCGTCGGCGCCGATCATCGTCAGGTTGATCGGCGCCGTGCTCTCCAGGCTGGTGTGCGCGAGCAGCGTGGTGATCAGCTCCTGCTGCTCGACGGTGCGCGTCTTCGGCTCGAAGACCAGGCGCACCGCGGCTTCCCGTCCGGATTCGTCGCGCACCGCGTCGAGCACCGCGAGCAGGCTGGCCTTGAGCTGCAGTTGCTCGGCGCCGAGCGCCTTCTTGCCGGCCTTGACCTTGGGGTTGGTGATCTCCTCGATCTCCTCCAGCACCTTCTGCGCGCTGGTGCCGGGTGGCAGTTCGGTGACGACGAGTTGCCACTGGCCGCGGGCAAGTTCCTCGATCTTCCAGCGGGCGCGCACCTTGAGCGAGCCGCGGCCTGTGGCGTAGGCAGCGCGGATCTCGTCGGCACTGCTGATGATCTGCCCACCGCCGGGATAGTCGGGCGCCGGGATCAGCCCATGGAGCGCATCGTCGCTCAGCCGCTCGTCCTTCAGCAGCGCCACCGCGGCGGCGGCGACCTCGCGCAGGTTGAAGGACGAGCGGCTG
>Ga0209048_10000464_pt1 | contig 43397 bp, 38 predicted proteins | sample FrelakmetCRP12CR_FD_187146 | JGI IMG/M metagenome (GOLD analysis project Ga0209048, IMG submission 187146) | Freshwater lake sediment microbial communities from the University of Notre Dame, USA, for methane emissions studies - CRP12 CR (SPAdes)... | ecosystem: Environmental > Aquatic >...
GGGGGAGCCGCTCCAGCGCGGCGGGGTCGGTGGCGGCGGCGCGCGCGCGGGCCGGCCCCGCCCCGGTCGCGGCGAGATGCGCGACGACGCGGCCCAGATTCGCCCGCGCCTGTGCAGCGCGCGCCGGCGTGGCCCGATACCAGAGCTCGCCGGCTACGTCGGCCGTGCGGCCCACCGCGCTGGCCGGCAGTCGGTTCGCCAGCCACTCGGCGGCCTCGAGCAGGCGCACACGCAGCCGCTGGACGCGGCTCGCGCGGCGCGGGACGTCGGTGACCGGCGGTGCTGTCACGCCCCGGTGCCCGTCATGCCGGCGCGCCCGCCGAGGCGGCTTTCGGTGTGGCCGCCGCATCCGCTGTCGCCGCAGTGTCGGGCGGTGCGGTGGCCAGCGACTCGAGGCGTGCCACCTCGTCGGGATCGGCGGGCCAGATCGGCTTGAAGACGCACCATTGATCGGGCGCCAGCCGGATCCCGGCCTCGAGCGCGGTGGCGATCTCCTGCATCGCACGGGCGAGCTCCGCCGGCTCCATCGACGCGACCGTGATTCGCTCGCCGACCGCGGTCTCGTGGTGGCCCCCGGACCGGGTCACCCAGAAGGGGAGGACCGTCGCGCCGGTCTTTGCCGCGAGGACCGCGGGTCCGGCCGGGAATCGGGTCCAGGCGCCGAAGAACCGGACGGGGATCCCATCGGAGCGGTAGCCCCAGTCCACCAGCAGCACCACGATCTCGCGCCGCCGGAGGACCCGGAAGACGTCCCGGAGATTCCGCCATGGAATCTGCCCGATTCCCCAGCCGCGCCGCTCGCGCGTGAGGTGCACGAAGAGCTCCTCGTAGGCGGTGTCGTCGGCGACCGCGCTGATCGGCCAGCCGCGGCCCGCGAGGCCGGCCGCGGCCGCCTCGTTGTTGCCCAGGTGGGCGCCCACCATGATCAGGCCATTCGATTCCAGCCACGCGGCGTTGATCGGCTCGGCCGCGACGTCGGCGATCTGGGCGATTCGCTCTGCCTGCGAGAGCCGCGACAGGCGCATCAGCTCCAGGACCCAGCGGATCTGGTTCCGATAGACGGCGCGGGCCAGGTGGCCAACGCGGCGATCGTCCGGTGCGACGCCGAGCACGCGCGCGGCATTGGAGCGGACGTACCGACGCTTCGTCGGCCACGCCCAGTAGACGGCGACCGCGATCCAGCCCCCGACCCGCGTCGCCGGCTCCAGTGGCAGGTGACCCAGGACCCACGCTCCGGCCCGGTACCCAAGAACGGCGAACCGCGCCCGGAAACGCCGTCCCTGCGCCTCCCGGCGATGGGGGGCCGGAAGGCTGCGCCCGGGTTCACGGGATTCGTTGCGAGCCTCGGGACCCGGCGCTCCACCAGGAGCGCCGGGCCCGGGGTCGGACGTCATTTCGCGGCGACCTTGTCGGCCGCCCTGGCAACCGTCCGGAGCGTGCGGGCGACGGGCTTCTCCGTCCCGACCAGCGTCTCGTTGTCCTCGCCGCGGATGAACGCCTCGACCCGGTTGTACGAGATGTCGTCGTGGACCTGGAGGGGCGGGCTCTTCATGAAGTAGCTGGACGGCGCCACCAGCGTCCCCTTGAGGCCGCGGTCCAGGCCCAGCTTCAGGCAGCGGATCGCGTCCGTGATCACGCCTGCGCTGTTCGGGCTGTCCCAGACCTCGAGCTTGAGCTCGGCCTTGAGCGGCACGTCGCCGAACGTCGTGCCCTCCATGACGATGTAGCAGTACTTGCGGTCCAGGAGCCACGGCACGTGGTCGCTCGGGCCGACGTGGATGTTGGCGGGGTCGATGTCGTAGTCGAGCATCGACGTGACCGCGTTGGTCTTGCTGATCTTCTTGCTCTCGAGGCGCTCACGCTCGAGCATGTTCAGGAAGTCGGTGTTGCCACCGAAGTTCAGCTGGTAGGTCCGGTCCAGGCGGACGCCGCGGTCCATGAACAGGCGGGTCATGACGCGGTGGGTGATCGTCGCGCCGACCTGGCTCTTGATGTCGTCACCGATGATCGGGAGGCCCTGCTCCGCGAAGCGGCGCTGCCAGTAGGGCTCGCGGCCGATGAAGACCGGGATCGCGTTCACGAAGCCGACGCCGGCGCGGAGCGCCTGCTCGGCATACCACTTCGTGGCTTCCTCGCTCCCCACCGGGAGGTAGGAGACCATCACGTCGACCTCGCGCTCGCGCAGGATCCCGACGATGTCGGCCGTGGGGCCGGGCGCCTTCTCGATGATCTGGCTGAGGTACTTGCCCAGGCCGTCGTGGGTCATCCCGCGGTCCACGGTCACGCCGAGGTGGGGGACCTGCTGGAAGACGATCGTGTTGTTCGGCTTCTGGTAGATCGCCTCGGAGAGGTCCTTGCCGACCTTGTTCTTGTCGATGTCGAAGGCGGCCACGAACTCGATGTCGCGCACGTGGTAGCCGCCCAGGTTGACGTGCATGAGGCCCGGAACGGCCTCGGTCTCCTTGGCGTTCTCGTAGTAGTAGCGACCCTGGACCAGGCTGCTGGCGCAGTTGCCGACGCCGACGATCGCGACGCGGACCTTGCCGTCCTTGCGCTTCGCCCCTGCCCAGGCGCTGGTCTCGCTCGTGCCGGTTCCGTTGTTGCTCACGCTGGTCGTGTCCCCCTTGATCGAGTCCTTCTTGGCCATTGGGTCGTCTGGTGCCTCCTGTGGCGTTGGGGTGGTGGGTGGATCCATGGGTGGTGCGGTGGTCAGCTCGCCCGGTTGGAGACCTCCCCGGCTGCCTGCGCCCGCGTGTGGAGGATCCGCTGGATGACCGTGATGGTGGCGCCCACGGCGATGATCGCCAGGGCGCCGTCGATCACGAGGATGCCGAGGGGGATCGTGGCGCCTCCGGCACCCTCGCCGGCCGAGACGAACTCGGTCCCGATCAGCCCACCCAGGACGAGGCCGCCGCACAGGATCACGAGTCGGATCTCGCGGGGCATGACACCGACGGCTGCCATCCCGGTACCGGCCGAGAAGCCGAGGCCCTCGGACTTGGCGCGGACGTAGCTGACGAGGAAGGCCGAGGCCATCGCGGCGGCAGCGAAGATCGGCGCGTTGACCCAGCCGCTGGCGGCCAGGCCGGCGACGAGGCCGACGTAGACGAGCGCCTCGCCCCAGCGGTCGAAGACGGAGTCCATGAAGGCGCCCAGCCTGCTCACCTGGCCCGTGGCCCGGGCGAGCGTGCCGTCGAACATGTCGAAGACGCCGCCGGCGAAGACGACGAGGCCGCCGACCAGCCAGAGCTGGTTCCACAGCAGGACGGCGCCGATGACCGTGATCGCGAAGCCGATGAGGGTGAGCCCGTCGGGCGTGAGCCCCAGGCGCCCGAAGAAGAGGGCGATCGGCTCGCCGACCTTCTTCACCCGGCCCCGCGTGTCGTTCGAGATCGTCATCCGGGCGCTCCTCAGCCCGCGACCGGAGGGGCGAAGCCCAGCACGTCGCGTTCACGTGCGGCGACCTCGTCGAAGGCTCCGGGCCGGAGCGAGCAGATCGTTTCGCGCCCAACCCTCCGCATCACGACGAGGCCCGCGTCACGCAGCCGCTTGAGGTGGTGGCTCACGAGGGGCTGGGAGAGCCCCACGTGATCGATCAGCTCGGTCACGGTCGACGGCGTCTCCGCCAGGCGCCGGACGATCCGCAGCCGGTTGACGTCGGCAAGCGCCCGGTGGAACGTGCGCAGGTCGCGCAGGTCGTCCGGCTGGTCGACGATCGAGGCAAGGGTCCCGCGGATCCGTGCTGGCGAAGGGGACAGGGCGGGGCTCCCGCACAGGGTCTCGGCGCGTCCGCCGGTCGCGGACCTCGCCTCAACGCGCGTTTATATAAAGGCTCATTGATCCTATAGTGCCGTGGCGGGTGTGTCAAGGCCGCGTTGACGCGGCATTGGACGGGAACATTGGCTTGACTTTCGCCACGGCTCCGATGCAAAGTGTGCACAATCGCAACTAACCGAAGTCCGCTGTCCAGCCGGAGAGATCCCGTGACCGCGAAGCCCGCTGCCGTGCCCGATGGCGTCTTCGCGCGTGAGCGTCAGCAGCAGATTGCGCGGATCGTGGAGGACAAGGGGCGGGCCAGGGTGACCGACCTGGCCGGGAGCTTTGGCGTCTCCGCGGTCACGATTCGCAAGGACCTCCTGGTCCTGGAGAGCAAGCGCCGCGTCATCCGCACCCACGGCGGCGCGATTGCCCCGGGCAACGATCGCCCGGAGCTTGCCTTCGAGATCCGGGAGCGGCTCCAGCGGGAGGAGAAGACTCGCATCGGCGCGGCCGCCGCGGGCCGCGTCAGCGACGGCGAGAGCATCGTTCTCGACGCCAGCACAACAGCCCTGTACGTGGCGCGCCACCTCAAGGATCGCGAGGCCTGGCACGGGCTGACCGTCATCACGAACAGCATCCGGATCGCCTCGGAGCTGGCGGGTCACCCAGGCATGACTGTCCTCATGCTGGGTGGCCGTGTCCGCTGGGAGGCCCTCTCCGTGGTCGGCCCCCTCGGCGACGGCGTCTTCCGCCGGGTGAACGTGCAGAAGGCCTTCGTGGGCGCGGCCGGGTTCACGATCGAGGCGGGCCTTTCCGACGCGATGGAGGAAGAGGCCCAGATCAAGCGCTCGATGGTCAACGCGGCCCGCGAGGTGTACGCCGTCGTGGATCACACCAAGTGGGGCCGCCTTGCCTCGGCCACGTTCTGCCGGACAGACCGCCTGACGGGCGTCTTCACCGACGGCGACGCGCCAACCGGGATGGTCGAGGCGCTGCGCGAGATGGGGATCGCGGTCACCGAGCTCGGCCAGCCCGGGCCGGCGGACGGCGCCGGGCACAGTCCCAGGGTGGTGTCGTGACGCTGCCGCTGACCGCGCCGTCCGTGCGGTTGGATACGGCCACCGTCGCGGCGCCGCCCCGTGTCGAGTTCCACGGCATCTCCAAGCGGTTCGCGGCGACCGCCGCCCTGACCGACGTCTCGATGGACCTTCGCGCAGGCGAGATCCACGCGCTGGTCGGTGAGAACGGTGCCGGGAAGAGCACGCTGGTCAAGATCCTCGCCGGCGTCTATCAGCCCGACAGCGGGACGATCCTGCTCGACGGCGAGACGACGCAGATCCACGGCCCCGCCCACTCCCGCTCGCTCGGGATCGCGGTGGTGCACCAGGAGCCTCGCCTCTTTCCGGACCTGACCGTCGCCGAGAACGTGTTCATCGGTCACGCGCCGTCCGGTCGCCTCAGCACGATCGACTGGGGCGGGACACGCCGGGCGGCGAAGGCGCTGTTCAAGGAGCTCGACGTGCAGGTCGACGTCGGGGCGCTGGTCAGGGGTCTCTCGATGGCCGACCAACAGCTCATCGAGATCGCCAAGTCGCTCTCCCTGGAAGCACGCGTCCTCATCCTGGACGAGCCGACTGCCTCGCTCTCCGCCCACGAGGTCGATCGCCTGTTCACCATCGTCCGTCGGCTTCGCGACCGCGGGGTCTCGATCCTGTTCGTCAGCCACCGACTCGTCGAGGTCTTCGACCTGTGCGACCGCGCGACCGTCTTCCGGGACGGCCGGCACGTCGTCACGCTGGCCACCAGCGAGCTCACGACGGCCGACCTGGTGCGACACATGGTCGGGCGAACCGTGTCGCTGTTTCCGAAGGTCGAGACACCGATCGGCGACGTCCTCCTCGAGGTCAGGGACTTGACGAGGGTCGGGGTCTTCCGCGATCTGGGGTTCTCCGTCCGCGCCGGCGAGATCGTCGGGTTCGCCGGGCTGGTAGGGGCCGGTCGCACCGAGGTGGCCCGGGTCCTGTTCGGGATCGACCAGCCCGACGGTGGCGAGATCCGGCTCGCCGGCCTGCCGGTCAGCTTCGCGAGCCCGTCGGAGGCGATGCACGCGGGGATCGCGTACCTCCCGGAGGATCGCCACCAGGAGGGCCTGGTGGAGGATTTCTCGATCGCCCAGAACATGACGCTGCCGATCCTGCCGCGCCTGTTTCCCCGATTCCTGGTCCGCTCCTCCGCCGAGCGCGCGGTCGCCCACGAGTACACCGAACAGCTCAACGTGAGGATGACCGGGGTGGATCAGCTGGTCGGGTCCCTCTCTGGCGGCAACCAGCAGAAGGTCGTGCTGGCCAAGTGGTTGGCGTCCAGGCCCAGGGTCCTGATCCTGGACGAGCCAACGCGCGGGATCGACATCGGCGCCAAGGTCGAGGTCCACCGGATCATCTGTGAGCTGGCCGCGTCGGGGCTCGGGATCATCCTCATCTCCAGTGACCTGCCGGAAGTCCTGGCAATGTCCGATCGGATCCTCGTCCTCCATGAAGGGCGGATCACGGCCGAGATCCCGCGCGATCGGGCGACCCAGGAGCGGGTGATGTTCGCCGCGACCGGCAGCGTGGCCGGCGACGACCACCCGACGGCGGCCACGGATGCCATGCACGCCACCCGTGAAGTCGCGGGCGGTGGCCTCGATGGCTGAGACCGCAGCGATCGCGACGCAGGGCGCGATCCGGACCAGGGGTTCGGTGCTCACTTCCTTCGCGCGGCAGCGCGAGCTGAGCCTGGCCGCGATCATGGTCGTCCTCGGCGCGCTCGTCTCGATCGTCGCGCCGCAGTTCCTCACGATCTCGAATCTCACCGCGGTCGCGGCGCTCGCGTCGATCTACGCCATCGCCTCGGTCGGCGAGGCCCTCGTCGTCATCACGCGCAACATCGACCTGTCGGTGGAGGCGACGATCGGCGTGGTCGCCTACTGCGTGGCCAGCATCCTGGAGCGCCACGTGCTCGACGCTCCGGCAGCGATCGTGCTCGGGATCGGGATCGGGCTGCTCCTCGGGATGGTCAACGGGGTGATCGTGGCCCTCCTCCGCGTCCCCTCGATCGTCGCCACGCTGGGCACGCTGAGCATCTTCCGCGGCCTCGACTACGTCATCGCCGGAAGCCACCAGGTCCCGCTGGCCGGCCTCCCGCCCGGCTTCACGGATCCGGCGCGCACGAACCTCCTGGGCTTCCTCCCGGTGTTCGTCGTCGTGGCGCTTGTCGTGGTGGTCGTCGGGACCGTCATCCTTCGATCGACTCGGTTCGGACGGCAGGTCTACGCCGTCGGCAGCAACCCGGAGGCTGCGGCCATCCTCGGAATCCCAGCCCGGCTCGTGGAGTTCTCGGCGTTCTCGGTCTGCGGCCTCCTCGCCGGCGTCGCAGGCGTCATGTGGGTCATGTTCTTCGGGACCATCAACGGGACGGCCGGGACGGGTATCGTGCTCTCGATCGTGGCCGCGGTCGTCGTCGGGGGCGTGAGCACCCTCGGCGGCTCCGGGACGATCGCCGGCGCTGCCCTCGGGGCGTTCTTCCTCGGCCTCACCGCCAACGCGCTCCCGCTGGTCGGCCTGTCTCAGTTCTGGCTCCAGGCGATCTACGGCATCGTCATCCTGGTCGCGGTGAGCGTCGACGCGATCATCCTGCGGCGGCTCCAGCGGGCCACCGCGGAACGGCGCGCCCGATGACAACGACCGCGGCGCCAGTGCGCGACCAGCGTCGCTGGATGAGCCTGCTCGCACGCTGGGAGACCCTGCTCGTCCTCGCCCTCATCGGGCTCATCCTCCTGGGGACGACCCTGTCGCCGTTCTTCCTGACCGCCGGCAACTTCTCCAACCTCATCGCCGCGCTGATGGAAGTCGCGATCATGGCGATGCCAATGACCCTGATCATCGTCCTCGGCGAGATCGACCTCTCGGTCGAGTCGATGGCGGGCCTTTCGAGCGCCATCCTCGGCTTTCTCTGGGCGGCGGGCGTTCCGTTGTGGGTCGGGATCGCCGTGGTCCTCGTCGTGGGCGCCCTGGGCGGCCTCCTGAATGGCCTGATCGTTGCCCGGGGCGGCCTCCCGTCTCTCGTGGTGACCCTGGGAACGCTGGCCCTCTTCCGCGGCATGGCTCTGATCGTGCTCGGGCCGCGCGGCGTGAGCGACTTCCCGGACTGGTTCACGGCGTTCGGGTTCGGTCACGTTCCCGGGACGCTGATCCCTTGGCCATTCGTCGTCTTCATCCTGCTGGCCGCGGTGCTGGGCATCGTGCTCCACCGGACATGGATCGGTCGGCAGGTCTATGCCATCGGCAAGAACGCGGGCACGGCCCGCTTCTCCGGCGTGCGCGTCACCAGGGTCCGGACCAGCCTCTTCGTGCTGTCCGGGTTGATCGCCGCGCTGGCCGGCATCATCCTCACGTCCCGCCTTTCGAGCGCCCGGGCCGATGCCGGGTCGGGAATGACCCTGACGGTCGTGACCGTCGTCCTGCTCGGCGGCGTCAACATCTTCGGGGGCTCCGGCACGATCCCGGGCGTCGCGCTCGCGGTCCTCTGCGTGGCGGTGATGCAGAACGCGCTCCGCCTCGCCAGCGTGACGGTCGAGGTCCAGAGCATTGCCCTCGGGCTGCTCCTGATTCTCTCGGTCGTCATCCCCACCTTTGCTCACCAGGCCAAGTCGGCTCTCGATCGAGTTCGTGGAGGTCGGCCTCCGCCGGCCGACTCGATCGCTCAAGGTGAGGCGGCTCTGTCGTAGATCAAGGAGGAACAGTCTTGGAGCTCAGATCAGCCGGGCGATCCATCGCCCTGGCAAGCGTCGCGGTATTGATCTTCTCGGCATGCTCGGGCAGCGCCACGCCGAGCCCGTCGGCCGCGCCTTCGGCGGCCGCATCAGCCGCGGCAGGACCCATCACCGTCGGCTTCCTGCCGAAGGACATCGTCAACCAGTACTTCGCAGCGGCGAAGACCGGCGTCGACAAGGCTGCCGCGATGACCGGCAGCAAGGTCATCCAGGTCGGGCCGAACGAGGCCAAGCCGGATCTCCAGATCCCGTTCATCACCGATCTCACCACCCAGAAGGTCGACGCGATCATCATCTCGGCCGATGGCAAGGATGAGGTTGCCCAGTCCCTAAAGGCGGCGATGGCAGCAGGGATCAAGGTCGTCGGCTTCGACTCGAGCCCGGCGGTCGGCGCCTACAACGTCTTCGTCAACCAGGTCGACTTCAGCGGCGTCGGCGTGAACCTTGCGGATTGGGCATGTGAGCTCGCCCCAAGCTGCACCGGCGACATCGCGATCCTCTCGGCGGCCGCAACGGCGACCAACCAGAACGCCTGGATCGACCTCATGAAGACCACCCTCAAGCTCGACAAGTACAAGGGCCTCAAGCTCGTCGACACCGTCTATGGCAACGACGACGCCACCGTCAGCACGACCCAGGCCCAGGCCCTTCTCACCAAGTACCCGAACCTCAAGGTCATCGTGGCCCCGACGACGGTCGGAATTCTCGCGGCCGCCCAGGTCGTCAAGCAGGCCGGCAAGTCGGACTCGGTCAAGGTGACCGGCCTCGGCTTCCCCAACGACATGAAGCCCTTTGTCAAGGACGGCACCTCCCCGGTCTTCGGGCTGTGGAGCGTCCCTGACCTTGGCTACCTCTCCTACATGGTCGCATCCAAGCTGGTCAGCGGCGAGATCACCGGCAAGGAAGGCGAGACCTTCACCGTGAAGGGCCTCAACGGCGACAAGCCCTACACCATTGGCAAGGACAGCGTCGTGATCCTCGGGCCGACGTTCCGGTTCGACAAGACGAACGTCGAAGACTTCAACTTCTAGCCCCGCCTCGACGAACGCGGGTCAGGGCCCCGGAGGCAACGCTTCCGGGGCCCTGAGATTCGGAGGAGCCGCGATGGAACGCGTGGGATTCACGATGAAGCTCCTGCCCGGGTCGGAGGCCGAGTACCGGCGGCGTCACGCGGCCGTCTGGCCGGAGATGCTCGACGCGCTGCGCGCCGCCGGCTGCCACGACTATTCCATCTACCTCCGCGATGACGACCTGTTCGGCGTCTTCGTGGTCGACGATTTCGACCGCTTCCGCGCCATACTGGACGCGGCCCCGGTCAACGCCCGATGGCAGGCGGACATGGCGTCCCTCATCGACCCCTGCACCGACCCGGCGACGGGCTTCCACCGGCGCCTCGAGGAGGTGTTCCGCCTTGACTGACCCGCCGCTCCGCCTGGTCGCCGTCGACCTGGGCGCGGAGAGCGGCCGCGTCTTGGTCGGGACCTTCGACGGCGGGCGCCTGGCGCTCCAGGACGTCCACCGCTTCGCGAACGTCCCGGTGACGCTGGCCGGCACGCTTCACTGGGACTTCCTGCGCCTGTTCGGCGACGTCACCGCGGGCCTGCGGCGGGCGGCCGCCGGTGGCCGGGTGGCCTCGGTCGGGGTGGACACCTGGGGCGTGGACTTTGGCCTCCTCGACGATCACGGCGCGCTCCTGGGCAACCCGGTCCATCACCGCGACGCGCGCACCGCGGGCATGCCCGAGCTGGCCTTCCAGGTGGTTCCGCGCGAGGAGATCTACCGCGCCACGGGCATCCAGCTCATGCCCATCAACACGCTCTTCCAGCTGCTCTCGATGGTCCGCGCGGGCGACCCGCAGCTCCGCGGGGCAGACCGCCTGCTGATGATGGGCGACCTCTTCGCCCATTTCCTGTGCGGGAGCTCCGTGGCCGAATACACGAATGCCAGCACGAGCCAATGCCTGGATCCGTTCACCCGCGACTGGGCGCGCCCCTTGCTGGAGCGGCTGGGCATCCCCACCGGGCTCCTCCCGGAGATCGTGCAGCCCGGCACGGTGCTGGGCTCACTCCGTGCCGACGTTGCCGCGGACACGGGACTCGCGCATGCCCGGGTCGTCGCCCCGGGATCCCACGACACCGCGTCCGCGGTCGTGGGCGCCCCGCTGGCCGGCCCGACGACGGCGTTCCTCTCGTCGGGAACCTGGTCGCTGATCGGGCTGGAAGTGGCGGCCCCCGTGGTGTCCGACGTGACCCTGGCCGCCAACCTCACGAACGAGGGCGGCGTGGCCGGCACGATCCGCCTGCTGCGCAACGTGATGGGACTCTGGCTGGTCCAGGAGAGCCGGCGCGCGCTGTGGCCGGCCGGCGACGGCCCCTCGTACGAGGATCTGGCCGCGCTCGCCGAGGCGGCGCCCGCCTTCACGGCGTTCATCGATCCGGACGACGAGCGCTTCCTGCGCCCGGGCGACATGCCGGCGCGCGCGCGGGCGTTCTGCGCGGAGACCGGGCAGCCGGTCCCCCAGGATGCCGGGACGCTGATTCGGGTCGTCCTCGAGAGCCTCGCGCTCCGCTATGCCACCGCAGTCGAGGAGCTTGCGCGGGCCTCGGGCCATCCCATCGAGGCGATCCACGTGGTGGGTGGCGGGTCGAACCACCGGCTGCTGTGCCGGCTGACCGCCGGCGCGACGGGCCTCCCGGTTCGGGCGGGACCCGTGGAAGCGACGGCCATCGGCAACCTTGCCGTCCAGGCGATCGCCGCCGGGGAGCTCGCGTCGGTCGACGAGGCGCGCGAGGTGATCGCCCGATCGTTTCCGGTCACCGCCTACGACCCCGAGGGCGACTGGGCCGAGGCCCGCGCCCGCTTCGCGGCCCTGGCCGCCGGCCCCACACCCGAGCCCGCCGGCGCCTTCACCGCGCCCTGATTCGAAGGAGATTGCCATGCCGCCGATCGAGTCCGTTGCCCTCCCTGCCACGGCCCCCGCCAGCGAGCGGAGCGGCTGGGCAATGTCGGGTCTCGCCATCGAGCTGCCGTCGTGGGGCTTCGTCAACACCGGCACCCGCTTCGGGGTCTTCCCGCAGCCGGGCGTGCCGCGCACCGCGTTTGAGAAGGTCGACGACGCGGCCACGGTCAACCGGTACACCGGGGTCACGCGCTCCGTCGCCCTCCACATCCCCTGGGACCGGGTGGACGATTGGCCGGCCTTCGCCGCCTACGCGGCGGAACGCGGCCTGCGCATCGGCGGCATCAACAGCAACACGTTCCAGGACCAGGACTACAAGCTGGGCTCGCTGTGCCACCCATCGGCCGCGGTGCGGGCCAAGGCGGTGCGGGCCATCGTCGAGTGCTGCGAGATCGCCGCCGCGACCGGGTCGAAAGTGGTCAAGGTCTGGCTCGGCGACGGGACCAACTATCCGGGCCAGGACGACCTGCGCTGGCGGCGCCACCGCCTTGTCGAGGGCCTGCGCGAGATCTACCCGCACCTGCCGGCGGACGTGCGCATGTTCCTCGAGTACAAGCTCTACGAGCCGGCCCTGTACTCCACCGACGTCCAGGACTGGGGCCAGGCGCTCTCGGTCTGCCGCGCGGTCGGCGAGCGGGCCACCGTTTGCGTCGACACGGGTCACCACGCGATGGGCGTCAACATCGAGCAGATTGTGGCGATCCTCCTGGCGGAGGGGCGTCTGGGTGGGTTCGACCTCAACGACAAGAAGTACGGCGACGACGACCTGATGGTCGGGTCGATCGACCCGTACCAGCTGTTCCGGATCGCGCACGAGATGGTCAACGCGATGCGCGACGACGCCGACCCGGTCGCCCAGCGCTGCGCGAACGAGACTGTCTACATGCTCGACCAATGCCACAACATCGAACCGAAGATCCCCGCCCTGATCCGGAGCGTCATGAACTTCCAGGAAGCGATGGCGAAGGCACTCCTCGTCGATCGCGCCGCGCTGCTCGCGGCGCAGGCCACGGGCGACGTCCTGGAGGCAAACCGCCTCCTGGCGGACGCGTTCGCGACGGACGTCCGGCCGCTCCTCGCGGACCTGCGCACCGCTCGCGGCCTGCCGGCCGATCCGTACCGGGCCTATCTCGAGAGCGGCGAGGCCGAGGCGCGGGCCGCGGCACGGGCGGGCGGCACCGCGGCCGGCTGGGGCTGAGCCTCTTCGGTCGACACGATGAAGGTCCCGTCGGCCTGCGTGCTCATGGTGTGTCCCCGGCGGGTGCCGTCGCCGACGGACCGAGGATGACCTTCAGGCCGTCTCGACGAACCGCGGTCCGGAACGCCGCCTCGAACTCGGCGACGGCGAACCGGTGGGACACAACGGACGCGACGTCCACCAGGCCGGCCTCGACCAGGGCGATCGCCCGGGGGTAGACGCGGTTCATCCGCCGCGAGAAGCGAAGGTCCAGGCCTTTGCGCCGGGCGACCGAGGCCGCGATCGTCGAGTGGTCGCCTGCCGGGATCCCGGCCACGACCACCGTGCCCGCCGGTCGCGCCAGGATGATCGCCGTCTCGATCGCGTCGTCCTCGCCTGCGATCTCGATCGCGGCGTCGACACCCCGCCCGGCGGTCGCGTCCAGCAGGATGACGCGCTCGGTGCCGCCATTGACCAGCACGGCGACCGCGCCCAGGCGGCGGGCCGCGTCCACGCGGTGGGGCAGCCGGTCCGTGGCCACGATCGTCGTCGCGCCCGCGGCGCGGGCCAGCTGGATCAGGAGCAGCCCGATCGGCCCGCAGCCGAACACGCCGACCGAGTCGCCCGGTCGGACGCGGGCGAGGCGGAGCGCGTGGAGTGCCACGCCCAGCGGCTCCAGCATCGCGCCCGCCGCGTCGTCGATCGCGTCCGGGAGCGGTACCAGGTTCGCCGCCGGCCAGGCCAGCAGCTCGCGCATCGCCCCGTCGGTCACGGAGTGGCCCAGGAATCGCACCTGCGGGCACAAGTGGCCGCGGCCGGCGGCACACGTCTCGCAGGCGCCGCACGGGACCTGCGGGTCGAGTGCCACCCGTTGGCCCGCCCGTGGTCCGTCGACGATCACGCCCGCCGCCTCGTGGCCCAGGATCAGCGGCTGCGTGAGCACGGCGTCGCCGATCCCCGATTCGTCGTACCAGAGCAGGTCGGAGCCACAGATGCCCACGGCCGTGACCCTGACCAGCGCCTCGGCCGGTCCGGGGACCGGGGCAGGCTCGTCAGCGAGGCGGAGGTCGCCGACGCCGTGGAGGCGGAGCGCCTTCATCCCGCGCCGTCGTCCGCGGCGGCGGTCAGCAGCGCTTCCTCCGCCGCACGGGTCCAGCGCCCGTCCCTGAGGCCCGCCGCGACGGTCGGGAAGCGCGCCGCCAGCTCCGACAGTCGGACCATGCCCAGCTCGTGGAGGGCCGGGTAGACCACGATCTTGCCGCCGGATGTGCGCGCCTCGACCGCTGCGAGCGCCTCCGTGACACCCTCCATCCCGGTGATCGCATCGACCGAGATGTCCGTGTCCAGCTCCCCGCGCTCGAGCTTCCCGATGACCTTCTTCATGTCCGGAATCTCGGAGCCGCTCGTCCCCAGGAGGTAGCCCTGCTTGGCGATGAGCGCATCCAGGTCCAGCGGGGCCCGCGTCCCGACCGCGAATCCGGCGAACAGGTTCAGGCGGCACCCCTCGCCGGCCAGCTCGATTGCCTGGGCCACGATCGCCGGCGCCGGGACCATGACGGCGACGTAGCTGAAGCCGGGCTCCACGTGGGTTGTCCGTCCGTTGACGAACTCGACGCGCACGCCATGCTCCGCCGCCAGCGGCGCCGCGATGCCGGCGAGGTGCGCCAGCCGCGCATCGTCGATGTCGATGGCCACCAGGGCAATGCCGGAGCGCCCGCACGTCACGGTCCGGATCACGTGCATGAACCCCATCGGGCCCGCAGCGCCGATCACGCCGACGCGGTCGTCGTCGCGCAACTCCCCGTCGGTGGGTGCGATGGCGTACCCGTCCAGCGCAGAGCGGCCGGGCGTCCCCACCCACCGGGTCAAGTCGTAGTGGACGCGGCCCACGTCCACCGCGACGGGCCTGCCGATCGCCTTCCCGCCCAGCACCACGTCGATCACGCCGCGCGGTGCCAGGTGCGCCTGGAGTCGTTCGATGACATCGGCGTTCGAACCGAAGTAGATGACGTCGTCGAACGATTCGAACGGGAGGGCGTCGAGGCGATCCTTGTGCTCGACGCCCGGTCCGGCGGGATCCGTGATGACGCCCAGGGCGTCGCGCTGGGCCTCGTCCGCGACCACCGCGATCGTCACCGCCGGGGGCGCGGCCGCGAGCAGCGGCGCCAGCCCCTCGACGGCGTGCCCCGTGTCCGCCACGACGAGCAGGCGACCGCCCGGTGCCAGCGTCGCGCGCTGGCGGGACGCATACGACGCCTCGACGCAGGCCCACGGCTCGAGGAGCGCGACCCCCGAACCGGACGGCTGCTCGTCGACAGGGATCAGGAAGCGCTCCCCGGTCCCGGGCTCGATGATCATCCGTTCGTCCAGGATGACGTACTCCTGGAGCCCGCCCTCGAAGTTGTAGCCGAACGCCGCGTTTGAGCCGGCGGTCGGCAGGTGGCGGTAGTCGGTCTGGACCAGGACGCGCTCGCCGGCCCGATGGCGGCGCACGTCGCCCCCGACCGCCACGATCCGGCCGGCGCATTCATGCCCCGGCACCGTGGGCCGGTCGCCCGGGACGTAGCTGGGGTTCTCGGCGAGCGCGGCCGGGTCCAGGCCCGCGAGCACCTCGCTCTTCCGCGGATGCGCGGCGAAGGCATGCAGCAGCTTGGTGTCGGAGAAGCAGATCCCGACCGCCTCGACCTTCACGACCAGCTGGGTCGGGCCCGGGACCGGCACGGGCTTGGCCCGGTTGTGGACCAGCTGCCCGGGACCGACGATCTGGATCGCGTGCTGGGTCGCCGGCAGCGCCGGGGCTGGCGGTAGGGCTTCCTTCACTGGGCGGCTCCTCGTGGCGGCGGGGGCGGGAACGGGCGCGGGCCGGGGCGGCCGCGCGGGGTAGCGGTTCAGCTCAGCATCACCTGGCCGCCCGTGACGGGGAGGGCCTGGCCCGTCTCGTACCGCTGGGCGACCAGGTAGTAGAGCGCCACGAGCACGTCGGCCGGCGTGCAGCCACGGCCCATGGGAACCCTGGCCTCGTAGAAGTGGCGGACGTCGTCGACCGTCTTCGCACCGGGCACCTTCGCCTCGCGAAGGTATTGCACGAAGAGCCCATTCTCCGGGTCGGCCCACAGCGGCCCGTCGAAGAAGTTGCCCGGGCAGATCGCGTTGACCTTGATGCCGTCGCCGACCAGCTCCAGCGCGAACGACTGGGTGAGCCCGATCCCACCGAACTTCGACCCCGCGTATGCGCTGTTGCGGCTGGAACCGGTGAGCCCGGACTTGGAGTTGATCTCGATGATGTCGCTCCAGTGATCGGGCCTGGCGCGGTGCTGGCGGGCCATGATCGGGGCGGCGAACCGGACACCCAGGAAATAGCCGCGATAGTTGACGTTCGTGACGAGGTCGAACTCAGCCAACGGCTGGCTCGTCACGCCGCCGGCGCGCAGCACTCCCGCGTTCGAGACGAGGAGGTCGAGGCCGCCGTAGCGCACGACCGTCGCATGGAGGCCGTCGGCCACGGACTGCTCGTCCATGACGTTCATGGCGATCGCACTCGCCCGGCCCGGGCCGTGGCGGGCCTCCAGGTCGCGGGCGTTGGACTCCGCGAGTGCCGCGTTGAGGTCGGCAAGCACGACATGGCCGCCCTGGGCGACGAGGTCGGCGGCGATGGCCAACCCGAAACCCTGGGCGGCCCCGGTGACGAGCGCCACCTTGCCTGTAACACGGCCGATGCCGGCGGCACCGGCGGCCACGCCGCGCCGGTAGGCCTCCGCCTCCCAGGCCTCGATGAACGTCCGTTCGGCGTCGGCCAGGGCCCGCACGCCCCCGAGACACAGGGCGCCCTGGGCCACGCGCAGGGCGTCTCGGTAGACGTGGCGCGCCGTGTCGGCCTGGTCCCACGTGCCACCGGTCGCGAACAGGCCGAGGCCTGGGACGACCACGATGATGGGCGTGCCGTGCGCCGCGACGTGCTCCGCCAGGCGTTCCCGCAGCAGGGCCGGCACATCGTCCGGCGCGACGTCCGCGGGCACGTCCAGGAGGAGCGGCCACGACCCGGCGTAGACGATCTGGTCGGGGGTGAGTGGCCCGCCCAGCACGACGCCTCGCCCGGCCGGCGTGGCGGTGAACGACGCAGCGAGCGGCGCGTCGTCGAACGTGATCACCGGCAGCATCTCGCCGCTCGCGAGGAGCCCGCGGAGCGAGGGCGCGATCACGTCGACCAGCGTCCGGGCGCGGACCGGGTCCATGCTGGCCGGCACCACGTCCGTCGCGGGAGGTGCCGGCGCCGCCGCCGCGGCACGCGCCATGGCCGCCCGCACCGTTTCGAGGAGCCACAGGGATCGATCATCGATCTCGGCCGCCGTGTTGGCCCCCACGATGATCCCGTGGTTCTGCATCAGGGTGATGGCCGGGGCCGGCCGGCCGGTGCGCTCGACGTACGCACGGCGGGCCTCGACGATGGCGCGTGCGAGGGGAAGGCCGGGGTCAACGTACGGCACCCAGAGTGCCTGGTCCCCGAAGAGGCGCGCCGCGAGCGCGGCGCCGTCGCTGCCACAGGTGACCGCGTTGATGTCGATGGGGTGCGTGTGCAGCACGAAGCGGTCGGGCAGGAAGGCGTGGAACAGCAGCTCCACGGAGGGCCGCAGCCCGCCGGCGTCGGCCAGGCGGGCAGCCATCGCCGTGCGCATCACGGGATCCCCCGCGACGCCGGCGGCCTCTCTCTCCGGGTCGCCCGTCGCGTCGTCGGACGCCGGGCCGCCGGCGTGGAGCAGCGCCAGCAGTGGCGCCATGTCCAGCGGCACGAGGTCCCCGGCGGTGAGCGTCGCGAGGCGGACGCCGCTCGGCTTGATGTACAGGACGCCATCGACCTTCGCCGATGCGTTGCCGCCGCCGCCGCGGGAGAACTCGGGGTCACGGCCGAACCGCCGGGCAACCTCGATCAGCTCGTCGAGCGTGGCCACCGGCGTCGGGGGCAGCTCCCGGCGGCTGAGCTGCTGGCCGCTCACTGAGCCGCCGCCATGGATGTCGCGTCGATCAGCTCCGTCCCCAGCTCGACGAACCAGCGGATGCGCGACTCGCCGTCCGGGAAGCCCGGGTTGAGCCGGCCCTCGCCGTCGACGTAGCCCGGTCTCCCGGACGCCCGGAGATGCTGGTGGGCAGCCACCACGCAGGCGCCCTCCCAGAATGCCTCGCGCGCGGCGGGCGACGGCAGCGACCCGTCCACGCAGCGGGGCTGGAGCGGGATCCGCTGCCGGGTGTTGTGCTCCGTGCCGGCCGTGACAACGATGCCCGCAGCGCGGAACGCAGCCACGTACGCGTCCACGACCACCGGCAGGTTGCGTCCCGGGATCAGCTCCGCAGCGTGGATCCCACGGGCCAGCAGCCGTTCGGCGAGCCCGGCCGGCGGTTCCTCCCACGGGCAGACCGGGGATGCGCCGTCCGCGAGCGCCGGGTAGCAGGGAATACCCTCGAGCTCCAGGGCCAGCCGCAGCGCGTGCTCAAACGAGACCCGCGACTCGCTCTCGAACGCCGGGCGACCGGCCTTCATGAGTCCCGAGCGGATCTCGCCCTGGATCGCGATCGGGTCTTCCACGCTGGCCACGGGCGGCCTGCCGAAGGCCCGCGTGAGCACGGCCCGGCGGCGCCCCGGCTCGGCCCGTTGGAAGAGCGCCTCCTGGAACGCCAGGGCCGCGTGACGTTCCTGCAGGATCACCGTCGCTCGCGGGACGCCCGCGCGCTCGGCGACGTCCTCCGCGATGAGCTCGTCGGTGAGGGAGGTTTCCAGGCCGGCTCGGGCAAACAACGATCGCAGGCGGGCGACCATTCGACGCATCCGGTCCTCGTCCACGCGACGCGCGGCGGCCATCAGCCGGAGCGCCTCCGGTCCAGGTGCCGCGTACCGGCCGATCCCCTTGGCGCAGAGGTACATGCGGCCGGGGTTCGCCGGGTCGTTCACGCGGGTACCGCTCTGCTGGAGCGCATCCACCACGCAGGTGAACTCCATTCCGAACAACGGCAGGATCCCCGCTCGTTCCGCGATCGACGCGAACCGGGCATAGACCCCGAGGTCGTGGAAGTTGGACGTCCCCAGGACACGCACCCCCTCCCGGGCCGCCGTCATGACTGCGTCCTCCACGGTGTCGAACGCGGAGAAGTTGGGGGGAAGGTGGACGTGCGTGTTGACGATGGGCCACCCAGCCTCGCCCGACCGATCAGCGTCCCTGCTCCGACCTTCGCTCATGGGCCGTCCTGCTTCTTGCTGATGCGCCGGTGTCATCCAGCGTAGCGGCCCGCCAATGGCGTCCGGGCCGGGGATGAACCTGACGAACGAATACATACGGGTGTTTCCGATTAGTTTCGACTTGGCATAGAATACGCGACCAAAGGCGAAGCCTCAAGCACCCCCCGGGAATCGGAGGTGTAGCGTGCCAGTGAAGGAGCCATTCCCCGACCTCGGCGAGATCCTTGCCTCGATCGGCGAGGCCGGGCGCCGTGTCGCGCTGATTGACGCCAGCGAGGGAGGCGCCGGGAACATCTCCGTGTGCATCGGGTGGCCCATTGAGATCCGTCGCACGTTCCCCGTCACCGAGGAGATCCCGCTTCCCCAACCGGCGCCCCATCTCGCGGGACGGCGAATCATCGTCACCGGATCCGGCCGGCGTCTCCGCGACATCGCGACCGACCCCACGGCGAACCTCGGCGTGGTCCTGGTCAACCCGGGAGGCGAGACCGGGACGCTCCACACCTCGCCAAAGCGCCTGTTCGACCGCCTGACAAGCGAGTGGAACTCCCACCTCGGGGTCCACGACGACACGATCGCCCGGGCCGAAACGAACTTCCACGCCGTGATGCACGCTCAGCCGCCGCACCTCGTGTACCTGAGCCACCTGCCCACGTACCGGGACGAGGCGTACTTCAACCGCCGCCTGCTGCGCTGGGAGCCCGAGACGATCATCAACCTCCCGCAGGGAGTCGGCCTGCTCCCGTTCATGCTGCCGGGCTCCGCCCAGCTCATGGAGGCGAACGTCGTCAGCCTGCGCACGCACCGGATCGTCCTGTGGGGCAAGCACGGGGTCATGGCCCGATCCGATATCTCGGTCACGCGGGCCGCCGATCGGATCGAGTACGCGGAGACCGCCGCGCGCTACGAGTACATGGATCTCCTCGCCGGCCAGCGCGCGGAGGGCCTGAGCCGCGACGAGCTGCGCGAAGTTGTCAGCGCCTTCAACGTCACGACGGACGTCGTCTGAATGCCGCCGGTCGATCGGCCACGCGAGGGGATTGACGCGCGCCCAGCAGGCCTCGCGGCCAATCGGTCGGGCGTGGCAACCGTCCGGGCCTGATCCTTCACCGCCAGGCCACGGCACCGGTCACTCGGGCGGACGCCCGACCGTCCTGTGCGGGCGATGTGAGCCCTTCAAGTCGTGCGATCGACGCTCCTCGAGGAGGGACTCTTCCTCGTCCTCCCGGGCGCGTTTCGCCTGGGCGTCGAGGACCTGCTTGAACTGCTTCGCGAGCCCCGTGCGCATCCCCTCGCGTTCGGCCGCGCGGAGATCGTGGTCCCGGCGCCGGTCGCGCTCAGCCTCGGCGGGCGGGAGGTCGTCTGCGTCGTCGGGGTCCGGGTTCTGCGCTTTCACAGGGCGGAGCGTGACGCGCCGGGCTGCCCGCCGTCAAGCGCGACTGGTCAGCCGTCGGCGGGCGAGCGACGCGCGATCTCGTGGTTCATGTAGGCGCTCTCCAGGCTGACCTCCCGGACGAGGCGGGCGAGGATTGGCGGCGGCAGCAGCGGCACGTCGGACGCGTCCTCCAGCTCCACCTCGAGCAGGACGAGCCCGGCCGGCTCCACGAACACGTCCAGTTCCAGCACGCGGCCGGCGAACGGGAAGACGTGACGCACCTTGCGGATCACGCGTCGCTCCGGATCCGCCTCCGCAAGGCAGCGGCCATAGGCGGCGGCATCCAGCTCCTCTTCGTGCTCCTCCCGGACGATCCCGGCGATCTCGCGCTTCCGGGTCGCCACGTAGCGGGTCCTGCCCGCCGTCTCGACCTTCCGGACACGCCGGACCCAGCCGTCGTCGGACCGCAGGTAGACCTGTTCGATCCGCCGCGGCTGGGCGCCCAGGTCCGCCAGCTCGGCGTCGGAGGGTACGCCGGAAAGCAGGTACTTCCGCTCGATCTCCAGGCCGGCCGGCATCTGTCCTTCGTGCGCCTCCCCTACACTCCAAGCATGGACCGTCGGGCCGCGCTCGTCCTGCTCGCCGTGCTGGGAACCGGCGTCTTCCTTGCCGGACTGGAGCTGATGATCACGGCGGTCGCCCTGCCGGCCATCGTAGGGGACCTCGGCGCCTGGATCGACCTCCGCCACGCGAGCTGGATCATCAACGCCTACCTCCTCGTCTACGTGGGGACGATGCCGCTGGCCGGCCGCCTGGCCGACCTGTGGGGCGTCCGGCGCCTCTTTCTCGGCGCCCTGGTCTTCTTCACGCTGGGATCGTTGCTCGCAGGGAGTGCCGCGAGCATGGACGGGCTGATCTTCGGCCGGGTCGTGCAGGCGCTCGGGGGCGGCGCGCTGGTGCCGGTGGCCACGGCCGCGGCGTCGCACCTGTACGAGGGCCACGCGCGGCCGCGCGCGCTGGGCATCATCGGCGCGCTCACGTTCCTGGGCATGGCGGCCGGGCCGTTCCTGGGCGCCGCGATCCTCGGCACGTTCCGCCCCGACGCAGCGCTGGCTCGGCTGGGGATCCTGGGCGGGCCGCTCACGGAGCTGCTCACTCCCGCCTGGCGCTGGGTCTTCTACGTCAACGTCCCGATCGGGATCGCGGCGCTCGCCCTGGGGTGGGCAGCCACGGCTGGCTGGGACACGCCGCGAACCCGGGCCCGCCTCGACCTGGTTGGCGCGACGCTCTTCACGTTGGCGGCCGGCGCGATCCTCCTCGGCATCACCCTCCTGGGCGAATCCGGCGGCGCGGGCGCGACGCTCGGCCTGAACCCGGCGCTCCTCTCGGTCGGCCTCGTGTCGCTCGGCGTTGCGGCCGGGATCGCGGCCGTGGTCCACGGGCTCCGCCGTCCGGACCCGTTCCTTGACCCGCGGCTCTTCGGGGACCGCGTCTTCAGCTCCGCTGCGCTCATCTCGCTGCTGACCGGCTACGGGTTCGCCACCGCGATCGTGGGTGCGGCCGTGTTCGTGGACCGCGTCCTCTACGGCGGCCCCGACCAGCAGCGCGTGGCGCTGGGCGCGCTTGCCGGGGCGACTGCGGTCGGGGCGCTGGCCTCCGGGTGGCTGGTTCGCCACGTCTCGCTCCGCAGCGTCTCGCTGTTCGGGCTGGCCGCCTCCGTCGCCGGCCTGGCGTGGATGGGAACCTGGACGGCCGGCGTCCACCTCGGTGAGGTCGCGGCCGGGGGCGGCCTCTTCGGCCTGGGCTTCGGCCTCACGGTGACGCCGCGCTCGACGGCGGCCGTGGAGGCCGTCGGACGGCATCGATTCGGAGCGGCCAGCGCCACCGTGACGGTCGCCCGGATGATCGGGATGGCGGTTGGGCTGGCAGTCCTGACCGCCTATGGCTCGACGGCAATCAGCCGGCTCTCTGCCCAGGTCTACGGCTCGCCGGACGCATACCGGTCCATCGTCCCACCGGAGCTGGCCGACCGACCGCTCCGCGATCCGCTGGTGGTGGACGCGCTGGAGGCGTGGGCGGCCCAGAAGGCGGCCGAGACGATGGTGGCGCTGTTCCTGGTCGCGGCGGCGGTGACGGCGGTCGCGGTGCCTGCCGCGCTCGCGCTCGGCGGGCGGCCGCGTATGCTCTCCGCCGAGACGGGCGTGCCGGCGCCCGCCGGAGCTGGAGGAAGCGGGAATGGCGGCAACTCGGCCGACGGAGCCGACGGGGGCGACGCAGCCGACGGGGGCGAGCGTGGGCGCCGGCCCGTCACCATCGCCTGACGGGCTGGCCACGGAGGCCAAGACTGCGCTCCGGATCGAGCATTGGGGCGAGGATGGTGCGCGGACGCTTACGGGTCTTGAAGCGCTCCACCATTCGGTCGGCGAATCGTCCGCGCGCCACTGGGTGGACCTGACCGACCCATCACCGGACCTCACGGCCGCGGTCGCCCGCGAATTGGGGCTGCACCCGCTGGTCGCCGAGGACATCGAGGAACGCAACCAGCGCCCCAAGCTGGAGCTGACTGGCGAGCACGTCCACCTGGTGGCGTTCGCCATCGCCTATGAGCGCGAGGTCCTGACCGAGGAAATCGACTTCGTCCTGGGGCGTAACTTCCTGCTGACTGTCCACACGCGGTCCTGGGACCCGTGGACCGCGCAGCACCTGCGCGAGGGCGCCGGCCCACTCCTGGAGCGCGGCCCCGACTTTCTGATGTGGGCCCTCCTGGACGCGCTCGTGGACGCGTACTTCCCCGTCTTCGATCGGCTGGAGGACCAGATCGACGACCTGGAGGATCGGATCGTCGACGATCCGGGACGAGGCACGCTTGAGCAGCTCTTCGGGCTGAAGCGGTCGCTCGTGGAGATCCGCCACGTCATGGCGCCCCAGCGCGAGATCTTCAACCAGCTCACGAACCGGACGCTGCCGTTCATCGCCCCCGACCACGTCATCTACTTCCGGGACGTCTACGACCACGCGGTCCACCTGGCCGACGAGTACGACTCCTACCGTGAGCTGGTCTCGGGCGCCCTCGACGTCTATCTCTCGACGGTGAACAACAACCTGTCGCTGATCATGAAGCGGCTGACCGGGATCACGGTGGTGCTGGCCGGGATCGGGGCGTTCGCCGGGATCTTCGGGATGAGCGAGGCCGGGGCGGCCTTCGCACGTGCCGAGGCCCCCGGCTTCTGGCTGGTCACCGCGGCGATCGTGGGGCTCTCGCTGACGATCTTCGCCGTCCTGCGCCGGATCGACTGGATCTGACGCCCCGGCCGCCGCGCGCTACTGGCAGGTGACTGGCTGTGGCGTGGGATGGGCCGCGGCGTGGTCGGCGGGGCCGGAGCTGAGCGGCTGGGCGACCACGATCAGCACGAGGCCGGTGTAGCCGGGAAGGCCCTTCCTGGGACCCTCGGAGGTCTGGAGCGCCAACTGTTCCTGGGGTTGGCTGTAGATCTCCGACTGGTGGCGCAGCACCCGAGTGATCTCGTAGAGGAAGAGCTGGTCGTCGCTGGTGTACACCTGCACGAGCATCCCGAGGATCGCGCTCCCGTTGTCGATCCGCGACTGGGTGAGCAGCGGCAGGAACATGCCGTCGCGGGCATGCGCGAAGAGGTAGGTGGTCCCCGGGGAGCCCGGTCGGCTCAGCGTCGGCAGGTACTCCGCCACGTTGCAGTACGGGAAGGCGTTGGGATCGTTCGGCGGGCGCACCACGGGCACGTCGATCTTCAAGGCCGGCACGACGACGCGCGTAGCGACCCTGGCCGTCGCCGGGCTTGCCGGGGCTGCGTCCGACGCGCCCGGGGTTGGAAACGGGAGGAGCGTCGGGGAGGCGCCGGCGCCGGGCGAGGACGAGGTCAGCGGTGTCGGGCTCGGCGCGGTTGCCTGCGCCGGCGTCCCGTACGTCAGCAAGCCTGCGCCAAGCAGGCTGACGCCAGCCGCCGTGAGGGCGGCCGGGAGGAGGCGGCGGCGTACCCAGTCGAGCGCGTCCATTCGGACAGTCATCCTAGCAGCGAGATCGAACGGGGCCGACCGGGGGTTTCGTCCCGGAGGTGGGACGGCAAACGTCCCGGCCCATCCGGTGAAGCGCGGCGCGACGGCCCGCCCGCCCGCCGAGGAGCCGAGCGCGCGGAACGGGGGCCCAGGCGGTACCCTCCCCTCGGATGCGTACCTTCATCGCGGTCGTGCTTGGGCTGGTCGTGGGGGTCGGGGCCGCCGTCGGTTTCGGCGCCGCCCTCGTCGCGCTCACCCCCACGCCCGACGTCCGGGTGACCCCGGCGCCGTCGGCGGCCGTGGCATCGCCATCGCCCGCCCCGTCGCCCACGCCGCTCGGGTCCAGTGCCCCGGCCCCGACGCCCGCGGTCAGCGGCAGCGCCGCCACGCCGACGCCCGCGGTGAGCGGCAGCGTCTCGCCATTTCGGCTCCTGGGGAAGGCGGCCCCGACGCTCACCGCGCCGCAGGTTGGCGGCGGCTCGATCGACCTTGCCGCGCTCCTCGGGAAGCCCGTCTGGGTTGTCTTCACGGGCACGTACTGCCCGCCATGCCGCGACGAGTACCCGATCATGAACGGCTTCGCGGCGCGCTACGCGGACGCCGGCCTGGTGGTGGTCGCGATCCACGTCCGGGAAGGGGAGCAGACCGTGGCACCCTTCGTCTCGTCGCTGAACGCTGTCTTCCCGGTGGGCCTGGACGAGGACGGCTCGCGTGCCCGGGCGTGGGACGCCGCCGCGCTCCCGGTCCACTACTTCGTCGACGCCCAGGGGATCGTGCGCGACGCCGCGCTCGGCGGGATCGGTCCCGACGTGATGGCCCGCGGGCTCCGGGCGATCCTGCCCGGCGTGACGGTGACGCCGTGAACGTGGGGATCGCCCGCGGCCGCCGCTCGGACCGGGTCGTCGTCGATCCGGACGCCGCCGCGGTCGAGCGTGCCGTGGCTGCCGTCCGCGCCCTCGCCGCGACGCCCGGCGGGCTCCTGGTCGTGTGCGACTTCGACGGGACGCTGGCGCCGATCTCCCCGGACCCGATGGCGCCGATCATCCTGCCGGCCGCCCGCCACGCGCTGCGGCGCCTGGCACGGATCGCCCGCCACCGCCCCGACCGGCTCGCGCTCGCGATCCTCTCGGGGCGCACCGCGCTGGACGTGGCCGGCCGCGTGCGCGTGGGCGGGCTGACCTACCTGGGCGACCACGGGATCCAGGGCGGGGACCTTCCGGTCGGTGTCGCCGCGGAGCGGCTCAGGGTGGCCCACGATCCGCGCCTGGCCGGGCACCACGCGGTCGCGCGGCGGATGGGCGACGAGGTTGAGCGACTGCTTGGGGGCGCCGCGTGGCTCTTCGTGGAGCCGAAAGGGCCCTCCGTCGCGTTCCACTTCCGGGCCGCCGACGATGTCGCCGCCGCGCGCGCCCGGATCCTCGCGGCTCTCGACGACGCGGGTGCAGCGCTCCCGGCCGCGCTCCGTGGCCCGCGCTTCCGGCAGGTTGAGGGCCGCCGGATCGTGGAGCTCCGGCCGGAGGACGCCGGGGCGAAGGGCGAGGCCGTGGCTCGGCTCCTGCAGCGCCACGGGTCCACTGCCGCGCTGATCATCGGGGATGACCGCTCCGACGCGGAGGCCTTCGCAGTGGTGGCCCACGACCGCGACGCCGGACGCCTGGCCGCGGGCCTCCTGCTGGGCGTTCACGGCGCCCACGAGACGTCGCCGGAGCTGCTTGCAGCGGCGGATGTCATCCTGCCCGAGCCCGCTGCATCGGCGGTCGTGCTGCGGGCCCTGGCCCGCGCGCTCGAGGCGGAGGATCGCGCCGGCCGCTGAAGCCGATCCGGCCGGCCGCGCGTGGCGGCCCATCGCCGCGGGCGTTCGTCGCGCGGAACGCGATCAGGCGCTGGAGCGGGAGTGCCGTTGCGGCCGCCGCTCACGCCGCAGGCGGGCAGGTCCTGCCACGTGTCCACCACGCGGGCATTCGTCCCGCCGGTGTTGTCATAGGCACCCCAGGCGGTCACCTGACCAGTCTTGCGCTCGGCGCCGTGGTGTCCCGGACCCGGCTCCTGCGCGGCGGCCAGCCGGGGCCGCCGCCGGTCACCGAATGGCGGTCACCGGAGCGCGACGCCGATCGCCTGGGCTGCCGCCGAGACGCTCGGCAGGAGAAGCCCCGGGAAGAGTCCCAGGATCACGGTCATGACGGCCGTGACGGCCAGTCCCAGGCGGAGCAGCGCGCCGTGGGCGACCGGCGCCGGCTCGCCCACGGGGTCGCGCATGTACATGTAGACGATGACGCGGAGGTAGTAGAAGGCCGCCGCCGCCGCATTGAGGACTGCGATCACGGCGAGGACCGTGAGCCACCCCCCGGCCTGGACGGCCGCCAGGATCACGTATGCCTTGGCGAAGAAGCCGGCGGTCGGCGGGATCCCGGTCAGGGACAGCAGGAAGAGCACCATGAGGATCCCGAGGGCCGGCTCGCGCCGGCCCAGGCCCGCGAACGTCTCCAGCCGGCTGGTCACGCCCGGACGCTTCTGGAGGGCGGCGATCACCGCGAACGCCCCGAGGTTCATGAACGCATACGCGGCGCCGTAGAAGAGCAGCCCTTCCAGGCCCTGCATGATGCCCGCCGCGTACGCTGCGAGGCCAACCATCATGTAGCCGGTGTGCGCGATCGAGGAGTAGGCGAGCATCCGCTTGACGTTGTCCTGGGTCAGGGCGACCAGGTTGCCCAGCGTCATCGTGAGCGCCGCAAGGACGAAGATGACGATCAGCCACTCCTGGCGAAGCGGGAGGAGCGCCTCCGCGAAGACGCGCAGGACGACCGCGAACGCCCCCACCTTCGGGCCAACCGACAGGTAGCCGGTGACCGGCGTCGGCGAGCCCTGGTACGCGTCGGGCGTCCAGTAGTGGAACGGGACGGCGGCCATCTTGAACGCGACGCCGGCCGTCAGGAAGGCCAGCCCCATCGCGAGGCCGGGTGACAGGATTGCCTGGCCGGCGACGATCTCGCCAACCCTGGCCGCCACGTCGGCGATGCGGGTCGACCCGGTCAGGCCCCAGACGTAGGCCAGGCCGAAGAGGAAGATCGCGCTGGAGAACGAGCCGAGCAGGAAGTACTTGACCGCACCCTCGGTGGAGAGCGCATCGCGCTTGTGGTAGCCGGCCAGCATGTAGCCCGGGATCACCATCAACTCCAGGCCCAGGAACAGGACCAGGAGGTCCGCGGACGCGGCCACCAGCATCGCGCCGCCCAGCGCGAAGACCAGGATCGCGGCGAACTCCGCGATCGGCAGCCCCCGCGGCTCCAGGTAGTCGGGCGCGAAGAGGCAGGAAAGGGCGACGATCGCGACGAAGATGACATCCAGGAATGTCGTCAGGCTGTCCACCTTGTACATCCCGCCGAACGCGGTGCCGGGCGTCTGGCCCGTCCAGAGGGTCAGGAGCCCGACGACGACGAGGCCCGCCAGGGCAACGCCCAGGGCCAGGTGCCGGTTCCCGGGCTTCACGATGTCGGCCAGGATGACGAGCGCCGCCAGGACCACGACGGCCGCGAAGGGGGCGATGACGGTGAGGTCCGACAAGGTCATGGGGAAGGCAGCTCCCGTCAGCGGCCGATGGACATCGCGACCGCCGGGTCAACGGCGGCCAGGACCGCCTTGACCGGGCCCGCGATGAGGTCCAGGACGAGGCCGGGGTAGAGGCCCAGGATGACCGTGAGGGCGCCGAGCGGGGCGAGCGTCAGGATCTCCACCGGTCGCATGTCTGTCAGGTGGTGTCCCAGCCCGGCGAGGAACTCCGAGACCGGCCCGAAGCACATCCGCTGGACCATCCAGAGCAGGTACGCCGCCGCGAAGATCATCACGAACGTGATCGCCACGCCAACCCACGGGTTGAAGGCGAATGCGCCCTGGAAGACCAGGAACTCCCCGACGAATCCGGCCAGGCCCGGCAGCCCGACCGACGCGAAGACAAAGAACCCGAAGGCGGCCGAGTAGACGGGGGTGACCGCGCCCAGGCCACCCATCTTCGCGAGCGTCCGGTCGTGGGTTCGTTCGTAGATCACGCCGACCAGGAGGAACAGGGCGCCCGTGATCAGGCCGTGGTTGACCATCTGGAGGATCGCGCCCTGGAGGCCCTGTGCCTGAAAGATGAAGATGCCCAGGGTCACGAAACCCATGTGGCTGACGGAGCTGTAGGCGATCAGCTTCTTGAGGTCCGGCTGGACCAGCGCGACGATGGCCCCGTAGATGATCGCGATGACCGAGAGCGCGATCAGGAGCGGCGCGAACACGTGCGCGCCGTGCGGGAAGAGCGGGATGGCGAACCGGATGAAGCCGTAGGCGCCCAGCTTGAGCAGCACCCCGGCCAGGATCACGGAGCCCGCGGTGGGGGCCTCCACGTGCGCATCAGGAAGCCACGTGTGGAAGGGGAACATCGGCACCTTGATCGCGAACGCGAGCGCGAAGGCAGCGAACGCGAAGAGCTGGAACGTGCCGTCGAAGCCGGCCCCGGCCAGCTTCTCCAGGTCGAAGGCGCCGGCCCATGAGCCCGTGGCCGCCTGGAACGTGTACGCGGTGGCAAGGATCGCCACCAGCATCAGGAGCGACCCGACCAGCGTGTAGAGGACGAACTTGATGGTCGCGTAGATCCGGTTCGCGCCGCCCCAGATCCCGATGATCAGGTACATCGGGACCAGCACGACTTCCCAGAAGATGTAGAAGAGGAAGAGGTCCAGGGCCAGGAAGACGCCCAGCATGCCGACCTCGAGCACGAGGAAGGAGATCATGTACTCCTTCACGCGCTCCCTGATCGGCGAGAAGCTGGCCAGGATGGAGATCCACGACAGCGTGGTGGTCAGCACGACCAGCGCAACGGACAGGCCGTCTGCACCCAGCTTGTACTGGATCCCGAAGAGCGGGATCCAGTCCACCGCCTCCACGAACTGGAACGATCCCGCCGCGGACGCCACCACGTCGCGGGCCGGCAGGAAGCCCAGGACCAGCCAGAGGCTGGCGACCCACGTCGCCAGGGCGAAGAGGAGCGCGGTCCCCCGGATGGCTGCCACGTTGCGCCGGGGGATGATCGCGATCACGAACGCGCCGGCCAGCGGCAGGAAGATGATCAAGCTCAGGATCGGGAAGGAGGAGATGTCCATGGCCATTCCTCCTACCGCGCCGCGATGATGAGGTAGGAGCCGGCCATGATGATCAGGCCGATGGCGATGCCGAGCGCGTAGTTCTGAACATGCCCCGTCTGGATCCGGCGCAGCCCGCCGCCGGCGTCCACGGTGATCCGCCCGACCGCGTTGACCGTGCCGTCCACGACGTTGCGGTCGAACCACCAGAGCGCGTTCGCCACGCGCCCGCCGATCACGATGAACAGGAGATGATTGAGGTCGTCGAACCACCACTTGTTCAGCGACGCCCGGTAGAGGAAGCGCGACGCGCCCGACGAGGCGGTGATCGTCTCCACGGTCTGCCGGCGTCCGCTGCGGCGGAAGAACCCGAAGAGCCACATGCCGGCCACCAGCCCGAGCGAGGCCACGGCGACGCTGGCCAGGATCAGCGCCCCGTCGATCCCGAACAGCGCGAACGGCTCCGTGGTGCGACCAAGCGTGTCCTCCGCGCCGGCGAAGACCGGGTGCAGCCAGCGGCTGAGCAGGGAGTCGCCGAACGGCAGGCCCAGCCACAGGCCCAGCAGCATGGAGGGGATGGCCAGGAGGACCAGCGGCAGCGTCATCGTCCACGTCGATTCGTGGATCTTCGGCGCCACCGCCGGGTCCACGTGACTCTCGCCGTAGAAGGTCTTGCCCATCAGGCGCCACATGTAGAAGGCGGTCATGCCGGCCACCACGACGCCGATCGCCCAGACCCAGCCGAAGTTCAGCTTGAACGCCTCGCCCAGGATCTCGTCCTTGGAGAAGAAGCCCGCGAACGGCGGGATTCCCGCGATCGCGATCGTGCCGACCAGCATGGTCCAGTGGGTGACCGGGATCTTCCGCCACAGGGCGCCCATCCGGTTCATGTCCTGCTCCTCGTGCACCGCGTGGATCACGGAGCCGGAGCCCAGGAAGAGGAGGCCCTTGAAGAAGCCGTGCGCCATCAGGTGGAAGATCGCCGCCACGTACGCTCCCACGCCCAGCGCCGCGAACATGTAGCCCAGCTGGCTTAACGTCGAGTATGCGAGGACGCGCTTGATGTCCGTCTGGGTGAACGCGATCGAGGCGGCCAGGATGGCGGTGAAGATGCCGATGGAGGCCACCACGACCATCGCCTCCGGCACGTGGCTGAAGATCGGGTTTGTCCGGGCCACCAGGTAGACGCCGGCGTTCACCATCGTCGCCGCGTGGATGAGAGCCGAGACCGGCGTCGGGCCCTCCATCGCGTCCGGCAGCCACACGTGGAGCGGGAACTGGGCGCTCTTGCCCACGGCACCGCAGAACACCAGCAGCGCGATGGCCAGGATGGTTCCGTGGTCCAGCCCGGCGATCCTGTCGAACGCCTCGCGCATGTTCAGCGTGCCGGTGGAGACCCAGATGAGCATGATGCCGAGCGCGAAGCCCACGTCGCCGACGCGGTTCACGATGAAGGCCTTCTTCGCGGCCAGCGCCGCGGAACGCTTGTGGTACCAGAACCCGATCAGGAGATAGCTGGACAGGCCCACCAGCTCCCAGGCCGCGAAGACCGTAAGGAAGTTATCCGCGAGGACCAGCAGCAGCATGCTGAACATGAAGAGATTGAGGTAGGCGAAGAAGCGCCAGCGGCCCGGATCGTGGGCCATGTACCCGACGGAATAGAGGTGGACCAGCAGCCCGATCGTCGTCACGACGATCAGCAGGCAGGCCGTCAGCTGGTCGACGAAGAACCCGACGTCCACGTTGAACGCGCCCGCCGGGATCCAGCGCCAGAGCGTGATCCCGGCCCCGTGCTCGCCGAAGCCCCCGCTCAGTGCCTGGTAGACCACCGCCATGCTCAGCAGCCAGGTCGCGGTCACGCCGAGCAGCGGCAGGACGAATGCCGGCCGCCCGATCCGTCGCCCGAAGAACGCCGTGAAGACGAACCCGGCGAGCGGGATCGCCGGGATGAGCGGCACGAGGTTGATCAGGCTGTCGGGCGCGGCGCCGCCTGCCGCCGCGGCAGCGACCAGCGGCGAGACGCTCGGGACAAGGGATTCGAACACGGAGGCTGCTGGGCTCCTGCGGCTACTGGCGCATGGCGTCGTATTCGTCGACGAGCGGCGTGCGGCGATTCCGGTAGATCGCCATGACGATCGCCAGGCCCACCGTCGCTTCGGCCGCGGCCACGGCCATCACCATCAGGGCGATGACGGAGGCTGTCCCGTTGAGGGCCGGGATGAATGCCCCGAACGAGACGATCGTCAGGTTGACGGCGTTGAGCATCAGCTCGATCGACATCAGCATGCTGATCGCGTTGCGTCGGGCAAGGAACCCGAACGTGCCGATCGCGAACAGGATCCCGGAGACGGCGAGGTAGGCGTCAAGGCTCTGGCTCACGCCTCCCGGCCCTCGCGCCTGGCAAGGTAGATGCCCCCGATGACGGCCATCAGAAGGAGCACGCTCACAACTTCGAACGGGAGGACGTAGGCGTTGAACATGAGCCGGGCCAGCGCATCCGTCCCGGTCGCGATCCGCTTCGTCGCCGCGCCCCAGTCCGTGGCGCTGGCCGTGAGCCCGATCATCACGGCCAGCACGATGGCGGCGATCGCGGCCGGCAGTGCCTGGGCCTGGAAGACGAGCCGGGCCGGCGCGTTCTTCGCCTGGGTCAGCATGACCGCAAACAGGATCAGGACGGCGATCGCGCCGATGTAGACGAGCACCTGGGCGGCGGCCACGAGCGGGGCGCCCAGCAGCACGTAGATCCCGGCGAGGGCTCCAAACGCCACGATCATGGCCAGGCCGCAGCGGATGATGTCGCGAAGAGTCACGACGAGGAGGGCGGACCCCAGCATCACGGCCGCCAGGACCAGGAAGAGCACGTCGCCCCAGCTGATCCCGAGGACCGGGACGGTATCCGGTATCGGCACCTGTTCCTCTCCCTCCGCCGTGCGCTGCGCGTGGCCGGCCGGGCGTCCTCCCGCCCGCGACCGCGCTGGGTCTACCGGTTGTGCGCGTGCCCGGCGGCGCCGCCGCCGGCCGGGCCGTGCCCATTGTGGCCGTTGTGGGGGTGGCTCGCGCGACCGTCGCCGTTCCCGCCCGCGCCTCCGACCAGCGAGGGCGGGAGCACGGGGAGCTGCCGCGGCGCCACATCCCGTCCGGAGGCGATCGCCCGCTCCAGCCAGTCGCGTTCCCGGCGGACGTAGGTGATCTCCGTCTCGCGGTCGACGGCCGCGATCGCGATGAGGTCGATCATCGGCTCCTCGCGGCTGACGTGGGCGAGCTCGAAGTCGGGCCCGCAGCGAAGCGCGTCGTACGGGCAGGCATCCACGCAGATCCCGCACAGGATGCAGCGGCTCTCGTCCACCTCGTACTTCTCGAGGATCCTGGGCTTCGGCATGAGCGCCCCGGTGGGGCACGTCTCCGCGCACCGCCCGCACGAGACGCAGGGCGTGTCGTTGAGGCTCATGTCCAGGGGGGTGGTCACGAGCGTGTCGAAGCCGATCCGCATGAAGTCGTAGCAGGACGCGCCCACGACCTCGGCGCACACGTTGGCGCAGCGGCCGCAGTCGATGCAGCGCGACGGCTCGCGCAGGATGAACGCGTGGCTGTCGTCGCGGATGTAGTCGTGGTTGGAGCCGGTGAAGCGGTTCTCGGTCACGCTCCGGAAGCCGGCCCCGCGGTTGTTCTGCGGCTCCAGGGTCTTCAGGGTGGTCCCGTACTCGATCCCCAGGCGTCGCAGGTCGCAGAAGCCGATAGCTTCGCAGGTGCACTGGAGACAGCGGGTGGACTCCGCCACGGCCTCGCTCGGCGTGTACGGGATCTCGTACTCCGCGTAGCTCGACCGCCGCTCCTCGGCCGCCATGCTGTGCAGGCGGTTGCGCGGAGCCTTCACCTCCGACGTGAACGGGACGATGCTGAGGAACTCGGGCTGCGGCTCCGCCAGCGTCTGCCGCGTCCGGATCTCGCCGAGGTCCATCCCCTTCAGGAACGCGTCCACCGCGTAGGAGGCCCGCCGCCCGTCGGCGATCGCCTGGACCACGGTCTGGGCGCCATTGCGGACGTCGCCCGCGCCGAAGACGCCCGGCCGCGGGGTGACGAACGTGACGGCGTCTGCCTTCAGCCGGCGATACTTCGTCGCCTCGACGCCGCCCGAGCCGCCGCCGATCCAGGTCAGGTCGGGCCCCTGGCCGATCGCGAGGAGGACCCGGTCGCACTCGATCACGAACTCCGTGCCGGAAGCCGGCTCGGGCCGGCGCCGGCCCGATGCGTCGGGCGCGCCCAGCTGCATCCGGATGAACTCGACGCCGGCGACTCTGCCAGCGTCGTCGGCGATGACGCGCGTCGGGCCGGCCTGGAAGATCGTCGTCACGCCTTCCTCGATCGCCTCGTGGACCTCGCCCGAGGCCGGCATGTCCTTCATGTCGCGTCGGTAGACAAGCGTCACCGCGGACGCACTCTGGCGCACCGAGGTGCGCGCGCAGTCCATGGACGTGAATCCGCCGCCGATCACGACCACCCGGGTCCCAGCGTGGCCAGGGTACGTGAGGCCCAGCGTGGCGATCTTGAGGTACGCCAGGCCGTCGATGACGCCGTCCGCATCCTCGCCGGGGATTCCCAGCTTGTTCGTGTCGTAGCAGCCGATGGCCACGACAACCGCGTCGAAGCCCTGGTTCTGGAGGTCGTCCAGGCTGAAGTCGCGCCCCAGCGCCTGGTTGCAGACGAAGCGCCCGCCGAGCCGGGTGAGGCTCTCGTACTCGGGGTCGAGGATCCGCTCCTTCGGCAGCCGGTATTCCGGGATGCCGTAGCGGAGCATCCCTCCGGGAGCCGCGTCGCGTTCGTAGATCGTCACGTCGTGGCCGGCGATCAGGAGGTAGTAGGCCGCCGACGCGCCCGCCGGTCCGGAGCCGATCACCGCGACCCGCTTGCCGGACTTCGGCTGGAGCTCGAACGGGACGGGCGGGTCCACGTCCTGCTCGCGCATCGCCAGGATCACCTGGTCGCCCGCGTAGCGGTGGCTGTCGCGGATCGCGATCGCCTCATCCACCTCGTCGCGGCGGCAGTGCTCCTCGCACGGCGCCGGGCAGACCCGGCCCAGGATGGACGGGAACGGGATGGTCCGCTTGAAGATCCGGGCCGACTCGCGGAACTCACCCTCCGCGTTCGCCCGCAGGAAGCCGGGGATGTCGATGTGGCTGGGGCACTTGTTCTGGCAGGGCGGCAGGCAGTACGCGTTGTGATCGGAGAAGATCAGCTCCAGGTTGGTCCGGCGCAGGCGCCGGATCTCTTCCGTCTGGGTCTGCACCAGCATGCCTGCCTCGGCGAGGCGCGAGCACGAGATCGGCGGGTGCTCCTCCCCCGCCACGTCCACCACGCACATCCGGCACGCCCCGAAGCCGGGCAGCTTCGGCTCGTAGCAGAGCGTCGGGATCTCGATCCCGTTGTCGCGGCACACCTCCAGGATCGTCTGGCCCTCGCGGCCCTCGACCAGCCGCCCGTCGACCTCCAGCCGGATGACCGGCGTGGACTGCGGGCGCTGCGGCGCCTGGGTGCGAAGCAGTCGCTCCGCCAGCGAATCGACGACCGGCTCCGGTCGCGCCGCAGAGATGAGGTCGGCTGGGCGGGAGATGAGGTCGGCCATCGCGGTCGTGCCTATCCTCCGTGCGCTGTCCCGGCGGCCGCGACCCCGACGGGGGTGCAGACGCCGGCGGGGCAGACGCCCCGCAGGATGTGGTCGTCGATCTCGGCCCGGAAGTATCGCATCCCGGTCGCCAGCGGACCCGTGGCCAGCCGTTCGTGGTCGCACAGGGCGCTGCCCAGGATGTCGGCGCCAAGGTCGGTCAGGAGCTGCGGGTCCGTCGGGCGGGCCAGGCCGCTGGCGATCCGCTCGCCGATCTCGGACAGGCGCCGCAGCCCGATCCGGCAGGGGATCGTCTTCCCGCACGCCTCGTCCGCGCAGTAGCGGGTCAGGAGCCGCGCCAGGTCCACGATGCAGGTCCGGTCGTCGGCCACAACGATGGACCCGGAGCCGACGTGGGCGCCAACCGCTCGGAGCGCCCCGAACGTGTAGGGCGTGGTCGCGAGGTTCGCCGGCAGCAGGCCGCCGGACGGCCCGCCGACGAGGATTGCCTTGAGCGGCCGGGCGCTCGCGCGGCCGCCCGCCAGCCCGACGATGTCCGCGAGGGACGTCCCGGTGGGCACTTCGGCGATGCCGGGGGTCGCCACGGCCCCGCTCACCTGGACCAGGACCGTGCCCGGGGCATCCGGGTCACCGATGGCGCGATACGCGTCCGCGCCGTGCATCACGATCCACGGGACGGCGGCGAGCGTTGCGACGTTGTGGACCAGCGTCGGCCGGCCCCAGAGCCCGCGCTCGGACGGGTAGGGCGGCCGCTGCTCCGGCTGGCCGCGGCGTCCCTCCAGGGCCTTGAGGAGGACCGTCTCCTCGCCCAGCATGTACGCGCCCTGCACCGTGCGGACCGTCATCCGGAGCGCGCGCCCTGATCCCAGCACGTCCTCGCCGAGGTACCCGGCCTCTTCGGCGGCGGCCACCGCGAGCTCCAGCACCGCGACCGCGTCGGTGTACTCCGCCCGCACGGCGAGGATCGCCTCCTCGGCGCCGACGGAGAGCGCGGCGATCGCGAGGCCCTCCACGATCGCGTACGGGCGGGCGGTCATCAGGTGGCGGTTCGTGGCCCCGGCCGGATCCGACTCGTAGCCGTTCGCCACGGCGTAGCGGACCCCGTCCGGCGTGGCGGCCACCGCACGCCACTTCTGGGCTGCGGGGAAACCGCCGCCGCCTCGCCCGCGAAGGCCGGACTCGGCGAGCGTCGCGGTGGTCAGCGTGGCGCCCAGGTCGCGCAGCGCGCGGGTCAGCCCGGCGAACGCGCCGGCCCGGACCGCGGCGTCCAGGTCGGCGGGATCAGCGGCCGGCGCGTCGCCAGCCGGTGCCTCGCCAGGGAGCGGTTCGCCGAGCAGCGGTCGCGGCCAGGCGGCGGGTGTCGGGAGGATCGTCGTCATCGGCTCAGTGGATGGTCCTGGTGGCCGGGTGCTCCCCGGCGAGCGCCTGGGCCCAGGTCGTGGCGTTCGCCGGCGTCACCTCGGGCTGCGGCTCGCCATCAAGCGCGACGAGCGGCGCCGGCGCGCCGACGAGGTGGGTTGGGAGCCAGGCCAGGCGGATTCGGCCGTCCGGCGTCACGCGGCCCAGCCCTGTCCGGAGCCCGGCGGCGATCCCGTCCGCCAGTTGACCGCCGCCCTGCATGAGGCAGGCGGTGCAGCGGCAAACCGCAACCTGTTCGACCGTCTTCTCGAACCGGAAGTGGCGGTAGTACGTGGCGGTGCCGTAGATCATCGCGTACCACGACCCGGTCGTGAAGCTGACCTGCTTGAGCGCCGCGACCGGCAGGTGGCCGAATTCAGCCTGGATCGCCTCCAGGATGGAGAGCATCCGGTGCGGGTCGTAGTCGTGATCCTCCAGGATGCGGTCCACCCCGGCGGTGTCCACGGCCTCGAAGCGGGCGTAGGTCGGGTCCGGTACCTCACGGCCGGCGCGCCGCAGGGCTGCCTCCTCGCGCCGCTCGCCGTACGTCTCCGAGGCGCCCCAGTGGACGGCGTAGCGGCCTTTCGTGTCCGTGCCGCCCATGTCGATGCACTCGATCGGGCAGGCCTGGGCGCACTGGAAGCAGGTTTCGCACTTGAGCGTGCCGTGCTCGTCGTAGAGCAGCTGCAGCCGTCCGCGGTATTTGACCGCGATGTCGGGCGTCACCTCCGGGTAGCGGATCGTCACTTTCGGTGCGAAGAACCGCCGCAGCGTGAGCGCCATACCCCGGAGGATGCCCATCCCGGGCACGAAGCTCATGCTCGCGCCCTCACCGGTTCGCCAGGATGGAGACGGCGATCGCCGTCACGAAGATGTTGAGGAGCGACGCCGGCAGGAGCCATTTCCAGGCGAAGCTCATCAACTGGTCCACGCGGACGCGCGGAAGCGTGCCGCGCATCTGGACGAAGACGAAGACGAAGAGGAACGTCTTGAGCATCATCCAGGTGAGCCCGGAGACCCACGCTGCGCTGACGAAGGCCCAGCCCAGGAAGGCGCCGACGATCAGCAGGTTGAACAGGACGAACCCGATCACGAGCGCCTTGAGCGTGCTCACCCGGCTTGACAGGAGCCAGAACGGCAGCCCCAGGATGATCGTGCCCACGATCGGGGCGAGGGCGATCAGGAAGATCAGGCCAAGGCCCATTCCGCCCGGGTCCAGGCTCAGGGTCACCGGGAACGGCCAGTTGAAGGGGGCGTTCCAGCCGCCGAAGAAGAGGACCGCGCTGAGCGCCGAGACCACGAACACGTTGACGTACTCGGCGAAGAAGAAGAAGCCGAAGCGCATGCCGGAGTACTCGGTGGCGAAGCCGGCAACCAGCTCCTGGTCCGCCTCGGTCATATCCAGCGGGGTCCGGTTCGCCTCGGCGGTGGCGGCGATGAAGAAGATGATGAAGCCCAGCGGCTGCTTCCAGATGTTCCAGTCCAGGAACGACCCGGCTTGCAGCTGGACGATGGAGTTCAGGCTCATCGTCCCGGCCAGGATGATGATCCCCACCACCGAGAGCGTCAGCGGGAGCTCGTAGCTGATCGCCTGGGCGGCGGCCCGCAGCGCGCCCAGGAGGCTGTACTTGTTGAAGCTGGCCCAGCCGGCCATCATCAGGCCCACGACGCTCATCCCGCCCATGGCGAAGAAGTAGAGCAGGGCGATGTTGAAGTCCTGGCCGTAGACCCCGGGCGCGAACGGGATCACCAGCATCGTCAGCGGGATCGACGCGAAGACGACGATCGGCGCCAGCGTGAAGATTGGCACGTCCACCCCGCGCGGCGTGAAGTCCTCCTTGGAGAGGACCTTGAGACCGTGGACCACGGACATGAGGCTGCCGTACGGGCCAACGCGGTCCGGTCCCACCCGGAGGTTCATCGCCGCGATCACCTTCAGCTCCATGAAGATGATCACGAACGCAACGGGAATCGTTGCCACGATGATCGCGGCCGCCGCGGCCACGAACCGGGCCAGGGGCAGGTTGGCGCCCACGAAGTCCAGGACGGGCGGCAGGAACAGCGCGACGGCCACGGTCAGGATCGCGCCCACGACCAGCAGGGCCGGAACGATGACCAGGAACGCCCTGGAACCCACCGACAGGCGGTTCCAGTACGCGGTCATCACGCTGCGGCCCTCATTTGTCCACGCCGCCCATGACCGGGTCCAGCGACGCCATGATCGCCATCGTGTCGGCGATCAGGTTCCCCGGCATGAGGAGCCCCACGAGCTGAAGGTGCAGGAAGCTGGGGTCGTGGATGCGCAGCCGGAACGGCTGGTCCGTCCCGTCGCTGATCGCGTAGCAGGAGTACTGGCCGCGGGGCCCTTCGACGGCGCTGTAGGCGCGGCCCGGGCGCGGGCGCAGGAGGCGCGGCAGGCGCGCCATGACGGGCCCATCGGGCATCTGGTGGAGGCACTGGTCGATGATCCGCAGGCTCTGCCGGACCTCGTCCATCCGGAGCAGGTAGCGCGCCAGCGAATCGCCCTCGCGGCGAGTCGGGACCTCGAACTCCAGCTCCGGGTACACGCTGTAGGGATGGGCGCGGCGGATATCAAACGGCACGCCGGACGCCCGGAGATTCGGCCCGGTGGCGCACATCCGGAGTGCCGTCTCGCGGTCCAGGACGCCCAGCCCGCGCGCGCGCCGGACGAAGATCTCGTTCTCGTTGAGGAGGCCCATCCCGGCCTCCAGCTGGGCGCCGGCCCTGCTCATCCAGTCGCCCAGGCGGCTCATGAACTCGTGGTTCAGGTCGCCGTTGACGCCGCCGATCCGGAAGTAGTTGAAGAGGAGCTTGGCGCCGGTGATCGCGGCGAGAATCTCCACGATCTCGTCGCGCTCGGCGAAGCTCCACAGGATGGGCGTGATCCCGCCCAGGTCCAGGGCATACCAGCCCATGAAGAGCATGTGGCTGGCGATCCGGTTCAGCTCGCCGGTCAGGACCCGGATGTACTCCGCCCGCCGCGGGACCTGCACGTCCAGCAGCTTCTCGAAGGACATCACCGGGCTCCACTCGCAGAACAGGGAGCTGATGTACTCCAGCGGGTCGAGCTGGCTGATGATGTGGTGGAAGTCGGAGTTCTCGGCGATCTTCTCGACGCCCCGGTGGAGATAGCCCAGGACTGGGTCCAGGTCCACCACCTGCTCGCCGGAGATCTTGAGGACCACTCGCAGGACGCCGTGCGTGGACGGGTGCTGGGGTCCCATGTTCAGCAGCATCTCGCCGTCTCGGAGGCCGTAGAACTCCTGCTGCCGCTCGGTCCGGGCCAGCGGGATCGGCTCGAAGATCCCGGCGTGCTCAAGCGGAATCGTGAGCGAGGGATCGTCAAGGCTGGGGCGGGTTGGGGCCGTCATTGTGCTTCCTGGGCTAGCGGCTCTTGGCCGTCCGCCGGACCGTGGTCGCGGCAGCGTCGGCGGGCGTGGCGGCATCCTCCATCGGGCGAACGCCGCCGCCCGGGGAGCGCGATGCGTCGTCCGGGAGGTGGAAGTCCTTGCGGAGCGGGAAGCTCACGAAGTCGTCCGGCAGGTAGATCCGCCGCAGGTCGCGGTTGCCCTCGAAGACAAGGCCGAACATGTCGTAGGCCTCGCGCTCCATCCACTCTGCGCCCTTCCAGAGGAACGTGATGGACGGGATGCGCGGCTGATCGCGCGGGATCCCGTCAGCCACCACGCGGAGCCAATCCGGCGTCACGACGCTCCAGAGGTGGTAGACGACCTGGAAATCCGTCCCCGTGTCGACCCCGGCAAGGTCGCCCAGGTACTCGAACCGGAGACGCGGGTCGTCGTGGAGGGTCCGCATGACCTGCGGGACGTCTCCTGGGCGGATCCGCATCTCGGTCTCGTCGTTGCGCTGGCGCACGGGACCCGTGAGGAGGTCCCCGAAGGTTCGCTCGACGAGCGCCCGGAAGGCACGGTCCATGCGCTAGACCTGGTCCGGCACGGTGGGGCCGATCGCCCGCTCCGGCCAGTGGCCGCGGCGCTCCTTGACGAGCTGCTGCAGCTTCATCATCCCGTAGATCAGACCCTCCGGTCGGGGTGGGCAGCCCGGGATGTAGACGTCCACCGGGAGGACGCGGTCGATCCCCTGGACCGTGCTGTAGCTTCGCTTGTAGCGTCCACCCGAGCAGGTGCAGTCACCCATCGCGACGCACCACTTCGGCTCCGGCATCTCTGCCCACAGACGGACCAGCGGATCGGCCATCTTCGTGGTGAGTGTCCCGGCCACGATCAGCACGTCCGCCTGGCGCGGCGAGGCGCGGAACGGGAACATCCCCCAGCGGTCGATGTCGTGGCGGCTGGTGGCGGTTGACATCATCTCGATCGCGCAGCAGGCAAGGCCCGAGAGGAGCGGCCACAGGCTGTTCATCCGGATCAGGTCCAGGACGTAATCCGCCTTCGTGGGGACCATGTCCAGGCCGCCCCAGCGCGCGTCGTCGCGCCGGCCCTCGCCCGACTCGTCGTAGCGTCGCATCTCCAGGCGCGGGTCGTCCTCCAGCACCCCGCCGCCGTAGGCCGCGGAGTCCTCGGGCCGCCACAGCACGTTCGGAACGACGATCGCCTCGACCAGCGCATCGGCGGGGGTCGCCGCCGGGACCGGCAGGTCCGGGTTGCGCGCGCCACGCCCCGTCAGCGCCACGTGAGCACGCCCTTGCGCCAGGCGTACGCGAGCCCCAGCAGGAGGATCCCGATGAACAGGAACATGGAGCTCAGGACTCCGGGGATCGGGTCGCGGATGACCAGCGCCCACAGGAAGATGAAGATCACCTCGATGTCGAAGGCGACGAAGAGGAGCGCGTACAGGTAGTACGAGACGCCGAAGCGCCCGTGCGTGTCGCCGTAGGTGTCGATCCCGCTCTCGTACGGGAGGCCCTTGCCCCGACTGCCCCGCGTCCGGTGGCTGATGAGCCACGAGAGCCCGATCGTCAGGAAGACGAACGAGACGCCGGCGAAGGCGAAGCCGACGACGTACCAGATCCCTTCCATCGCACCTTTCTGCGGCCGGGCAGAGCCGCTGGCATCCCCGACCCGGGGCTGCCAGCTGGTCCACGTCGACCCGGCGGGGGCTCGGGTGAAACGGGCGCACGCGCCGTGACCGGGAGGTCCCGGGCGCGCGACCGCATCCTAGCAGGAGCGTTCCGGGGACGTGGCGCTCGTGGCAGCCGTCCCATCGTCGCGCCACGTCGAACGCGAGCCGGCTCCGGACGTCGGCCGCCCCGCCGCTACCGGGCAGGCGCAACCCGGTACGCGAGGCCGCGAAGTGGCGGCGTGCTCGCGACGCCACGCCCAGCGAGGACGGCCCGGAAGCCGCCCAGGTGGCGGGGATCGAGGAGCCGCATCACGGCGCTCCGCAGGAGCAGCGCCGCCGCCGCATCCGTGGAGCGACTCCGTTCCCGCTCCAGGAGGTCCTCCATCCCGCAGCCTGCCAGCAGCTCGGCCTGCGTGGTGTCGCCGAGAACCTCCAGGCCGGCGGCGTCCAGCAGGCGTCGCAGTGTTGTCGTATCGACGTGGGCCGTGATGTCGCGCTCGCCGATGTCGCGGTACGGCGCGCCGGGCGACCCGTCGGCAACGTGGCCGCGGTACGTCATCAGCGTCCCGGCCCGGCGTCGCGGGCCGTAGAGCACGAGCGCCGGCGCCCCGTAGTCGATCACGAGGACGATCCCCGCGGCGAGCGTGGCGGCCACCTCCGCGATCCAGTCGTCCAGCGCAAGGCAGAGCTCCGCCCGCTGTCCCTCCGCGAGCGTGACGCCGGTGGCGGCGAGCGCGTCGAGGCGGGCCGAGATCGCCGGCGTGGACGGCGGCAGGAGAAGCTCCTCGAACGCGCCGGCGGCCGTGACGCCCACATGCACCTCCCACGGTTGCCCGTCGCGGGTCTCCACAGCGTGCACGGGGAGCGCGTCCAGGAACTCGTTGGCCACCACGGCGCCGACGACCGGGGCAGTGCCGGCGACCGGGGCAGGGCCGGCGACCGGGGCAGGGCCGGCGACCGGGGCAGCTGCAGTTGGCGGGGCGACGACGCGCAGGCCCGCGGAAGCCGTCCGCTTCTCCAGCTCGGTCAGGCGGTGCGGGTTCAGCTCGATCGGCGCATAGACCAGCGCCTCAGCCAGCGGCGAGCGATCCTCCCGGAGGCCGGCGAGGACCGTGAGCGCCAGGGTCCCCGCACCGGCCCCGTACTCCACGAGCGTGAACGGGTCCGGCCGTCCCAGCCGCTCCCAGACCTCCTCCAGCTGCCTCGCCAGCGCCGCCCCGAAGATCGGGTGGAGCTCTGGCGCGGTGAGGAAGTCGCCGTCGCGGGTCGGTCGCGCCAGCGGCCCCGTGTAGTAGCCACCCGCCGGGTGGCCCAGCGCGAGCGCCATGAAGCGCGCGAACGGGATCGGCCCGCCCAGGGCGATCTCCGCGCGGATGGCGCCCTCGGCCGGGGTGCTCACGCGATTCGCGTCGCGAGGAGGCGGATTCCCGGCCCGACCAGCGTGTGGCCGCCGGCGAGGATCGGGATCGGCGCGTCGCGGAGTCCCGTGATCAGCGCGCGCAGCCATGGGTCGGCGATCCGGTCCGGCAGGAGCAGGTCGGCGGAGAAGCGATCCTCGGGAGGCGGCCAGCCAGCCTCGTTGCCTCCGAACCGATGCGCCATCAGGACGCGCGTGTCGATGACGGCGCCGTCGCCCAGCTCGGCCAGCAGCCCGCCCAGCGCCCCCGGCCCATCGCGGTCCACGAGGAGGCCGAGCGTGGAGCGCGGCGGTCGGCGGACCGCGAGAGCACCCCTCGTTCGGGCCGCGGCGTCGCCGCGCCCGCGGTCGACTGGCCCGCCGCCGGGCCTTTCAGCGTGAACAAGTTTCACGGCGACCTCAAATCCCAAGGCATTCCTATTGCCAAAGACACCCTGCATAGCTACCTG
>Ga0209048_10000465_pt1 | contig 43346 bp, 34 predicted proteins | sample FrelakmetCRP12CR_FD_187146 | JGI IMG/M metagenome (GOLD analysis project Ga0209048, IMG submission 187146) | Freshwater lake sediment microbial communities from the University of Notre Dame, USA, for methane emissions studies - CRP12 CR (SPAdes)... | ecosystem: Environmental > Aquatic >...
CCGTTGACTATCGGCCGCCGGGACGCTGACGCGCAGGGCCTGCCGCCCGTCTCAACGAAGCGATGAATCGGAGGCGTCGCGCTGCAGTCGCGGCGCCTCCTCGCACGAGCAGTCCGCTCGTCGGCCTGCGCTCGCTTCGGAGCATCAGGAAGAGCGCGTTGCCTGTTCCGGCGCCAAAGCGCCCTCTGGAGCGAATGCGCAGGTCCGGCCGTGGCGGTTCTGGTGCTCGACGAATTGGAACGGATAGAGCGCACGCAAGCTCGCAGAGCGCGAGCGTTGTCGGTGCTCTCGGCCGAGGGAGTTCCCGCGTTCAACGCGCAGAACTTGGGCCGGAGGGTGCCGCAAAATCAGGTCGCGGTGACCGACAGCACCAGCGCCGCCGCGCACAACACCAGCGCGCCGGCGGCGCGATCGGTCCAGCGCGCATAGCGGGGGTCGGTGGTGAGCATCGCCGCGCGCGATCCGAGCCAGCCGTAGCCCGCGAGGATGAAGAACTCCGGCATGACCGAACCCGCCGCGAGCCACAGCATCTGCGGACCGATCGCCAGTCGCGCGTCGACGAACTGCGGCAGGATGGCGATGAAAAAGACGAGCGTCTTCGGGTTGGCCAGTTGCAGCGTGAGCCCCGTCAGATAGATCGCGCGCCGCGACGTGCCGCTGGCATTGCTGTTCGACACCATGATCGGCGACGGCTTGCCGAACAGCGCGGCGAGGCCGATGTACAGCAGGTAAGCGGCACCGATCCACTTGACCGCGGTGAAGAACGGCCTGGACGACACCAGCACCGCGCCAAGCGCGGTCGCCGACAGCGCGAAGTAGATCGCGTTGGCGGAAAGGATACCGAGCGCGGCGTAGATCGAGCGGCGTGCACCGCTCGCCATACCGTAGACGATCACGAGCATCACCGCCGGGCCGGGTGACAGACTCAGCACAGCTTCGGTCAGAACGTACAGCCCGTACGTGTTCCAGTTGACCGCGTCGAGCATCGCGGTCAGGCTGCCTTGGATTCGCTGGTCGGGGCAAGGACCTGCGCGGCAAACTTCTGCAGCGCGGTGCGCACGCCGTCCGGATTCTCGGCCATCGTGGCGTGGCCGGTCGACGGCAGCGTGACGACGGTCTTGCGCACGAACACATCGATCAATGGCTGTGCGGCCTTCGGCGGCGTCATCTGATCGGCGGCACCCGAAATGAAGAGCACCGGGCAGGAGAGCGACCTGGCTGCGTCGATGGCGCCGGCGTAGGCGTTGCAGGCGGCGAAGTCGGTCGGCAAAACGTCGGCACCATTGACGCGCGCGATGCGCTCCATGAGCCGCAGGTTTTCCCACACGATGTTGAAGCCCGGACCCGGATTGCCGGGCCGCACCGCAAAGGGCGCGATCGAGGCGCTGTGGGACCACACGTTGATCATCTGCATCGCTGCGGCCGGGTCGTCGTGCGTTGCGGCGAGCAACGCGTCGGACACGCGCATCGGCGCCGAGGTGCCGAGCAGTGCGATACCGGCAACGCGCTCGCGCAGGCGACGCGCGACTTCGATTGCGATCAGCGATCCCATGCTGTGGCCGGCAAGCAGGAAGCGCGACGTCCCGAGCGGTGTCAACGCGGCGGCGACGCGATCCGCCGCCGCTTCGATCGTGATGGCCAGCGGTCCGTTGCTGCGCCCGTGCTGGGGCAGGTCGAAGGCGAGCACCGCGTAGCCGTGATGCGCGAGGTAGCGGCTCTGCAGGATCCACACGCTGTGATCACCTTGCGCACCGTGAAGCAACACGATGCACGGCCTGGTTGCGTCGAACGGTTTGCCGCCGGTGTAGGCGAAAAGCGGTGAAGGAGGCGGGTCGAGCATCATGATCACGCCACCTTCGAGGCTGCTTTGAGCGCGCGCGCCAAATCGTCCAGCAGGTCTGCCGGGTCTTCGAGGCCGATCGACAGCCGGATCGTTCCCTGCGTGATCCCCGCTGCCGCGAGTTCGTGATCGGGCACGCGGAAATGCGTGGTTGATGCCGGATGGATGACCAGCGACTTCGCATCGCCGACGTTGGCGAGGTGCGAGAAGACGGCGAGCGTTTCGACAAACTTGCGCCCCGCGGCGCGCGTGCCTTTCAGGTCGAAGCTGAAGACGGCGCCACAACCTTTGGGCAGCAGTCGTTGCGCGAGCGCGTGGTCCGGGTGCGATGGCAGTTCCGGATAGGCAATCTTCTCGACCATCGGGTGTGCGGCCAGGAACTCGACCACCTGGCGCGTGTTGGCCACATGCCGCTCCATGCGCAGCGGCAGCGTCTCCAGCCCCTGCAGCAGCAGGAATGCGGTGTGCGGCGCCATGCAGGCGCCGAAATCGCGCAGGCCTTCGCGCCGCGCGCGCAGCAGGAACGGTGCGACCGTGCTCTCCTCGGCAAAGTTCATGCCGTGAAAGCCGGAATACGGTTCGGTGAGCGTCTGGAATTTCCCCGACGCATGCCAGTCGAACGTGCCGCCGTCGACCAGCACGCCGCCGATCGCCACGCCATGCCCACCGATGAACTTGGTCGCGGAGTGATAGAGCAGGTCCGCGCCGAGCGTGAAAGGCTGCATCAGGTACGGCGTCGTGAACGTGCTGTCGACGAGCAGGGGCAATCCATGCTCGTGGGCCAGCGCGGCGACGCGCGGGATGTCGAGCACGTCAAGGCCGGGATTGCCGAGTGTCTCGCCGAACAGCAGCCGCGTGTTGGCACGGACCGCCGCGCGCCAGGCATCGAGGTTGCGCGGATCGACGAACGTCGTGTCGATGCCGAAACGGGCCAGCGTGTAGGCGAGCAGGTTGTGCGAGCCGCCATACAGCGCGCGGCTGGCAACGATATGTGCGCCGGCGCCCATCAGCGTGACGATCGCGAGGTGCAGCGCCGCCTGGCCGCTCGCGGCGGCGATCGCGCCCACACCCCGCTCGAGCGCGGCGAGGCGCTCTTCCAGCACCGACACGGTCGGGTTCGAGATGCGCGAATAGACGTGCCCGGCGCGCTCCATATTGAAGAGCGCCGCGGCATGGTCGGAATCATCGAAGCAGAACGAGGTCGACGCGTAGATCGGGACCGCGCGCGCGCCCGTCGCCGCGTCGGGCCGTTGGCCCGCGTGCAATGCGAGCGTGTCGAAGCCCGGGTATTTGGGAGTGGCCATGGGAGAAGCGCGAGTCGCGGGTGACGAGGCACGAGTAGGTTACCCGAGTCGCGACCCGCGACGCGCGCCTGCTTTATATTGGCGTTCATGGATATGAGGGCCGATCTGTACCCGCCGCTGGAGCCATACGACAGCGGCATGCTTGCGCTTGACGATGTGCACACGATGTTCTGGGAGGCGTGCGGCAATCCGCACGGCATCCCGGTGCTTTTCCTGCACGGCGGGCCGGGCGGAGGATGCTCGCCGGAGCACCGGCGCTTCTTCGATCCCGATGCGTTTCGGGTGGTGCTGTTCGACCAGCGCGGCGCCGGCAACTCCACGCCGACCGGCGACGTCACCGACAACACGACGCCGCATCTGGTGCACGACATTGAGCTGCTGCGCAGCTACCTCGGCCTCGGCAAGGCGCTCGTCTTCGGTGGATCGTGGGGCAGCACGCTCGCGCTCGCCTACGGACAGGCGCATCCCGATCGCTGCCTCGGTTTCGTGCTGCGGGGCGTATTCCTGGGACGCGGATCCGAGGTGGAGTGGTTCCTGTACGGATTGCGCAATGTCTTTCCAGAGGCGTGGCGCACCTTTGTCGAAATGCTGCCCGAGACCGAACGCGGCGATCTGCTGCGCGGCTACCTGAAGCGGCTGTTCGATCCCGACCCGCGCGTGCATCTGCCGTTCGCGCGCGCGTGGAGTGAGTACGAAGGCAGCTGCTCCACCTTGCTGCCGAATCCCGAGCTCGTCCGCCACTTCGCCGACGAGGCGCTCGGACTGGCGCGGCTCGAGGCGCACTACTTCGCGCACCAGTGCTTTCTCGCGCCCAACCAGTTGCTTAACAACATGTACCGCATCCGCCACCTGCCGGCGGCGATCATTCAGGGCCGCTACGACATGGTGTGTCCGATCGTCAGCGCCGACGAACTGGCGCGCGCCTGGCCCGGATCGCGCTACGTGCTCGTCAAGGACGCCGGTCATTCGGTCTGGGAACCGGCGATTCGTTCCGCCGTGATGCGGGAAGTCGAGTTGTTCAAGCAGGCACTGACCTGAGTGAGGAATGCAGGACTTCGGCGGGGACGGAATCTGTCCAGGGATCGAGCGCTTGTTCCGAAGTCGCCCGGTGGGCTAGCATGCCCTCTCGGCGGTCGCCGTGCGCGCGTTGCGCCGGAAAACTCAGGGAGGGGCGCCATGAAAGTCAGCGACATTCTGCGCGTCAAGGGCAGCGCGCTCTTCACCGTCAAGCCGGGGGCATCGCTGTGGAGTGCGGTGCAGACGATGGCGGAGAACGACGTCGGCTCCGTCATCGTGATGGACCAGGGCGAACTGGTCGGCATGCTCACTTTCCGCGAGGTCATCAACACGCTGAACGCGCAGCGCGGCACGCTTGGCGAAGTGTTCGTCGGCAACGCGATGGACGATGCGCCGCTCACCGTCACTCCTGAAACCGACGTGAACGAAGTGCGCCGCCTGATGCTCGAGCGGCATACGCGCTACCTGCCGGTGCTCGATGGTCGCGCGCTGCTCGGCCTGATTTCCTTCTACGACGTCGCCCGGGCGGTGCTCGAAGAGCAGAGTTTCGAGAACCGGATGCTCAAGGCCTACATCCGCGACTGGCCCGCGGAGGAGTCGGTCAACCGGTGACGTCGATGCATCGCGCCCGCGTTGCGGTGATCGGCGCGGGCGTGGCCGGGCTGAGCTGCGCGCGCGAGCTGGCTGCCGGCGGTGCTGATGTCTGCGTGTTCGACGCCAGCGATACCCCCGGCGGGCGCGTCGCGACGCTTTTGTCGGAGGCCGGTAGCTACGATCACGGCGCGCAGTACTTCACGGTGCACGATGAACGGTTTGCCGCCGCGGTGCATAGCTGGGAGGCGGAAGGCATCGTGCAGCGGTGGAACGGGCGGGTGATTGCGTTCTCGGATTACAGCTTCGAGGACAGGACGCGCTCGGCGGAACGGTTCGTCGCCGTGCCGAACATGCAGCAGCTCGGCGTGCATCTCGCGCGCGATCTGACCATCCACTACAAGAGCGTGGTCTCGCGCGTGGTTCGGCAGGAGGCGGGCTGGCGCGTCGAATGCGCCGATCGCAACGATGTGGACCCCGCGGTCTACGACGCCATATGCGTTGCGTTGCCGTCGAAGAGCGCAGCGGCAATGCTGCGGGATCTGACGCCGCTCGCGGAGATCGCCGCCACGGTCAACTGGGATCCCTGCTGGGCGGCAATGATGGCGCTGCCGCGTCCCTGCAGCGTCGAGTACGACGGCGCCTTCTATACCGACGATCCGATCCTCGGCTGGTGCGCGCGCGACAGTGCCAAACCGCGCCGCGGCAACGTTCCGGGCATTGCCGAGCGCTGGGTGCTGCATGCCCGGCCGCGCTGGTCGCGGCGTTTCTTCCAGATGGACGAAGCGGAGGTTGCCAAGTGGCTGATCCGATCGTTCTCCGCGCGCATCCGACGGCCGCTGAATCCGACGCATGTCACAGCCGTGCGCTGGCAGTTCGCGACACCGCTGAATCCGCTCTCGCAGGTTTGCCTGTGGGATGCGCAGCAGCGCATTGGCGCGGCCGGGGACTGGTGCAACGGGCCGCGCGTCGAGGGCGCATATCTTTCCGGAGTAGGCCTGGCACAGGCAGCGCTGCGCTGAGGTGTCTGCGGCGGGCGCTGCAGTACTTCGAGTAGCGGGCTCTGCGACCCGCACGGCATGATCACGGCCCGTGCCGCGCAGCGGCTACGATGTGCTGTCTGCAACGAAAACGAATTTCATGGCTGACTCCCAGTTCGCGCTCCTCGGCCAACGTCGCTTCGGACCGTTCTTCGCCACACAGTTCCTGGGCGCCGCGAATGACAACGTCTTCAAGTACGCGTTCACGCTGCTGGTCACGTACAAGGGCGCGCAATTTTCCACGCTCGATGCGGCGCTGGCGGTCAATCTGATCGCGGGCGTGTTCATCCTTCCGTTCCTGCTCTTTTCCGCGACGGCGGGGCAGATCGCCGACAAGTTCGACAAAGCGCGCGTGATGCGGCTCGTCAAGCTGCTCGAGGTCGGCATCATGCTGGGCGGGGCCTGGGGATTGCGTGCGCACAGCTTTGCGGTGCTGCTGGCGTGCACCTTCCTGATGGGCCTGCACTCGACGCTGTTCGGTCCGGTGAAGTACGCCTTCCTTCCCGAGCGCCTGCAGCCGCAGGAGATCGTCGGCGGCAACGGACTGGTCGAGATGGGGACGTTCGTCGCCATCCTTCTTGGCACGATGGCGGCCGGATCGCTGATCAACGCGAGCGAGCAGGGACATCTTTACGCCGCCGCAACCTGTGTGGCGCTGGCTCTGGCGGGCCTCGCGATGAGCCTCGCGATTCCGTCCGGCCCCGCGTCCGATCCGAAGCTTGCCATCGACTGGAACCCCTTCCGTGTCACCTGGGACAACGTGCGGGTCGCGCGGCGTGATCGCGCGGTGTTCCTGTCGCTGCTGGGCATCTCGTGGCTGTGGTTCTTCGGTGCGGTGTTCCTCACCCAGTTTCCGCAATTCGCACAGAAGACGCTGGGCGGCGATCCCGCGGTGGCCACGCTGCTGCTGGCGGTGTTCTCGCTCGGCATCGGCATCGGGTCGGTGCTGTGCGATCGGATGTCGCGCCATCAGGTTGAAATCGGGCTGGTGCCGTTTGGATCGATCGGCATGACGCTTTTCACGATCGACCTCTTCTTCGCGGTGCAGGGGCTGCCCGCGGCGACAGCGCAGACGCTGGCGCAGTTCATCGGCATCCACGCCCACTGGCGCGTGCTGATGGATCTGTTTCTGCTGGCTGCTTTTGGCGGTTTCTACAGCGTGCCGCTGTATTCGTTGATCCAGACGCGCAGTGAGGCGACGCACCGCGCGCGCATCATCGCGTCGAACAACATCGTGAACGCGGTGTTCCTGATCGTGGCCGCGTGTTTCTCGGCCGTGCTGCTGAGCGGGCTTGGCTGGACGATTCCGCAACTGTTCCTTGCCACGGCGCTGCTTAACGCGCTGGTGGCGGTCTACATCTACCTGCTGGTGCCGGAATTTCTGCTGCGCTTCCTGTCGTGGCTGCTGGTGAGCGTGATGTACCGCGTGCGCAAGCAGGGCACCGAGCGCATTCCGCTGACCGGCCCGGCGCTGATCGTCGCCAATCACGTTTCGTTCGTCGACGCGCTGGTGTTGATGGCGATGAGCCCGCGACCGATCCGCTTCGTGATGGACCTCGGCATCTTTCGCGTGCCGGTGTTGTCATGGCTCTTTCGGCAGGCGAAGGCAATTCCCATTGCGCCCGCCAAGGTCGACGCGGCGTTGATGGAGCGCGCGTTTGCGCATGTCAGCGAAGCGCTGCGCGACGGGGAGCTCGTCTGCATCTTTCCCGAAGGCCGGATCACGGCCAGCGGCGACATCAACCCGTTCCGGCCCGGCATCACGCGCATCCTCGAGCGCGATCCGGTGCCGGTCGTCCCGGTTGCGCTGCAGGGCTTCTGGGGTTCGTACTTTTCGCGCATCAGCGGGGCGGCGATGACGCAGCCGTTCCGGCGCGGACTGCTGTCGCAGATCGGTATCAGCGTCGGCGTGCCCGTCGCGCCGAACGAGGCGACGCCGGCCCATCTGCAGGCGATGGTGGCCACGCTGCGCGGGGACTGGAAATGAGGAAGGACATCAAACGCATCAACCTTGCGCTGCAAGGCGGCGGTTCGCACGGCGCGTTCACCTGGGGCGTGCTCGATGCGCTGCTCGAGGACGGGCGCTTCGAGTTCGACGGCGTCACGGGTGCGAGCGCGGGCGCCATGAACGCGGTCGTGATGGCTGACGGTTGGCTCGACGGCCTAAGGGCGCGGCGCGACCCGCGTGAATCGGCGCGTGTGGCGTTGCAGACGTTCTGGAAGGCAATGGGCACGCGGCCCGACGCATTTGCGCTGGCAGCCCGATGGGCTGGCTTGCCGAGCAATAGTCTGGGCAACCCGATGCTGCTGTGGTTCGAACTGCTGTCGCAGCTCTACTCGCCGTACCAGCTCAATCCGCTCAACTACAACCCGCTGCGCACGGTGCTCGAACCGTTGATCCAGTTCGATCAACTGCGCGCAAGAGCGCCGTTCAAGCTTTTCGTTTGCGCCACCAACGTGCGCACCGGACGCGTTCGCATTTTCCGCGAGCATGAGATCGATCTCGACATGCTGCTTGCCTCGGCCTGCCTGCCGTTCGCGTTCCAGGCGGTTGAGGTGCAGGGCGAGCATTACTGGGACGGCGGCTACATGGGCAATCCGGCGCTCTGGCCGCTCTGGTACGCGACCAAGGCGAAGGACCTGCTGCTGGTGCAGATCAATCCGCTGTCGCGCGCGAACCTCCCCGATACCGCGCAGGAGATCATCGATCGTGCCAGCGAGATCAGCTTCAATGCATCGCTGCTGCACGAGATGCGCCAGATCGAATTCGTGCAGCGCCTGCTGACCGAGAAGCGCATCGATCCCAGCCGGTACAAGCGCATCTACCTGCACATGATCGGCGCCGAGGAGAAAATGCAAACCTACGGCGCCAGCAGCAAGTACAACACGTCGAAGGACTTCCTGGCCGAGCTGTTCGCGCTCGGCCGCGCGACCGCGCAGGGATGGCTTGAGATGAAATTCGAATATGTCGGCCATGTCGGCACTGTGCGCATCGCCGAGACGTTCCTTTAGAAGGTTCCCGAGGTGATATGGGGCGCGCTCTGGAGGCATTGTTTGGGTTGACCCCCCCGGCTGATTTGATGGATCAGCCATGATCCTTGGCGGTCTTCTCGGCGCGCTCGCCGGCCCGCTGGCCTCGCGGAAGTCGGCAATGGTCTTGAAGTCCGGCATCAGCCGGCCGATCCGCCACATGAGTTCGACCCGGCGCTGCGTCTCGTGCTCGAGCCCGCGGCTGGACTGGATACGACTCGGATAGCCGTAGATGCAGATCTTCAGCAGCAGCGCGGGGTGATACGACGGTCGGCCCGTGGCCAGCGGATCGATGCCTTCGAATCCGAAGTGGCGCAGATCGAGTTGCTCGACGTGGGCCTCGACCACGGGCGCCGGATTGTCTTGTCCGACGTAGTCGCCAGGGCACTCGGGCAGCGACGTGAACTGGGTTCGGTCATCGCCTAGAATGAATCGCCTCATCTGACCGGCCGCGCCAGATGCGCTGGCGCAGTCTGGTGCGATGAGGCGTTCTTAAACAGGCTCGGCCAATTCCAGACGTTGGAGCCCAACTTCAGAATCGCGCCAAGGCGGACATCGTTCGGGCACGGCGGGGCTCCCGCCCGCAGAACGACCCGCAGTGAACGACGGCTGAAGCGAAGGACCGATGCCGGTGATCGATGGGAGTGATTCCGACGCAATCGTCGTCTCTGCAACTGCAGCAGTTGCCGCGATGGCGGGTCTGCCTATCTCTTGCAGGTACAAACCATGCGAATCAAGCCGACGTCAGTTATTTTCGCCCTGCTGCTTGGGATCTGCCTGTCTTTTTGCGGCGTGGTCACGGCGCAGACGATTCCGCCCGCCGTCGTCGAACTCGTCGCCAAGACCAAGGCGCAGATCAAGACGATCGACATGGCCAAATTCAAGGCCGCGCTCGACGGCAATGAAGACCTTGGGCTGATCATCGACGTGCGTGAACCGGCAGAATTTGCTTCTGGACACATACCGACCGCGATCAACGTCCCGCGCGGTCAGATCGAGATCGCCATTTGGACGCTCGTGGGCTTTCCTCAAAATACGGACATGGCGAAACGCATGACCCTATATTGCGGCGCCGGCATTCGCTGCGTCCTCGCCGCCAAGAGTCTCCAAGACCTCGGTTTCAGCAATGTCATCGCCGTGGATATGAAGATCAGCGACTGGGCGAAGGCTGGCTATCCACTCGTGGAAGAGTGAGCGCCTTCGCCGTTGACTTTGCTTGCATACGATGGACGGTTCCAGGTCGACCGCGCGCCTTTCGCCCTGCGGCCCATTCTGTTGAAAGACGCCAATTTCCGCCGCGATGAAGAAATTTCAGGTTCGTGGAGGCGACGAGAATTCATGAGCGTGGCGGACCGCGATGCCCCGCGAAAGATTCAACCAAGACCGCCCTGGTGAACGCGAGCACATCCATGCAACGACATCCCTGCTTGCATTGGCGGTAGACGGATCTTCGAGTCAGACCGAATTCCGAGTTCTTCAACGGAATAGGCTAGGGATTGGCGCGTTCCTGGTTCTCCGCCTTTGGTTGGGAAAGGAACGATGCAAAAACGCGATTGCCACGACTTGTGCGCGCCGTGATACGTGGTTCGGGATGGTTGAACTACCTACCCGTAGGTGGGCGCTTCGAGCGTGTGCGTCAACCGACTCAAACCACCAAACCTAGGAGACAAGGCATGTAACACAAACAATTCATATTCTTGATGGCCGCATCGGTGGCCGCCGCGACATCAGTGCTCTCAGGATGTGGGGGCAGTGATGCACAAGCACAGGCCCCGGTCTTCACCCTTTCCAGCCCTGATCTGGCCGGGAACACCTTCGCCAGCAAATACATTCTTAATGGATTCGGTTGCACGGGGGGGAACATATCGCCTGCGCTCATATGGAGCAATATTCCGGCGGGCACGAAATCGCTGGCTCTGCAGATACACGACCCTGACGCGCCGACGGCAAGCGGCTTTTGGCACTGGGCCGTCTACGACATCCCCCCGACCGCGACCGGATTGGCACAAGGGGCGGGCAACAGTGCATCGACTCTGCCTGCGGGCGCCTATGGTGGAAATACGGACTTCTTTGATACGGGAGCGACGGGGGTAAACGGCAACTACGGCGGACCGTGTCCGCCGCAAGGGGATGCGCCGCATCGCTACGTGTTCACTCTCTATGCTCTTTCTGTCGACCAACTGGCAGTGGCAGGTGGAATCCCGAAGACCGGCACGGCAGGGCTGTACAGCTTTGTCATCAACAAGGGCGTAGGCCCTGCGTTGCTGGGAAAGGCCTCTTTCACGGCAACGTACGGCAGGTAGGAGCGCGCTAGCAGAAGAGTGACCTGACGGACGGATTCGAGTGGGTCGACCACAAGGACGGCGTATACCCGTCGCAGATTCGCTTGTCGCTCTAGGCTCAATGGGGTTCTTTCTCGTCATGAAGGGAAGCGGGGGTATTCCCGATCGCGAACAAAGTCCGTCAATGACCGGGTTGCCGCGAGCGGTTTGACCGTGACCATGTCTGCTTGGGGTCGAGAGCGCCACTTCGATCCCCTAGCGGGCTGATGTTCGACCAGCTTTTCGTGCCGGCTGGCCTCACGAATCTTTGAAGGGCCGCTTGGGAGACTTCGTCACTGCGCGCGCGACGTTGAGCTACGTCTGCTCTACCTTGGGACCGGTCGTTCCCGACGTGATCTTCTTAAGCCGGGAATGGCCAGTCATGGCCGGGTCCAGCCCGCCGGGCGCGCATACTGACCGACCGCTACTGAGCCTAGGCGCCGATGTCGTCCGGGCGAAGGATCGCGATTCCCCTGGATGGCGCATCGCGTTCCGCGCCGTCGCAACCATCAACAACGAAGACCAGCGCCTCAAGCTTCAGCACCGCGCTATGCGAGATTGCGCAACTCCCGCAGCGCGACCGACAGCATCGCCAGGTCGGCGCCCTTGTCGCCGAACTCGGCGAGCAATCGCTTCGCGCGTTCCAGTGCCCCGGCATTGCGCGACTCCCATTTCGCCAATCTTGCTGCTGCGCCGTCGCCGTCCTGGTTGACCGCATCCATCGCGATCGCACGTTGCAGCCCCGCGAGATCGTCGCCCAGTGCGGCCTTCGCGAGGCTTTGCCAGTAGCTGTCGGCGGGCAGTGTGTTGATCTGCGCGCGCAGGCGCGTCAGTCCGAGTTGCGCGGCGATGCTGGCGTGCACTTCTGCGACTTCGTCCAATGGCCGGCGCGTGCTCTCGGCCACTTCGGCCACGTCGAGCGCGGCGTACAAGCCTTCCATCATGGCGACGTTGGCGGCGAGCCCCGCAGGCACCCCGGCCTGCACCCACCCGGTTGCTTTGTGCGATGCCTGTGCGCTCGACGCGAGTCGCGCGCGCATCGCCTCGACGGCTGGCGCAAGTCGCTTGAAAGTGGCTTCCATCGACTCCGCGAGGCGGCGCGAGCGTGTGAACCACGTGACTGCCCGTGTGATCAGCCGGCCTGCTTCGAGAATCATGTCGGCCTGGACACTGTCGGGGATCCTGTTGTCGAGCGCCTCGATCTGCTGCCACAGCGGCACGTAGCTGAACACCTCGCGCGTCAGTAGGTACGCGCGCACGACCTCCGGCGGCCGCGCACCCGCCATTTCCGACAGGCGATGCACGAAGGTCGAGCCGACGCGATTGACCATGCTGTTGAGCACGTGCGTGGCGACGATCTCGCGCTTGAGCGGATGGCGCGGGATCCAGGTACCGAACTTCTCGACCAGCTTGCGCGGAAAGTAGCGCGCGAGCGCGCTCTCGATCCACGGGTCTTCGGGCACGTCGGACGCGAGCAGCTCATCGAACAGCCACATCTTGCAGTAGGCGAGCAGCACCGCAAGTTCAGGGCTGGTCAGTCCGCGGCCCTTGGCCTTGCGCTCCTCGATTTCGTCGTCGGTCGGCAGGTATTCGATCGCGCGGTTCAGCCGACCGCGCTTTTCGAGGTAGCGGATGAAGCGCGTCTGCTGATCGAGCAAGCGCACGCCGAGGCGGCCGGCGATCGACAGCGCCTGGGTCTGGAAATAGTTGTCGCGCAGCACGAGTCCAGCGACATCGTCGGTCATCTCGGCGAGCAGCACGTTACGCTGTTTCTCGGTCATCTCGCCGTCGGCGATCGCGAGTCCCAGCAGGATCTTGATGTTGACCTCGTGGTCCGAGGTGTCGACACCGGCCGAGTTGTCGATCGCATCGGTGTAGATGCGCACGCCGTTTGATGCGGCTTCGATGCGGCCACGCTGCGTGCAGCCGAGGTTGCCGCCCTCGGCCACCACCTTGCAGCGCAGGTCGCGCCCGTTGATGCGCAGCGAGTCGTTGGCGCGGTCGCCGACCTCGGCGTGCGATTCGGCTTCGGCCTTGATGTAGGTGCCAATGCCGCCGTTGTAGAGCAGGTCGACCGGCGCCTTCAGGATCGCTGTCACGAGTTCGGTCGGTGTCATTTGCTCGGCCTCGATGCCGAGTGCGGCGCGCACCTGCGGCGAGATCGGCACGCTCTTGGCCGAGCGCGGCCAGAAGCCGCCGCCGGCGGAGATCAGCTCGGCGTTGTAGTCAGCCCAGGACGAGCGCGGCAGGTCGAAGAGGCGCTTGCGCTCGGCGAAGCTTTTTGCGGGATCGGGCGTGGGGTCCAGAAAGATGTGGCGGTGATCGAACGCCGCGACCAGCTTGATGTACTTGGACAGCAGCATGCCGTTGCCGAACACGTCGCCCGACATGTCGCCGATGCCGGCAACCGCGAACGCGGTCGTCTGGGTGTCGATGCCCATCTCGCGAAAGTGACGCTTGACACTTTCCCACGCGCCGCGCGCGGTGATGGCCATCTTCTTGTGGTCGTAGCCGACGCTGCCGCCGGAGGCAAACGCGTCGCCGAGCCAGTGGCCGTACTCCTTGCTGATCGCGTTGGCGTAGTCGGAGAAGGTCGCGGTGCCCTTGTCGGCGGCGACGACGAGATACGGATCGTCCGCGTCGAAGCGCACGACCTGCGGCGGCGGCACGACCTTTCCGCTCACGAGGTTGTCGGTCAGGTCGAGCAGCCCGCGCAGATAGTCCTGATAGCAGGCCACGCCTTCCTTCATGAACGCCTCACGGTCCGTTGCCGGCGGCGCCTTCTTCAGCACGAATCCGCCCTTGGACCCGACCGGCACGATCACGGTGTTCTTCACCATCTGCGCCTTGACCAGCCCCAGCACCTCGGTGCGGAAATCCTCGGGCCGATCGGACCACCGCAGGCCGCCGCGCGCGACCTTGCCGCCGCGCAGGTGAATGCCCTCGAAGCGCGTCGAATAGACGAAGATCTCGTACAGCGGCTTCGGCTCGGGCAGTCCCGGCACCTTGGCCGATTCGAACTTGAACGACAGGAACGATCGACGCTCGCCCGCGGCGCCGCTGTGGCCGACGCCGGTGCGCCAGTAGTTGGTGCGCAGGGTCGCCAGCATCAGCGCGAGGTACTGGCGCAGCACGCGGTCTTCATTCAGGTTGGTGACTCTTTCCAGCGCCTGCTCGATCGCGGACTTCTGCCGCTCGGCCGCCTCGGGATCGCGCTTGGCGGGATCGAAGCGCAGCTTGAACAGCGCGACCAGCATGCGTGCGATGCGCGGATTGGCTGCCAGCGTCGATTCGATGTAGGACTGACTCAGGCCGAAGCCGATCTGCTTCAGGTACTTGGCGTAGGCGCGCAGCACGACGATGTCGTGCGCGGCCAGCTCGGCGAGCAGCACGAGGCGATTGAAGTCGTCGCTTTCGATGCGGCCGGAAAGAACGCCGCCGAACGCGTCCTCGAACAGGCGCGCGGTCGTTTCGAGTTCCGCTTCCTCGGCGACCTGCGCCTGCAGCGCGAAGTCGTGAATCCAGACCTGTGCCGCGCCGTCGGGGCCGATCCGGTACGGGTTCTCGCTCAGCACGCGCACGCCCATGTGCTCGAGCATCGGCAGGCTTTCGGACAGCACCACGGGACTGCCGGCGTGATAGATCTTGAAGCCGAGCGTGCTGTTCGAACCGAGCGGCCGATAGAAACTGAGCGCGAACGGCGTGGCTTCGCTCAGCGTGTCGATCTTGCGCACGTCGGCCACCGCCGCGCGCGCGGTCACGCGCTCGCTGAACGCAACCGGAAACGTGCCCGCCCAGCGCTTGTAGATCTGGATGCCGCGCGCTTCGCCTTCGTCTTCGATGAGCGCGTTGCGCAGGTCGTCGTCCCAGCGACGCGCCGCCGCGGCGAGGCGCTTTTCGATGTGGTGCCGATCGTAGGACGGAATCTTTCCTGGCGTGGTGCGCACTGTGAACTGGATGCGCGCCAGGATCGCGTCGCCCATCTGCACGTCGAACTCCGCACCGATGCCGTTGAACGACTCGATCAGGATTTCCTGGAACTTGCGCCGCAGGTCGGTCGAATACACCTCGCGCGGCACGAACACCAGGCAGGACACGAAGCGCTCAAACTGATCAAGCCGGGTGAAAATGCGCAGCCGCTGGCGTTCACCCAGTTGCAGGATGCCGAGCGCGATCTCGTAGAACTCTTCGGCCGAGATCTGCAGCAGTTCGTCGCGCGGATAGGAGTCGAACACGTGATCCAGCGCCTTGGCCAGGTGCGTGCCGGGAATGAACCCGGCTCGCGCCTTCACCGCGGCGAGCTTGCCCCGCAGCAGCGGGATGTCGGTCACGCGTGCGCTGTAGGCGGTCGAGGTCAGCAGGCCGATGAAGCGGTGCTCGCCGATCACCTCGCCCTGGTCGTTGAAGCGTTTGACGCCGATGTAGTCGGTGTAACCCGGCCGGTGCACGGTGGCGCGGGTGTTGGCCTTGGTCACGATCACGATCGGGGAGGCTTTGCGCGCCAGCGCGCGCGCGGCCGACGGCAGCGCGGCGAAACTCTCGGACACCTTGGCGCCGGCCTTCTCGCGCAGCAGGCCCAGACCGCTGCCGGGGACGAGCTTCAGCGTGTCGACGCCGCCCTGCGTCACCAGGTCATGCTGCAGGTAGCCGAGCATCACCAGATGGTCTTCGGCCAGCCAGCGCAGAAACGCGTGCGCCTCGGCGACCTCTTCCTTCGGCGCGGGCGGCGGATGGCGTTCGAGGTCGGCGAGCGCCTCGCGCAGCCGCCCGATCATCGGCTTCCAGTCCTCGACGGCGGCGCGCACGTCGCCGAGCACGCGCTCGATGTCGTCGAGCACGTCGGCGCGGATCTGCGGCTCGACCAGGCGATCGATCTCGATGTGCATCCACGATTCGCGCGGGGTGGCGTCCGTCGTGCCGACCGGGCTGCGCGGGCGGATCGACTTAAGCGCGCCGTCGGCATGGCGTTCGACTGCAAAGATCGGATGCACGAGCAGGTGCAGCGTGGAGCCGCGGCGGTTGATCTCCATCGTGCACGAATCGACCAGGAACGGCATGTCGTCGTTGACGATCTCGATCACCGTGTGCCGCGATGCCCAGCTGTGTTCGGCCGCGTTGGGGGAGAGCACGCGCACCTTGGGCTTGCCCGGCTCGCGCCGCGCGCCGAACTGCCAGTGCGACAGCAGCGCGCCCATCAGTTCCTCAGCCGGTCGCTCAGCGATGTCGTCCGGATCGACCTGGCGGAAATATTCGCGCGCAAACACTTCGATCTGTGCGCGCTCTCCCGCTGCAGCATGGGTGATGGCGAGCTTGACGACCTCCTCGATGCGTTCGATCTTGGCCGGATCGGTGACTTCCATGGTGCATCTCCCGTGTTCTTTTCGCGGCTCGGCGGCCGCGAATGTTCGCACCGAGCGGATCGGTGCGTAAGCATGCCCGCTTGCCGAAGAAAAATCGAGCGCGCTCGAGCGCCGCGCGGACAAGCTCTTACAATCGGCGCATGTCCGGATCGACCTTTGGCCATCTCTTTCGTGTCACAAACTTCGGCGAGTCGCATGGGCCGGCGATCGGTTGCGTGATCGACGGCTGTCCGCCTGGGCTGGCTCTGGCCGTGACTGACCTGCAACCCGATCTGGACCGCAGAAGGCCGGGGACCTCGCGCCACGTGACGCAGCGACGCGAATCCGACACCGTCGAGATCCTGTCCGGTCTGTACGAGGGCCGGACCACGGGCACGCCGATCGCGCTGCTGATTCGCAACGAAGATCAGAAGAGCAGGGACTACGACGATCTCGTCGACACGTTCCGGCCCGGCCATGCCGACTACACGTACTGGCGCAAGTACGGCATTCGCGATCCGCGCGGCGGCGGGCGCTCTTCGGCGCGACTGACTGCGCCGATGGTGGCAGCCGGCGCGGTGGCGAAGAAGTGGCTGGCCGAAAAGTACGGCACGCGCGTGCGTGGCTGCATGCAGCAACTCGGGCCGATTGCCGTGCCGTTCGAAGCGTGGGAACACGTCGACGCCAATCCTTTTTTCGCACCGAGCACCGCGATCGTGCCGCGGCTCGAGGAGTACATGGACGCGCTGCGCAAGAGCGGCGATTCGTGCGGCGCGCGTATTCGCGTGACCGCGAGCAGCGTTCCCGTTGGATTGGGCAGCCCGCTTTACGACAAGCTCGACGCCGACATCGCCTACGCGATGATGGGCATCAATGCGGTCAAGGGAGTCGAAATCGGTGCCGGCTTTGCCGCCGTCACGCAGAAGGGCAGCGAACACAGCGACGAACTGACGCCGGATGGCTTCGCCGGCAATCACGCTGGCGGCGTGCTCGGCGGCATTTCGAGCGGGCAGGACGTCGAGGTGTCGATCGCGATCAAGCCGACGTCGAGCATTCGCATCGCGCGCCGCTCGGTGAACAAGCGTAACGAGGCAGTGATGATCGAAACACATGGGCGCCACGATCCGTGCGTCGGCGTACGCGCGACCCCGATCGCCGAAGCGATGCTGGCGCTGGTGCTGATGGATCACGCGCTCCTGCAGCGGGCTCAGAACGCCGAGGTCGTGCACGCGGTGCCGCCGATCGCCGGTCCGAACGCCTGTCGTTGATGTTCCCGCGTCTTCCCCGCGCTGCCTGGGAGCCCTGGCGGCTCGCCCTGTTTCTTGCCGCGTACTTTGCTGCGGCGGGCGTGTTCGCCCCGTACTTTCCGCTGTATCTCGAATACCGCGGCATGTCGGCCGGCGAGATCGGCATTGTGATGGCCACCGCGCAGGCGACGCGCATCGTCGGGCCGAACTTCTGGGGCTGGCTGGCGGATCGCACCGTGCATCGCTTGGCCATCGTTCGATGGACGGCCGTTGCCACCTGCGCCTCGTTCGCGCTGCTGCTCGCGCCCGGCGGCTTCTGGTGGATCCTGCCAATCTTCTTTGCGAATCAGTTCTGCGGCACCGGCCAGATCCCGGTGGCCGAAGCGATCATCGCCGCGCGTCTGCGCGGCGATCCGCATGCGGCCGCGCGTTACGGCCGCCTGCGCGCCTGGGGATCGATCGGTTTCGTCGTCATGGTGCTGGCGATGGGACCGGTCTTCGACGCGTTCGGCATCGCCGTGCAGCCGTGGCTGATGGTCGCCATGCTGGCGCTCGCCGCGGGTGCCTCCTACCTGGTGCACGACGCGCCGCATGGCGAGCCGACGCACGAGCGCGTGTCGGTGCGCGAGCGCCTGCGCGAGCCGCGCGTGCGCTGGTTCTTCGCGTCGGTCGTGCTGATGATCTTTGCCCACGGCGTGATGTACTCGTTCCTGTCCCTGTATCTGAAACAGCTTGGCTACAGCAAGACCGACATCGGCGTGTTCTGGGTGCTCGGCGTACTGGTCGAGATCGTGTTCTTCTATGTCCAGGGGCGCTTCTTCAAGCGCTTCGGTGTGTACCCGTTGCTCACCGCGACGTTCGTTCTCGCCGCGATCCGCTTTGCGCTGATTGCCGAGTTTGCGCACGTGGTGGTGCTGCTCGTGATCGCGCAACTGCTGCACGCCGCGACCTTTGCCGTTCACCACAGTGCATCGGTCCTGACCGTGCAACGCTGGTTCACCGGCGCCGCCGCCGCGCGGGGGCAGGCGCTGTATATCAGTTTGGGATATGGCGTCGGCGGCACCGCTGGCAGTCTCGCCGCGGCTTGGCTCTGGTCCACCATCAGCCCGTCGTCCGCGTTTCTTGCCAGCAGCGTCGCGTCACTGCTGGGATGGTGGGCCGTGCGACGCTCGCACCGGCTGGATACGCAGGCCGTGCGGTGGCCGCAAACAGCCTAGAGAGGGCATTCGGAATGAGAAGGAAGTTTCGGCGTCGACTGGCGTGGATCGGGTTCGGAATCGCCGTCGCCATCACCGGGTGCGAGACGGTGCAGACCACGCGCAGCGGCGCGGTCGGCGTCACGCGCCAGCAGCAGATGTCGTCGCTGGTACCCGCCGCGCAGGTCGATGCCGCGGCGAAGCAGCAGTACGTCTCGGTGCTGAAGGAATCGACGCAGAAGGGCCAACTGAATCGCGATGCGGCGCAGACGGAACGCGTGCGGCGGATCGCGCACCGGCTGATCCCGCAGACAGCGGTGTTCCGCGACGATGCGCCGGCCTGGCAGTGGGAAGTCAACGTCATCACGTCGGATCAGATCAACGCCTGGTGCATGCCGGGAGGCAAGATCGCGGTGTACTCGGGTCTGATCGAAAAGCTCAAGATCACGGACGATGAGCTGGCGGCCGTCATCGGTCACGAGATTTCTCACGCTCTGCGCGAGCACGCACGCGAGCGCATGTCGCGCGCGGCGCCGGTCAACATCGGCGCTCAGGTGCTGGGCGCCGTGTACGGGCAGGGCGCGGCCGACCTCGGCAGCCTGTTCGGGCAGGCGTTCTTCGTCTTGCCCAACAGCCGCGAGAACGAGCAGGAAGCCGATCGCATCGGCGTCGAACTCGCGGCGCGCGCCGGCTATGACCCGCGCGCGGCCGTGTCGCTGTGGATCAAGATGGGACAGGTCGGCGGCAGTTCGCCGCCGCAGTGGCTATCGACACATCCGTCGCATGAGTCGCGCGTGCGCGATCTGCAGGACTACTCGCAGCGGGTGATGCCGCTGTACGAAAAAGCGAAGCGTTGAGATATCACGCAGCGAGCTCTCGCTCGTGCCGAGCGGGTCCGGGGACGCGTGCGTCGGTGCGTGATGCCTCGCTTTGCGTCGGCGATTCGTGTTTCGACGAGCTCGGCTCGAACGGGCTGGCACGGTACGCCGTCATGCCAGCACGAGATCGACCACGGCGGTGAGGCGGGTGCCGCGTGCCAGCGGGTGCATTGCTTCCGTGGGCCGCCATGACGGCGTGATGGCCGCGCGCTCGACCTCGCTCAGTTGCCGATACAGAAAATCGCGCGCGTTTCCCGCCTCATTGGCCAGGTAGAGTTGAGTGGCGAAGGGAGTCGATCCAGGTGGCTCCACGCGCACGTGGATGTGCGCGGTGCGACCCGGATAGGGCACGGGGCGGATCGTGCGAAAGTGAAAGACACCGGCGGCATCGGTGTGCGTTTCGCCATAGCCCTGAAAGTTCGGATCGCGCTCGGCTTCAGCGCCGCCGGCCGGGTGGTGATAGACGGCGTTGGCGTCGCACTGCCAGATCTCCACGCGCGCGTCGGCGATTGCCGTTGCGCGCGCCGTCACGATGCGGCCGGTCAGATACAGCGCTGTGCCCTTCGTCAGCACGCGATCGCCGTCGACGCGGAGCAGGTCGTTGCCGGTCTGCGCCGGCCGCTCGGACGCCGAACGCGGGTAAAACGGCCCGAGGCTCTGCGCCGGGGTGGCGCGCGGCCCGCCATCGGCTTGCGCCCGAACGAATGCGGGTGTCAGTCCCAGCGCGCCGAGCGAGGCCAATGCGTGGCGGCGGCGCAGGGTGGTGAGATTGTTGCTTCGCATCGCACTGTCCTTTGGTCTCGAACGGGGCTCGGAGGGCGCACGGCGGGCGGGATTCCGGCCCTCATGCTGAATCCGAGCGATGACTCAGGCAAGGCCCTGCCGCATCGCGGCATAATCCGCTTTCGCGCTCATCGAGACCATGCCGCAAACGCTCTACGACAAGTTGTGGGACGCCCATGTGGTCCATGTCGAGGACGACGGGACGACCGTCCTTTACATCGACCGCCATCTGGTGCACGAGGTGACGTCGCCGCAGGCCTTCGAAGGCTTGCGGATCGCCGGTCGCGCGCCTTGGCGCACCAGTTCGATCGTTGCCACCGCGGACCACAACACGCCCACCACGGGTTGGGAGCGCGGCTACGACGGCATCACGGATCCGATCAGCAAAGCGCAGGTCGTCACGCTGGACACCAATATCAGGCAGTACGGCGCGGCGGCCTATTTCCCGTTTCTCGATCAGCGCCAGGGCATCGTGCATGTGATCGGACCGGAGCAGGGCGCCACGCTGCCCGGGATGACGGTTGTCTGCGGTGATTCGCACACGAGCACGCACGGCGCGTTCGGCGCGCTCGCCTTTGGCATCGGCACGAGCGAAGTCGAGCATGTGCTGGCCACGCAGACGCTGTTGACGAAGAAGGCGGGCAACCTGCTGGTCCGGGTCGACGGCAAGCTGCCGTTCGGCTGCACGGCCAAGGACATCGTGCTGGCGGTGATCGGTCGCATCGGCACGGCGGGGGGCACCGGGAGTGCGATCGAGTTTGCCGGCACGGCGATCGAAGCCCTGTCGATGGAAGGCCGGATGACCGTGTGCAACATGGCGATCGAGGCCGGCGCGCGCGCGGGCATGGTCGAGGTCGACGAGAAGACGATTGCCTACGTGAAGGATCGTCCTTTCGCGCCGCCGGGAGCGATGTTCGAAGAAGCCGCGCGCTACTGGCGCACATTGCGAAGCGACCCCGGCGCGCGGTTCGACGCGACGGTCGAGCTGCGCGCGGAGACCCTCAAACCGCAGGTGACCTGGGGCACGTCGCCGGAGATGGTGACGAGCATCGATGCTCGTGTTCCCGATCCCGACGCCGAGAAGGATCCGGTGAAACGCGAGGGCTATGAGCGTGCCCTGAAGTACATGGGCCTCACACCCAACATGCTGATCGCCGAAATCCGCCTGGACAAGGTCTTCATCGGTTCGTGCACCAATTCGCGCATCGAGGACTTGCGCGAGGCGGCCTGGGTGGTCAAGCGCATCGGCAAGCGCGTGGCGTCGAACGTCAGGCTGGCCATGGTGGTGCCGGGATCCGGACTGGTGAAGGCGCAGGCTGAACGCGAGGGGCTCGATCGCGTTTTCACCGCCGCCGGGTTCGAGTGGCGCGAGCCGGGCTGCTCGATGTGCCTGGCGATGAACGCCGATCGGCTGGAGCCGGGCGAGCGCTGCGCTTCGACCTCAAATCGAAATTTCGAGGGCCGGCAGGGCGCGGGTGGCCGCACGCATCTGGTGTCGCCGGCGATGGCGGCCGCCGCCGCGCTCGAAGGACACTTCGCCGATGTGCGGCGATTGGGATAGCAGGGAAAGGAGGTGTGCATGAAGAAGCTGCTTCTCGTGCTGGCCGTGACGTTGGCGGTGGCGGGCTGCAACACGTTTGAGGGATTCGGCAAGGACATCCAGAAAGCCGGAGAAACAATCGAAAGCGCGGCGAAGAAGAAGTGATGGAGCGTTTCACCGTCCACCAGGGCCTGGTCGCGCCGCTGGATCGCGCCAACGTCGATACCGACGCGATCATTCCGAAGCAGTTCCTGAAATCGATCCAGCGCTCGGGCTTTGGGCCGAACCTGTTCGACGAATGGCGCTATCTGGATCACGGCGAGCCGGGGATGGACCACGGCCGGCGGCCGCTGAACCCGGATTTCGTGCTGAACCAGCCGCGGTATCGAGGTGCATCGATCCTGCTCGCGCGCAAGAATTTCGGCTGTGGTTCGTCGCGCGAACATGCACCGTGGGCGCTGGGGCAATACGGCTTTCGCGCGCTGATCGCGCCGAGCTTTGCCGACATCTTCTACAACAACTGCCTGAAGAACGGACTGCTGCCGATCGTGCTGCCGGAGCTGCTGATCGATCGGCTGTTTCACGACGTCGCCGGCTTCGTCGGCTATCGACTGGCGATCGATCTGCCGCAGCAGAAGGTGATTGAGGCCGGTGGCAGGGAGCACGCTTTCGAGATCGCGCCGTTTCGCAAACACTGCCTTGTCAATGGGCTCGACGACATCGGCCTGACGCTGCAGCACAGGGACAAGATTGCGGCGTTCGAGAAGAACCGCCTGGCGCAGTTTCCGTGGCTGGTGAAGACCACCTGAGTTGACACTTCGCTTCGTCGCGGGCATGAGCGGGGTGACAGGAACAGAATTCCGCGAGAAAGTACGGAGATGAAGATCGCAGTGCTGCCCGGTGACGGCATCGGCACCGAGATCGTCGCCGAGGCCGTCAAGGTCCTCCAGGCGCTGGACGAAAGCCTCGAGCTCGAGTTTGCCGAGGTCGGCGGCGCTGCCTATGAAAAACTGGGTCAGCCGCTTCCCGCCGCGACGCTGAAACTCGCGCAGGACGCCGACGCGGTGCTATTCGGTGCCGTGGGCGGCTGGAAATACGACAAGCTCGAGCGTGCACTGCGCCCCGAGCAGGCGATTCTGGGTCTGCGCAAGGGGCTGGGGCTGTTTGCGAACTTCCGTCCGGCGATCCTGTATCCGGAGCTTGCCGCCGCATCGTCGCTGAAGCCCGAGATCGTTGCCGGGCTCGACATCCTGATCGTTCGCGAGCTGACGGGCGACATCTATTTCGGCCAGCCGCGTGGTCGCCGCGCCGCTCCCGATGGAGCCTTTGCCGGACGGCCGGAAGCATTCGACACCATGCGCTACACGCGGCCGGAGATCGAGCGCATCGCGCACGTGGCCTTCCTCGCGGCGCGCAAGCGAAGTCGCAGGGTCACGAGCGTCGATAAGGCGAACGTGCTGGAGACGTCGCAGTTCTGGAGGGACGTGGTGTCCGAAGTGCACGGGCATTACGGCGATGTTGAACTCGATCACATGTACGTCGACAATGCCGCCATGCAGCTGGTGCGGGCGCCGAAGCAGTTCGACGTGATCGTCACCGGCAACATGTTCGGCGACATCCTGAGCGACGAAGCGGCGATGCTGACCGGGTCGATCGGCATGCTGCCGTCGGCGTCGCTCAACGAGCGCAATCAGGGGCTGTACGAACCGAGCCACGGCAGTGCGCCCGACATTGCCGGCAAGGGCGTGGCCAATCCGCTGGCGACGATCCTGTCGGCGGCGATGATGCTGCGCTATTCGCTGGGCCGTGCGGAACAGGCTGATCGGATCGAGGCCGCAGTCAAGCGCGTGCTTGCGAGCGGAGCGCGCACCGCCGATATCTGGAGTGAAGGTACGCGCAGGGTCGGCACCCAAGAGATGGGTGACGCGGTGGTGGCGGCGATCCGATAATGCGGTTTGCAGAGGGGTGAAAATGAAAGTCGGAATCGTGGGATGGCGCGGCATGGTCGGTTCGGTCCTGATGGACCGCATGGCCGCGGAGCGGGATTTTGACCTGTTCGATTCGGTGTTCTTCAGCACGTCGAACATAGGCGGTTCGGCGCCGCGCGTCAGGCGCGCCGAGCCGGTGCTCAAGGATGCCAATGATCTTGCCGCGCTTCAGTCGTGCGACACGATCGTCACCTGCCAGGGCGGCGACTACACCAACGATATCCATCCGAAGCTGCGCGCCGCGGGCTGGAATGGTTACTGGATCGACGCCGCCTCCGCGCTGCGCATGAAGGACAACTCGGTCATCATCCTGGACCCGGTCAATCTGCCGGTGATCAGAAGTGCGCTTGGCCAGGGCGTGAAGGACTACATCGGCGGCAATTGCACCGTGAGCCTGATGATGCTGGGGATCGACGGGCTGCTGAAGGCCGATCTGGTCGAGTGGGTTACCGCGATGACCTATCAGGCCGCGTCGGGCGCCGGTGCGCCGAACATGCGTGAATTGCTGGAGCAGATGGGACAGGCGCACGCCGCCGTGCGGGACCTGCTTTCCGATCCCAAGTCGGCGATCCTGGAGATCGACCGCAAGGCATCGGCGGCCCTGCTTGCAGATGATCTGCCGAAAGCCAACTTCGGTGTGCCGCTGGCGGGCAGCCTGATCGCCTGGATCGACAAGGACCTGGGCAATGGAGTGAGTCGCGAAGAGTGGAAGGGCGGGGCCGAGTGCAACAAGATCCTTGGACGACCCGCCATGGGTCAACCGGGCTCGGTGATCGTCGAGGGCTTGTGTGTTCGCATCGGCGCGATGCGTTGTCACAGCCAGGCGCTGACCATCAAGCTCAAGCGCGATGTGCCCCTGCCCGAGATTGAGAAGCGGTTGGCGGAGGCAAATCGCTGGGTGCGGGTGATTGCGAACACACGGGAGGACAGCATTCGCGAACTCTCGCCCGCGCGCGTCAGCGGCCATCTGGAGATACCGATCGGACGCTTGCGCAAGCTGGCGATGGGGGGCGAGTACCTGAGTGCGTTTACGATAGGCGATCAGTTGCTGTGGGGCGCAGCCGAGCCGTTGCGGCGCATGGTGCGCCTGTTGTTGAATCGCCTCGATTGAGTGCGATTGGCGCGGCAGCAACATTCCCGTCTATCAGCCATCAGGACGAGGAATTACGGCAGTTTGTAAGCTTGCACCGCTAAGTCACTGATGTTAAGTTCGAAATCGGTTTCGATCGCCCTTGAGAGGCAGCCGTGGCTACGAAAAGTTCGACCCCAAAAACGGCGCGGTCCGCGCTAGCTTTCGCGATCAGTCTGGCGTTCGCGGCGCCCGCGGTGCAGGCGGCGAGCCTTGGACGATTAACGATTCAGTCGGCGCTTGGCCAGCCCTTGCGGGCGGAAGTCGAAGTCACGTCCGTTACGCCGCAGGAGGCCGCCTCGATCGCGGTGCGGCTCGCGACGATGAACGCGTTTCGCCAGGCCAACCTCGAGTTCAATCCGGCGCTGTCAGGGCTGCGATTTGCCCTCGACAAACGCGGTGACAATCGATTCGTGGTTCGGGTGTCGTCGGCCACACCGGTCAACGAGCCGTTCCTCGATCTGCTGCTCGAGTTGAGCTCTTCGACCGGGCGGGTCCTGCGCGAATACACGGTTCTGCTCGATCCGCCCGCCCTGAAGACGGCCCCGGAAGTCATCGCGCCCGTTGCGCGGGCACCGTCGCCCGCAGCCGCGCCTGCGCCTGCGCCTGCGGCCGCACCCGCTGCACCGGCACCGGCCGCCCAAGCCCCGGCGCCGTCGGCGCCTTCTGCGCGTGCGCCGACACCGAAACCTTCCGCATCGAGCTACACGGTCCAGCGCGGCGATACGCTGAGCAAGATCGCGCGAGAGACCAAGCCGCCCGCCGCTTCGCTCGATCAGATGCTGGTTTCGCTCTTCCGCGCGAATCCGGACGCGTTTGTTTCGAAGAACATGAATGTCATGCGCGCCGGCAGCTCTCTGCGCATTCCGGCGGAAAGCGAGACGCTGGCCATGGCCGGCGCCGATGCGCACCAGGAGGTCGCTGCGCAGAGCGCGGACTTCGAGCAGTACCGCAGCCGCCTCGCTCAGGCCGCAGGTACGAGCGGGCCATCGGCCGCGGCCGCCGCCGGACAGGGTCGTGTGACCGCCAAGGTCGAGGACAAGGGTGCGCCGGCGCGGACCGGCGATCAACTGAAGATCGCCAAGGCCGAGGCCGCCGCGCCAGGTCAGGCTGCGGCAAGGACCGGCGATGAAGCGGTGGCACGCGAGCGGCAGGTCAAGGAATTGCAGCAGCGCGTGGCCGAACTCGAACAGACCAACCGGAAGCTGCAGCAGGCACTTGAGTTGCAGAGCAAGGCAGGCGCGCAGGCGCAGAAGGCCGCCGAAGTGAAGGGCTTGCCCGCGCCGGCTCCCGCCCAGGTGGCAGCGCCAACGCCCGCGCCGGCCCCGGTGGCAGCGCCGGCCCCGGTGCCGGCCCCCGCGGCAGCACCTGTGCCGACGCCGGCGCCCGAGCCAGTCGCGCAGGCGCCCGCGCCGGCCGAGCCGCCGAAGGTTGAAGCTGCGAAGCCTGAGGCGCCCAAGGTGGAGGCACCGACGGCGGAGGCACCGAAGCCTGCGCCCGCCCCGGTGGAGCAACCCGGGTTCCTGCAGAGCCTGTTCGCGGATTCGGGTTATCTCATTGGCGGACTGGCTGCCGCGGTGGTCGCGCTGCTTGGTTTTGCCGCCTATCGTCGGCGCGGGTCGGCGGGACAGAAGGGTGACTTCGAAGTTGCGGAAGGGCTGCGCGGCAATTCCTTGTTCGGTCAGACCGGGGGCCAGAGCGTCGATACCGCCGCCACCAGTACGTTCAATTCCAGCTTCATCCCGTCCTCGTCGCAACTTGATTCCAATGAAGTTGATCCGGTGGCAGAGGCGGATGTCTATATTGCTTACGGCCGCGAGGAACAGGCCGAGGAAATACTCAAGGAAGCGCTGCGTCTGCAACCGGATCGTCATCCGGCACGTGCCAAGCTGCTGGAAATCTATTCCCGTCGCAGCGACCGGGCCTCGTTCAACGCGGTCGCACAGGAACTCAAGGAGCGGACCGGCGGCGTTGGCGAAGAATGGGAACGCGCGCTCAAACTCGGTCGCGCACTGGATCCGGCCAATGCGCTGTACGGTGGCTCCGGCGCCGAAAAGGGCGACCGCGGTCCGACGACCGAGTTGCGTCTGAGCCCGGGCACGACCATGCGCCCGACGACGGGCGGGCCGTCGACGACGATGCCAGTGGCGGATCTCGAGCACGGGGCGACCGTGCCGGGTACGCAGATGCCGAACCTGGAATTCAGCAAGCCGACGGTCAGCAAGCCGGCGCCCGAGACCGTGCTGTCGAAAACACCGATCGAAGAGCAGATGCCGGACACCTACCAGTCCACCAGTGACTCGCGGCTGGGCGTCGAAACACGGTTGCCGATGGAGTCGCCCGAGCCTCCGGCGACGCGGATCTCCGCCAAGGAAGAAGACCTGTCCGAGTCGCCGACGCAGCTGGCCGGTCTCGACTTCGAAGTCGAATCAACGGCGAAAATGAGGCGCGATGTTCCAGGCAAGCCGGAGACGTCTGCGGTTCCGGCCTTTAACATGGACTTCGAACCGCCCAAGACCTTGCCGATCGACAAGCTGCCGTCGATGCCCCGGCTCGATCTGGACTTGGCCGGGAAGAAGCCAGAGTCGGCAACGTCGTTTGCCTTGCCGCCCACGGAAATGGCGCCGGCGCGGCAGCCGACGCGTCCTTCCACGAGCGTTCCGGGATTTGACGACACGCTGTCACGTCCGTCGCTGGTTGGTGACGTCGGCGCATTGCCCGATGAGCGCGCCCCGCGGATGCTCTCGAACACGGACCAGGCGACCGTGCCGTTGATCGATTTCGACCTGAGTGGCGCGGACGTTGAGCTCGGCAGCGGACGCCGGACGGAAACGCCGACGGGCAGCCCGCTCGCGGCCCAGATGGCGACGAAGCTCGACCTGGCGCGGGGCTACATCGATCTTGGGGTCAAGGATGGCGCGCGCGAACTGCTCGAGGAGGTCGTACGGGACGGCACCCGCGAGCAGCGCCAGTCTGCGGTTGAACTGATGAAGCAGATCGAGACCTGATCCTTGCGTAGCGAGCCGGCGCGAGGCGACTCGCGCCGGCTTTTTCATTTCTTCCTCGCGAAATGCGCCTGGCACTGGGCCTGCAGTACGACGGCGCGGCCTTCTGCGGCTGGCAGACGCAACCCGGCCGCGGCGCAGTGCAGGACGCGCTGGAATCCGCGCTGAGGCAGTTCGTCGGCAGCGCCGTTGCGACGACCTGCGCCGGTCGCACCGACGCCGGCGTGCACGCAACCGGTCAGGTCGTGCACTTCGACACCGCCATTGAACGACCGCTGGAGGCGTGGGTCCGTGGCGTCAATCGCTGGTTGCCCGCAACGCTGGCGGTGCGCTGGGCGCGCATCGTGAGCGGCGATTTCCATGCGCGGTTTTCGGCGCGTGGGCGACGTTACGACTACTGGTTGCTGTGCGATCCCGTACGTGCTCCGCTGTTTGACCGGCGGGTCGGGTGGGTGTTTCGCCCGCTGCATATCGCGGCAATGCGCGACGCGGCGCGACTGCTGGTCGGCCACCATGACTTCAGTTCGTTCCGTTCCGCCGAGTGCCAGGCCGCCTCGCCGGTGCGTGAATTGCGCACCCTTGAACTGGTTGAATACGGAAAGATGCTGCGCTTTCGCTTCATCGCCAACGCCTACCTGCATCACATGGTGCGTAATCTGGTCGGCACCCTGGTTCATGTCGGGCTCGGCCGACAGCCATCGAGCTGGGTCGGCGAGCTGCTCGCGGCGCGCGATCGACGCCTCGCGGCCCCGACGTTTTCCGCTGCCGGCCTGTATCTGACCGCGGTCGACTACGATGCGGCTTTCGATTTCCCGCCGGCGGAAGACTGCGTTGCGTTCGTATGAGTCGTACACGTATCAAGGTCTGCGGCTTGACCCGCGGCCAGGATGTCGCGGACGCGGTCGCAGCGGGAGCCGATGCCGTGGGGTTTGTCTGCTACGCCAAGAGCCCGCGCTACGTCGCCCCGGAGGCGCTCGGTGCCCTCGCGCGCAGGCTGCCCGCTTTCGTGGCACCGGTGCTGCTCTTCGTCAATGCGCCGGCGGCGTCGGTCGAGGCGGCGCTTGCGCACCTTCCGCATGCGCTGCTGCAGTTCCACGGCGATGAGAACGCCGCGGATTGCGAGCGATTCCAGCGCCCCTACATCCGCGCCCTGCGCATGGGGACGGGGACCGATTTGTTAGACTGCGAGCGCACGTTTTCCTCGGCTTGCGCGCTGCTTGTCGATGCGCCGGCCGCCGGGTTTGGCGGTGGCGGTGTGGCTTTCGACTGGTCGCGGCTTCCGCCGGCTTCGGGCCGCGGCAAGCCACTGATTCTTGCCGGCGGGCTCAATGAAACGAATGTCACGAAAGCGATCCGACAGGTGAGACCTTTCGCCGTCGATGTGAGTAGCGGGGTGGAGCGCGCGCCCGGCGTCAAGGATGCCGAGCGAATCCGCCGCTTTGTTGCCGCGGTGCGCGCCGCGGACGCTGAAATCGGGTCGGCATGAAGCCATACGACCTGCCCGACGAGCACGGTCACTTCGGTCCCTACGGCGGGATCTTCGTCGCCGAGACCCTGATGCATGCGCTGGCCGAACTGAAGGATGCCTATGCGAAATATCGCAAGGATCCCGAGTTCATCGGCGAGCTGCAGCGTGAACTGAAGCACTATGTCGGTCGGCCGAGCCCGATCTATCACGCCAGACGCTGGAGCGAATTGCTGGGGGGCGCACAGATCTATCTGAAGCGCGAAGACCTGAATCACACCGGTGCGCATAAGGTCAACAACACGGTTGGCCAAGCGTTGCTGGCGCGGCGCATGGGCAAGCCGCGCGTCATCGCCGAAACCGGCGCCGGGCAGCACGGCGTGGCGACGGCCACGGTGGCGGCGCGTTTTGGCATGCAATGCGTGGTGTACATGGGCGAAGAAGATGTGGGTCGCCAAGCCGCGAATGTTTACCGGATGAAGCTGCTCGGCGCGGAGGTGGTGCCGGTGTCGAGCGGTTCGCGCACGCTGAAGGATGCGCTGAACGAGGCGATGCGGGACTGGGTCTCCCACGTCGAGAACACCTTTTACATCATCGGCACGGTCGCCGGTCCCCACCCCTATCCGATGATGGTGCGAGACTTCAACTCGGTCGTCGGCAAGGAGTGCCTGTCGCAGATGCCGGAAATCGCCGGCCGTCAGCCGGACTATGTGATCGCCTGCGTCGGCGGCGGCAGCAATGCCATGGGGATCTTCTTCGATTACATCCCGCATGACCGGGTGAAGCTGGTGGGCGTCGAAGCGGCCGGAGAGGGTCTGACGAGCAAGAGGCACGCTGCCAGCCTGCAATGCGGCTCGCCCGGCGTGCTGCACGGAAATCGCACCTACTTGCTGCAGGATGAGAACGGCCAGATCACCGAGACCCATTCGATCTCGGCCGGTCTTGACTATCCGGGGGTCGGGCCCGAGCACGCCTGGTTGAAGGACAGCGGCCGCGCGCAATACGTCGGTGCAACCGACGACGAGGCACTGAAGGCCTTTCACGATTGCTGCCGCATCGAGGGCATCATTCCGGCGCTCGAGTCGAGCCATGCGCTGGCCTACGCCTCGCAACTCGCGCCAACGCTGCCGAAGGACAAGATCCTGCTGGTGAACCTGAGCGGGCGCGGTGACAAGGACCTGCAGATCGTTGCCGAGGCGAGCGGGCTCGAATTCTTCTGCCGCGCCTCATGCCGCGAAGCGACGGCCTTCTGGAAGAGACAGCACTGATGTCGCGCATCGCGCAGCGCTTTGCGGATCTTGCCGATCGTGGCCGCAAGGGGCTGATTCCTTACATCACCGCCGGTGATCCAACGCCGGATCTGACCGTGCCGTTGATGCGCGCGCTGGCGGATGCCGGCGCCGACGTGATCGAACTCGGCGTGCCGTTTTCCGACCCGATGGCGGATGGTCCGGTGATCCAGCGCGCGACGGAGCGCGCGATCCGCAATGGCGTTGGGCTGAAGCAGACGCTGGCACTGGTTGCGCAGTTCCGGCAGGTCGACGCCGTGACGCCCGTTGTTCTGATGGGCTACGCCAATCCGATCGAACGCATGGGTCGCGCCGGGTTTGCGCAGGCGGCCAGGGCGGCCGGGGTCGATGGTGTGCTGGTGGTGGACTACCCGCCCGAGGAGTGTGAGGAGTTTGCGGCGGCGATGCGCGCGTCCGGGATCGACCCGATTTTTCTTCTCGCGCCGACGTCAACCGACGAGCGTATCGAGCGGGTGGCGCGCGCGGCCTCCGGCTACATCTACTACGTGAGCCTGAAAGGGATCACTGGCGCCGGCAATCTCGATGTCGCCTCGGTCGCCGCGCGGATTCCGGCCCTGAGGAGCAAGATACGGGTGCCGATTGGCGTGGGCTTTGGCATCCGCGATGCGCAGAGCGCGCAGGCAATTGCGCGCGTCGCCGATGCGGTGGTGATTGGCAGCCGCATCATTCAGGAGCTCGAATCGGTGCCGCGCGAGCGGGCCGTGGACGCGGTGCGTGAACTGGTGGCAGGAATGCGGCGCGCCATCGATGACGTCTCGCCGCGGCAGGAGGCTGCATGACGCGAATCCCATCGCCAAGCGTTCGCGCTTTCCTGGGCGGGGCGCGGGAGACGACGGCGCCGCGCGGAGCATCGACATGAGCTGGATCGACAAGCTTCTTCCCCCCCGCATCAAGCAGGGCGGCACGCGTAAGTCGGTTCCCGAAGGTGTCTGGGTCAAGTGCCCGGGCTGCGACTCGGCGCTGTATCGCGCCGAACTCGAGCGAACGCTTCAGGTCTGCCCGAAGTGCAGCTTCCACTTGCGCATCGGTGCGCGGGCGCGCCTGGATGCATTGCTGGACGCCGAGGGAAGGTACGAGATAGGCCAGGAAGTGCTGCCGGTCGATGCACTCAAGTTCAAGGACAGCAAGAAGTATGCGGATCGCCTGCAGTACGCGATGCAGGATACCGGCGAGACCGATGCGCTGGTAGTCGTCGGCGGATCGATCAGGGCGCTGCCGGCGGTGGTGGCCTGCTTCGAATTCGAGTTCATGGGCGGTTCGATGGGCTCGGTGGTCGGCGAGCGATTCGTGCGCGGCGTACAGACCGCCCTGGAACAGAAGGTTCCTTTCATCTGCTTCACGGCGACCGGCGGCGCGCGCATGCAGGAAGGCCTGCTGTCGCTGCTGCAGATGGCCAAGACCTCGGCGATGGTCGCCAAGCTGGCCGATGCGAGATTGCCTTTCATATCGGTGCTGACCGATCCAACCATGGGTGGTGTGTCGGCCAGCTTTGCGTTCATGGGCGACGTGGTCATCGCCGAGCCGAGGGCGCTGATTGGCTTTGCCGGCCCGCGTGTGATCGAGCAGACGGTGCGCGAGAAGCTGCCGGAAGGATTTCAGCGTGCCGAATTCCTGCTGTCCAAGGGCGCAATCGACATGATCATCGACCGCCGTCAGATGCGGGACGAGATCACGCAGTTGCTGGCGCTTCTGATGAAGCAGGCGCCGGAAGCGATTGCGTAGCGGCGAGCTGGAAACTGCCGGCGGCGAAGCGTCCGGCGAAGACGACTTGTCGCTGCCGTCCGGCTCCGGACTCGATGCATGGCTCGATCGCGTCGAGCGTCAGCATCACCGGCCGATCGACCTGACGCTCGAGCGAAGTCGCGCGGTCGCGCAGCGCCTCGGCATCGATTTCCGCTGCCCGGTCATCACCGTCGGCGGTACCAATGGCAAAGGCTCGACCTGCGCGATGCTGGACAGCATTCTGCGTTGTGCCGGCTACCGCGTCGGCCTGTACACATCGCCGCACCTGTTGCGTTTCAATGAGCGCGCGCGTATCGACGGCAGGTCGCAGGACGACGCGACATTGATCGAACAGTTCGAGGCAGTCGAGGCATCGCGCGATGGCATCTCATTGACCTACTTCGAGTTCACCACACTGGCGATTCTGCGGCTCTTCCAGCAGGCCAAGCTCGATGCGGTTGTGCTCGAAGTCGGCCTCGGGGGACGATTCGACACGGTCAACCTCGTCGATGCGGATTGCGCGATCGTGACCTCGGTCGATCTCGATCATATGGAATATCTGGGGCCGACGCGCGAGCACATCGGCTTCGAAAAGGCGCACATCTATCGCGCCGGGCGGGCGGCGATCTGCGCCGACCCTCGACCGCCACAGTCGCTGATCGATGTCGCCAGGGGTCTGGCCGCCGATCTCTGGCTGATCGGCCGGGATTTCACTTGGCAGGGCGATCGACAGCAATGGAGCTACGCCGGCCGCAAACTGCGAAGGAACAGCCTGCCGTATCCCGCGCTGCGCGGTGCCAATCAACTGCTGAATGCCACAGGCGCTTTGGCGGCGCTCGAAGCACTGGCCGACCGCCTGCCCGTCAGCCAGCAGGCGGTTCGACAGGGGTTGCTGGCGGTCGAGTTGCCCGGACGCTTTCAGGTCCTGCCCGGACGCCCGACCGTGATTCTCGATGTGGCACACAATCCGCATGCGGCGGCGGTGCTGGCGAAGAACCTCGACAGCATGGGCTTCTTTCCACGGACGCATGCGGTGTTTGGCATGCTGCGCGACAAGGACATCGGGGGCGTCGTCGAGAAGCTTTGCGACAAGATCGATCACTGGTACATCGGCAGCACGACCGGCGTGCGCGGCAGTGAGGCCGCCTCAGTTGGGCAAATCGTGCGCGCGGCGATCGGCGCGCAGGGCGCGGCGACGATCGAGCCGTTTGATTCGGTCGCCGCTGCCTACGACGCGGCGAACGGGTGTGCGGCGCCGGAGGATAGAATTGTCGTCTTCGGAAGTTTCTCCACCGTGGCGGACGTGATGCGAAAGCGCGTCCACCGCTGAACCTCCCGGGTTACGATTCAACGACATGAGTTGGGCGTTCTGGCGCGACACCAAGACGGAAGCCGCGGCGAAGTTGGCCGCTGACCCCGCGTCGGATGGCGCGCGCAACGACCCGGCTGAAGAACTGCGGACACGGACGCGGCGCCGCCTGATCGGCGCGGCCGCGTTGCTGCTCGCGGCAGTCATTGTGCTGCCGATGGTCCTCGACCGGTCGCCGCGACCGGTGCCGGACTCGGTGGCGATCGATATCCCGAGTGACAAGACTGCCTTTATGCCGCGCCTGTCGCAGCCGGCGCCGCCCGCTGCTGCGCCAACGGCGCCGGTTCCCGAGGCGCCGGTCGCTAAGGCCGAACCCGCCGTGGCGAAGGAGACAGCCGTCGAGGCGCCCGAGAAGCCAGCGCCGGCGCCAGGCAAGGACGCGACGCCACCGCGTTCAGCGGCGCGCAAGTCCGGCAGTGCGCCGTTCGCGCTCCAGGCTGCTGCGCTTGCCAGCGATGCGGCGGCGCGCGACCTGGAGGCGAAACTGAAGAAAGCCGGGTTCACCACGTATACGGAAAAGGTCAGTACCGACAGTGGCGACCGCATTCGCGTTCGCGTCGGCCCTTTTGCGACGCGCGATGACGCCGAGCAGGCGCGCGCAAAACTCAAGACGCTGGGCATCAACGCCAGCATGGTGAGCGGTTGAGATGACGGTCATCGACTGGAGCATTGTTGTCGTCATCTCTCTGTCGCTCCTGGTCGGTGTTCTGCGAGGTTTCGTGCGCGAGATGATTTCGATTGTCGGCTGGATCGCCGGCGCCTATCTGGCCGCGCGGTTCTCATCCGAGCTGGGCGCGCGGATTCCACTGGACATCGAATGGCCGATCGTGAAGACGCTGGTGGCAGGCGTGCTGATCATCGCCGTCTGCGTCTTCGTCGCGGCGCTGATCGGCTGGTTCGCGCGCCAGTTGCTGGTGGCGGCAAAACTCTCGGCGGCGGATCGCGCGCTCGGCGGCGCGTTCGGTCTCGCGCGTGGCGCGCTGATCATCGCCGTGCTGGTTTTCTTTGCCCTCGACACGCGGGTCGCGCGCCAACCTTTTTGGCGTGACTCACTGGTGTTGCCGCAGGTAGAAGCAGCGGTACGATTCGCTGCGTGGCACGTACCGTTGGCAGGACTGACGCCGGGATAGCTGGAGGTAAAAGCATGTGCGGAATTGTCGGCGTGGCGGCCACCACGCCGGTGAACCAGTTGCTTTACGACGCTTTGCAGCTGTTGCAGCACCGCGGCCAGGACGCTGCGGGCATCGCCACGGCGGACGGCAAATCGTTTCACATGCACAAGGGCAACGGCCTCGCGCGCGACGTCTTCCGTACGCGCAACATGCGCTCGTTGCCGGGCAACGCCGGTATTGCGCAGGTCCGTTACCCGACCCAGGGTTCGGCTTCGAACCCGGAAGAAGCGCAGCCGTTTTACGTGAATGCGCCCTTCGGCATCACGCTGGCGCACAACGGCAATCTGACGAACTGGGAGCAGCTCAAGGATGAGATGTTCCGGATCGATCGGCGCCACATCAACACGAACTCCGACTCGGAAGTCCTGTTGAATGTGCTCGCGCACGAGCTTCAGCTTGCCAGCGAACGGCTTTCGCTCGATCCTGACGCCATCTTTCGCGCGGTGAGCGGCGTGCACCAGCGGGTGCGTGGCTCGTACTCGGTGGTGGCGCAGATTTCCGGCTACGGCTTGCTTGCCTTCCGCGACCCGTTCGGCATTCGGCCGCTGTGCTTTGGGGCGCTCGAAACGGACCTGGGCACCGAGTACATGGTGGCGTCGGAGTCGGTGGCGCTCGAGGGTCTGGGCTTCCGCTTCGTGCGCGATGTTGCGCCGGGGGAGGCCATCTTCGTGGACTTCGACGGCAGGTTCTTCAGCCGCCTGTGCGCGCCGAACGCCAGCCTCAATCCCTGCATCTTCGAGTATGTATACCTGGCGCGACCCGATTCGCTGATCGACGGCGTATCGGTCTACGGCGCACGCCTGCGGCTCGGCGAGTACCTGGCCGGGCAGGTTGCGGCGCGCGTCCCGGCGGGCAGCATCGATGTGGTGGTGCCGATTCCGGATTCGAGTCGGCCGGCGGCGCTGCAGCTGGCGAACAAGCTCGGCTTGAACTATCGGGAAGGTTTCATCAAGAACCGCTACATCGGCCGGACCTTCATCATGCCGGGGCAGGCGATCCGCGCGAAATCCGTGCGCCAGAAGCTCAGTACCGTGGGCGTCGAATTCAAGGGCAAGAACGTGCTGCTGGTCGATGATTCGATTGTGCGCGGAACGACGATTCGCGAGATCGTGCAGATGGCACGCGACGCCGGCGCGGCGCGCGTGATGGTGGCGTCCGCAGCGCCGCCGGTGCGGTTCCCCAATGTCTACGGCATCGACATGCCGACGCGTGCGGAACTCATCGGCGCGGGGCGCACGGAAGAGGAGGTACGGCGCGAGATCGGCGCCGACGCGTTGATCTATCAGCGCATCGAGGATCTGAAGCGGGCGGTGATGGACTGCAACCCGGCCCTGACGAACTTCGAGGCGTCGTGCTTCGATGGCAGCTACATCACCGGCGACGTGACGCCGGACTACCTCGATCGCATCGAGGCGGCGCGAACCTCGCCGAAGGCACAGGAAGACGGGCCGCGCAACCAGCTCAGTCTTGCCATCGAAGCAACTGACGCCTGATCGGCAACTTGACCCAGGGCGCCGGTCCCCCTAGCATTCGTTTATTGCGCCGATTTGAGCTCCGCTTGCGGGCGCCTAACAAATGCAGCTAAAGCGAGGGAGTCGTTGAACGAAACCCGCGCGCGCTGCCAGCGGGTTTTTTTATGACCGACGACTTTGATTTCGATACGAGAGCGGTTCGCGCCGGCACCTTGCGGTCCGAATTCAACGAGCACAGCGAGGCGTTGTTCCTGACCTCGAGCTTCGTGTTCAAGAGTGCAGCGCAGGCTGCGGCGCGCTTTTCGGGCGACGAGCCCGGATTTGTCTACTCGCGCTTTACCAACCCGACGGTGCAGATGTTCGAACAGCGGCTCGCGTCGCTGGAGGGCGCCGAGGACTGCCTGGCAACGGCCTCCGGGATGGCCGCGATCCTTGCGGTCTGTCTTGCCGGGCTGCGCACGGGGGATCACGTCATCTGCAGCGCCAACGTGTTCGGCGCCACGGTTCAGCTGTTCACGAACCTGGAGCGGTTCGGAATCGAAACGACCTTTGTCCGCGGCGCCGATCCCGAGTCCTGGCGCGCCGCCGTCCGGCCGCGCACGAAGATGCTGTTCTGCGAGACGCCGTCCAATCCGCTGATGGAAATCGTCGATCTGGAGGCGTTCGCACAACTTGGACGCAGGATCGGTGCGCTCAGCGTCGTCGACAACTGCTTCTGCACGCCGGCGTTGCAGCGACCCCTGGCGTTCGGGATAGATGCCGTGATCCACTCAGCGACCAAGTACATCGATGGGCAAGGTCGGGTCATGGGTGGCGCGGTACTCGGAGCGCGCAGTTTGATCCGCGATGCGGTTTTGCCGGTGCTGCGCACCACCGGGCCCAGCCTTTCCGCGTTCAACGCCTGGGTTCTGCTCAAGGGGCTGGAGACCTTGTCGCTTCGACTGCGTGCCCAGTCGGCAACGGCCTCAGCGTTGGCGCGCTGGCTCGAGGCTCATGCGGGGATCGAACGGGTTTACTTCTCCGAGCTCGAATCCCATCCGCAGCGCGAGCTGGCGCGACGGCAACAAACGGGGCCGGGCGCGGTCGTCTCGTTCGACCTCAAGGCCACGTCCGCCGCGGCGGACCTGCGGGCGCGGGCGTGGCGCGTGATCGACAACACGCGACTGATGTCGATTACCGCGAACTTGGGGGATACGCGCACGACAATCACGCACCCGGCGAGCACCACGCACGGCCGGCTGACACCGGAAGCGAGGGCGCGGGCGGGAATCGGCGAGGGGTTGATACGCATTGCGGTCGGGTTGGAGGCGTTGGAGGACCTCAAAGGCGATCTCGAACACGCGCTGGCAGGTTAGGCGACCCGGCGCGCGTCGGACCTGCGCGGATACGGTAGTCTGACCGGAAGAAATGGCCCTGGGCGCCCGAGATCGGCGACGATTACAGATGCGAGTGTCTTTCACGACAGCCGCGCGCGGCGATTCCGCCGGTCGCGCCGGCTGGCGCAGTGATCGCGGAGGTCTTAACGAATGGCCAACTTTCAAGCACACTCGCGTGAGCGCGAATCTGCGTCGCTCAACCCAATAGGCAGCGGGCCCATGGCCAAGGTTCCGGACACGATCACACTCGGCGAACTGTGCCGCAAGGCAGCCCAGGCGCTGGCAAGGCATGGACTCGATCGTCGCATCGACATCTATCGCGAAATCGAAATCGATGATCCTGCGGTGCGACTGATGCTGGGACGCTCGCATCGCGTACGGGTGCGGATCAAGATCACCGCGACCAGCCTGCTGTTCGAGGGCGGCGAAACCGAAACGCAGCCGCTGGAGACCTCGCAGTTCGGCGTCACGACGTTGACGCAGAAGCTCGACCAGTCCTGACGGCGAATCGAGCGGAGCAGTCGGCGCTGCGCGCTGAGCGCCGATTTGCCGGGCTGTGCGTCCCGGACTCGTGCCAGGGACCTGCGGACGGAACCGCGGTCTTTTCCCTGAGTGCCCAAGCGCATTGTCGCTGCCGCGTCGCCCACCCGACGGCGAGTGGCCCGCTCGAGATGAAGCACGACCATCGGTCGTTTTCGATGCCGGGCCTGCAACGCGTCTCGGGCTGGGACCCGCTCGACGGCCATCCGCGACTTCACGTCGCCCGCACTGTCGACGCTGGCCCGGTCAGACGAGGTGGCGCTGCTGCTTCAAGTCATGCAAGCAGTGACCGAGCCACTGCACGGACAGTTTCTCCTGCAGAGAATTCTGCTTCAGGCGTTCATTGAGGAGATGGAAGTCGACGCTGTCGAGCGGCTGGTCCTGGTTGAAGCAGGAGAACACATGAGTCACCGCTCCGGTCTTCGGGTCGCGGTGCAGTTGCAGACACTGGGCGCAGATTTCCTTCATCATGCACTGCATCGGGGAGTTGATCGAACCGATGGCGCAGTGATGCGGTTTCAGATGCGCTCTGAGGACCTCGTGGCGCGCCTTCGCAACACCGGCCATCATCCGATCGGAACCGATGGCGATGATGCGGTCGGCATCCTCGGTGCGGATCGACGATGTGCCCAGGCGGCCGGACGCATAGGCGTGCATCGCCTGGACAATGTTGCCGACGAACGATCGGTCCTGTGGCCGGCCCGGCTTGAAGCCGGGCTCTTCATCGCAGCACCAGACCACGACGTCGGCCGCCGCCTCGATGTCGGCCACCTTGTAGCGGTCGATGACTTTCTTGTAGCCGGCGAAGTAGAGCACTTTCGAGCCCTTTGCACGAAAGGCCTGCCCGATTGAGAACAGCACGGCGTTACCGAGGCCACCGCCACAAAGGAGGACGGTCTCATGGGCCTCGATATGGGTGGGCGTGCCGGTCGGCCCCATCAGGATCACCGGCTCGCCCGGCTGCAGCGCCGCGCACAGGTTGGCCGAGCCCCCCATCTCGAGCACGATGGTCGACACCAGTCCTTCCTTCGGGTCGACCCAGGCGCCGGTCACCGCGATGCCTTCCATCTGCATCCGCGTGCCGGCGGCCACCGCGGCAAGCGTTTCGAAATTCTGCAGGCGATAGAACTGCCCCGGCTGGAAATTGCGCGCGGCCATGGGTGCCTTGATCACGATCTCGATGATGCTGGGCGTCAGCCGCTCGACCCTGTGCACTGACGCGAGCAGATCGCCTGCCAGCCCGGCGAAGAATGCCTCGGTGCTATCGGCGGATCGCGGCGGCTGCTTCGCAAGCACCCGGGACACCACGGGATAGCCCTGCTTGGCCGAGGCCATGGCCTTGACCACGTTGCCGAAGTAGGACGGGTGCAGATCACCGAAGAAGCTGATGAAGCGACCGTCATCGACGCGCGACAGCAGGACTTCTGGACGGGCCGGCTTGCAGTTGGAATAGGCCGGCTTGGCAGTGGCACCGGACTCGTCGCAGGCCCTGAAATACTTTCCGTCGAGCTTGAAATGCAGCGCCTCTTCGCGCGCCAGCACGGTGTTGGGCTGGGTGCCCGCGGCCACGAAGATGGTATGCGCCGGCAGCCAGTAGTCACCGTCGCTCGTCCACTTCGCGTCCGCGCCCAGCGTCTGCCTGGCGAAGCGCATGCCGCATGCCGCGCCATAGTTGTCGACATCGATGGCGATCGGCGCAAGGCATTCGGCGAAGGTGACGCCTTCCTCCAGCGCCTTCTCGACCTCTTCGTGGTTGAGGGTGTAGGAGGGGCTGTCGATCAGGCGGCGACGATAGGCGATCGTCGCGCCGCCCCACTCGCGCAGCAGTTCGACGATCCGTGCGGGGCGCTCTTCACATTGCGCTGCCGCGCGTTCGTCGCGAATGGCACGAGCATGGGCGAGGAATTCCTCGGCAATTTCCCGATCCAGATCGTCCCAGCGCTCGCGAATGGCGTCCTCGCCGATGGAGGCCGCCAGCGTCTCGTACCGCTGCAGGAACTTCTCGACCTGGACGGTGTAGTAGGCGAGCGACTCCGTCGCCGTATCGATGGCGGTCAGTCCGCCACCAATCACCACGACGGGTAGCCGCAGCTGCATGTTGGCAAGCGAGTCCTGCTTGGCGGCGCCCGTGAGCTGAAGCGCCATGAGAAAGTCGGAGGCGGTGCGTACGCCGCGCGCCAATCCGTTCGGGACGTCGAGCACGGTCGGTTTGCCGGCGCCCAGGCACAACGCGATATGGTCGAAGCCGCGCGCCAGTGCATCATCGACCGTGAGCGTGCCGCCGAAACGCACCCCACCGAAAAGCGCAAATTCGGCGCGGCGCTCCAGCAACAGGCGGATGATCTTGAGGAAATTCTTGTTCCAGCGCACGGTGATACCGTACTCGGCAACGCCGCCGAAGCCCGCCATCACGCGGTCTTCGAGCGGTTCGTAGAGTTTCGCAACGTCCCGGATCGGCTCAAATGGCACATGGGTGTCGTGCCTGCGCACGCCGGAAATGCGCTCTGGCAGCGGCTCGATCTTCAGCCCATCGATGCCGACGACGGCATGCCCGTCATTCATCAGGTGATGGGCCAGCGTGAAGCCTGCCGGACCCATGCCCACCACCAGCACCTTGCGCCCGGTCGGCGGACGCGCCATCGGGCGACGAAGGTTGAGCGGATTCCAGCGCGTGAGCAGGCTATAGATCTCGAAGCCCCAGGGCAACTCCAGTACGTCCTTGAGGGTGCGGGATTCCACTTCGGGAATGTCGACCGGCTCCTGCTTCTGGTAGATGCACGACTTCATGCAATCGTTGCAGATACGGTGACCGGTGGCCGCCACCATCGGGTTGTCCACCACGATCACCGCCAAGGCGCCGATCGAGTGGCCAAGATTCTTCAGCGTATGGAACTCGGAGATCTTCTCCTCCAGCGGACAGCCGGCCAGAGGGACACCGAACGGACTCTTCTTGAAGGTCACTCGTGCGGGTGCATCGGGCGAAGACTTTTCGCGCAGGCCGCTGGAGCAGGAGTCCTTCTTCTGCGTATGACACAGGATGCAGTAGTTCGACTGGTCAAGCGCACCGCGAAGGTCGGTGCCCGGGTCCGTCAAGGCGAAACCGTTGCGCCTGCGGATGTGCTCCGGGCTGATGAGGAATGAGGTCACACCTTCGTCAACCCGTTTCACCGCCGCCGGCACGAGATTCGTCGGCTCGATGCGTGATGGCACCTTGAACAGAATGCCGTGCTGGTGCTTGTGCCGACCCTCCTCGCTGTGCACCGCCCAGGCCGCATACCGACGCGCGATTTCGAGCATCTGGGCGTGGTTCGTCTCGTCGGACCGCCATTCGACAATCTTGCGGGCCAAGGAAAGCTCGTCGAATTGCCCGTCCAGCTGTTCGGCGAGGATCTCATAGAGGGCCGGGCCGTCGCTTGACACCGCCTGTTCCGGCGTGATTTCCTTGGCCGCTTGCCGCTGGACGAACTGGCGCTTGACTTCGTAGAGCGGCGCAAGATCCGCATGCCGTTGCGCCAGGGCCTTTGCCTCCTCGGCGATATCGAACAACTCGATCAGGAAGGCTTCAAGGATGGGCGCCAGCTCCAGGATCAAGGCCGATTCATCGGCTGCCGAAATGGCGTCGGCGGCGGATCGCGCTGATGCCAGTCGCACATGAAGAGCGCTGGCGGTTCGGTCGAGCTGATCGAGGAATATCCCATCGAGCTCTGCCAGACCCTGCTGCCGATACAGATCGGCGATGGACAGTCCATGAGCCAACTTCAACACGGAGAAGCTCCTTGGGGAAACGGGATCTCAGCCGAGCGGGCGGCCGGCAGTTTGATCTTCTCGCGACGCGAACGTGCGAGTTCGCGCAGGAGCTTCTGGCAAGTGATCAGGTCGTGCTCGAGCGCGACCCGCTCGGAAAGATCGGCGCACGATCCCCGCGCAGCGGACGCGGCAACCGGCACGTTCGCGTCGAGAAAGACCCTCACGACACGGCCCGGGACACGTCCTCATGACTGGCGCCTGGGCGCCTCGCTGGCGATCTCACGCTTGGTGCGTCCCGAACGCTTCGCGATCCGGTCCGGGACTTTCCGGGGCTTCGGGTCGGGGCGAGTGGTGAATGTCGTCAATTCTGCGCTCCTCAATATGCGACATGGTCGCATGGGCGGCGAGGCCTTCATGTTGCTCTGCGTCGGCCGTCCTCTCGAGTTCGACCCTTTCGCGGCCACCTTCGTCCTGATGGAAGAAGGGGGTCGAAATGCCGGCGCCGAATGAACTCGTTTCACCGTTCAGAGGCCAAGGTGAATGCGACTTGTCAGCTATGAAGAAGTCGGATTCCTCCGCAGCCGCAGAATCATGCTCGAGGCGGCCACGCGAGGCGTCGCGATTTCGTCGTCATAATTGATCAGTCTAAGTGTGTCGACACCGAGGGTTTGTTCGCGCTTCGGCGCGTTGCCCGATTCGCGGACCCGCGAGCGCCCGGTGCTGCGCAGGCTCAAGTCGCTCACCTGGCGCGGCGCATCGAGGACCTGCTTGCACCGCCCCGGAACCGGCTTGAGCCGCTCAAGGGTGATCGGGCCGGGCCGTGGAGCACCCGCGCGAACGATCAGTTCCGCATTTGCCGAACTTGGCGGATTCGCCGGGTGCGTGGCAACCAAGTGATTGATTGCGTACAGGGACCGTGATTGGC
>Ga0209048_10000466_pt1:0-7500 | contig 43295 bp, 43 predicted proteins | sample FrelakmetCRP12CR_FD_187146 | JGI IMG/M metagenome (GOLD analysis project Ga0209048, IMG submission 187146) | Freshwater lake sediment microbial communities from the University of Notre Dame, USA, for methane emissions studies - CRP12 CR (SPAdes)... | ecosystem: Environmental > Aquatic >...
GTTGAAACTAAAAAAGTTGATATTGGTGTGATCCCAATAGAAAACTCAATTGAGGGTTCATTGGGACTGACTCTTGATTTGCTGGTTCACCAGTACTCCTTAAAGATTAAAAGGGAGATCATACTCCCTATCAGTCATAATTTGCTTTTAAACCCAGATGCTGATTTAAAAGATATTGAAGTGGTTTATTCTCATTATCAACCACTTTCGCAGTGTCGTGTGTTCCTAGAAAAATTAGGAACAGCTACTAAAGCTACTCAGAGCACAGCGGCTGCAGCAGAACTGATTTTGGGACATAAAAATGCAGCCGCAATAGGAACACGTAGAGCTGCGGAGATATATGGTCTAAAAATAGCATTAGAGAACATCCAGGACCACCAAAATAACATGACTCGGTTCGTGGTGGTGGGCTATGAGGATCATTCCCCTACGGGGATGGATAAAACTTCAGTGGTGTTTTATCTGTTACAGGACCGCCCTGGCGGATTATATGAGATATTGGGAGTGTTTGCCCAGGCAAAAGTTAACTTAACTAAAATAGAGTCAAGACCTTCCAAGGAGAAGCTGGGAAACTATATCTTCTTCGTGGATTTAGAAGGGCATCGTGAAGATAGGAAAATCCAGAATATTTTAAATAATATAAGATCAAATGTAGCATACCTAAAGATTCTTGGCTCATATCCTATGGAAGGAGATGATTGAGATAGCTTCTCAAAAAGAAAAGATGATTAAACGGTTAAAAGACCTGGAAAACGAATATAACCAGGGATATCTGCCTAAAAATGATTTTATTAGACAGAAAAAGTATTTAATCCAGCAAATTGAAACGCTGGAAGTAGCAGATCGAGTAAGGATACTGCAAGGTAAACAAGGCTCTGAGAAATCCTTAGATCATTGGTCCGAAAAGGAAAAAGAGAAAAAAGGAGTTGAAGACCAAGACGAAAAGGACGAACTTCAAAGAAAATACATGACCAAACCTCGGACCATGAAAGAGAATCCAAGTAATGGCAGGTTCAGTAATCGAGCAAAAATAATCATAGCTATTGTACTGATAATCGGCTTTTTAGTGGGAACAGCACTAGGTGTTTCTGCATTATCCAAAACCTCTAAATCACCTCAAGTATCAATGATAGTTAATGACAGTGCATTACCAGCTAACAACACCACTAACATCACCAATAATACTACAACCATCAAGAAGATCTCCACAAATAGAACTAGAGTAATAAACAGAACAGTAACGCGTATATCAGCAAACAATTCAACCACACCATAGGCAGTTATTTCCTTGATATGAAGCCTACCATAAACAAGATTTATACTAAACAGATACGATGAGAAGGTGTTCCAATGAATAAAATCATATTCCCTTTAATTTTAACCATCATGCTCGTGATAACAGTTTCGGGATGTGTTACTCAAAAGAATAACCAGACAAATAAATACTCCCAAAATGGAGTTTCCTTCGATTACCCTCAAAACTGGACAGTGGTAAATGTAACATCTCCATATGCAGTAGCAGCAGTGGCAGACCCCACAACAGTTCAGAATGACAGGCCAACCACAGCGGTAATAATACAAAAACCACCTTTAAAAACGGGTGCGGACCTCAAACTAGCTTATGATACAAATTACGCCAACTTCTTTAACAAAACCGGTTATCAAAGGGTATCAGAAGCGAATATCACCTCAAACAATACTAAAATCTTTGAAAATATCTATACAATAAACACTGCAGGTTTAGAGAAGGAATATCAGGTGGTATGGTTGTCAAAGAACCGAAAGATCTATGTGATATTATGTAGTGCCCTAAAAGAAGATTTCGACCGGGAAAAACCCAACTTCAACTTGGTCATCAATAGTTTCCAAGCCCAGTGAATTAATGGTTTGGTAGTGGCTTTTTTACTTTTTTCTTGAATTTTACCATCTTTTTTTTTCTTTAAGGAAATTTAGGGCATTAGTCATAATTAAACATGGACTTATGCAAAATTTTATATGGCGAACTGGAGAGAATATCATCGGTTAGAGTACCATCTTCACAGGGCAGAGTGGTAGAACTAAAAGCCGAATCTGCTTATTTTATTTATCCTGTGAATTCATAATTTACTATCATGTCTAATTTACTGACGAAAATCCGAAATTTTAGATTATGTTCTATCATTTCAATAATTGAGAATTAAGGAGTTTAAAACCATTTGCTTGGATAAAGGTATAATATTATCTAATTGGCTTTAAGAGTTTAAGTTTATCCTATAATTAATAAGGAGGAATAGAGATGGTGTTGCCGGTATGCAATGTCTGTTTGAAGAGTGGAATGCTTTGTCAGGGTTGTGAAAATAAGCTGAAAAGTGGTGAGATCAGCTCAATGGATGTAGACATTGCTAAATTACTTTATAAAATCGGCGATGGCAAATTAGGCTTTAAAAAAACCATAGAAATTGGTGATGTAGTTATTATAGTCACTGATAAAGATCAGGTAGGAAAACTCATTGGTAAGGGTGGCAAGATAGTTAGAGAAATATCTAAGACAGTGAATAAGAAGGTAAGAGTTGTAGGGGAGAAATCGGACCTAAAATCTGTTGTCACGGATATATTGGCTCCTGCTCGTATTTCTGGTATTAATATAGTCTACGCGAAGGATGGAGAACAAAAATACAAAATAAGAGTTAGAAGAGAGGATTCTAGAAGACTTTCAGCTAAATTAGACATTTTAAATGATATAATTCAACAGTTAACCGGGGAGAAAACCCTGGTAGTCATTGAACGTGCTGAATATTAGATGGTCTGTTTTATGCAAGTCGTTCTTTGTGTTACCGGGAGCGTGGCAGCTGTAGAGACAGTTAAACTCGCTCGAGAAATTAAAAGACAGGGGTTTCAGCTAAAGTGTTTTATGAGTGATGGGGCATGTGATATAATTAATCCAAATGCCCTGGAATTCGCCACCGGAGCGAAGGTGATCACCGAACTAACCGGCAAGATCGAACACGTGAAACATGCCCAAGCTGATCTAATACTGGTAGCACCTGCCACTGCAAACGTAATAAGCAAGTTTGCTTACAAGATAGCAGATAATCCTATTAACACCTTACTGGTCGCTTCTTTTGGTTATAACACTCCAATTGTTTTTGTTCCTTCCATGCATGAGTCTATGTACCGTGCTATTGAAGAAAATGTTCAAAAGCTCAAAGATGAGGGAATAATGTTTGTAGAACCCCTGCTGGATGAAAATAAGGCCAAATTCCCTTCAATTGAGGATATAGTTCTGAATGTCCAACGTACCACTTCAAAAGGAGATTTAGGGGGTAAAAGAGTGCTTGTGAGTGCTGGAGCAACTTATGAGGAGATAGACCCCATTAGGGGTATAACTAACCGTAGCTCCGGCAAAATGGGCTTAGAACTAGCCAAGGAGGCTTATAGGAGAGGTGCTGAGGTAACTCTGCTTTGCGGCAGGGTAGAAATCGAACTTCCAACCGCATTCAGAGTGATAAAGGTCGAATCTGCTCTTGAAATGCAGCTCGAAGTTGAGGGGCTGGTTTTGGACCATGATGTGTTCCTCTCCGCCGCAGCTGTATCCGACTTCAACCTTGAAAAGGAAACCTACAAGGTTTCTTCCCAAGATGATATTAACCTCCAATTACGTCCAGCGCCCAAGATCATCAACCGGGTGAAGATGATCAACCCTGAAATATTTCTGGTGGCCTTCAAAGCGGACTATAGTGTTTCCCATGAGAAAATCATAGAATCAGCTCGGAAGGGGATGCAGGAATCATCTGCCGACCTAGTAGTAGCCAACGACATAGCAGTTCCCGGGGCTGGTTTTGGATCAGACGATAATCAGGTCTTACTCATTGATAACCAGGTTAGAAAGGTCCCTTTGAACTCTAAGACGGAAATATCTCAGCGAATTTGGGATAGAATTGTTGGAAAGTTTTATTAGATTTTAGAAGCTCAAATGATGATAAAAGCCTTGATGATTAAAACTACATCATATAAATGAAGATCTAAAATGCAAACTCACATACCAGTGCTCGATGATCCTTCTCATAGGGCTCTAAATCTATTTTTTCAACTACTCTGAATCCACGCTCAATTAATAAAGATTCTGCGTCATGAAAAACATGCTTTGGTTTACGGGTAACGTCAATGCTACGTGCCTTTATCATTATAATCCCGTATCCATCTTCTTTGAGAAATAGGCGCATATTATCCATGAATATATCGGTCTGGTTGGGCTGGGCAACGTCAGCATAGACCAGATCCACCTGCTGCAGAAGTGAAAGATAGTTATGGGGCTTCCTGGCATCATCTAAGAGCGGGATCATATTCTCTCTCTGCCGACATACATCTAGGAGCTTCCTCATCATACGTGGGGAGAACTCTACGCAGTACACAAGACCATCGTAGGCAATATCAGATAGATGTGATGGAGTAGTTCCGGCAGATGCTCCAAGATAAAGGATTTTAGAATCATTTTCCAAGTTGAAAGTTGCTAGGCCATTTAACAGCGCGGCGGCCAGTTTTGAACGGCGAGGATCCCATAATCGGTATTCTTTTCCTTCAAAATCTACTAGTTTCTCTCTGTAGACTCTTAGGCCTGATTTAAGGTTTAGTGTGACCAGGTGGTCATTTAGGATGAATATCCCTTGGAATTTTTCTTTGATACCCATTATATTCCTCTTATATTGTCATTTGTATTTAGATTCATTATTTTTTCTCTGAAAAGATTACATTCGTCCATTAATCTGTTCTAAGGTTTCCCGAAGTTCAGTTTGGGTTCATAAACAGTGGCTTTTAAGGCATTCGGATTGCTGATCAGGTTTTCTAAAACATCTTTGGTTTGGAATGATTCAGTTTCTTTTAGTCTTAATAAATTCTTCTCAACCTTTCCTCAACTCTCCTCGAAAACATAATGGCAAATGTGGCCAGGATTATAAAAAACACGCTTAATATTATTGATACCACATCTAACATCATTCATTGCCTTCACCTTTCTAAAATATATCACTAGACAAGTCTCAGCAAGGGTACCAAAACTCATGTTCTAGCCCATTCTCCACGGTCAGTAATGGTAATGATCTTTCTTGAATCGGTACTTGTCCTTCTTTTTTTTCTTCTTAACCTTCTGTTTAAGGGATTTTACTGTTCTTTTGGGGAAAGGATGATCTTTTTTTATCTTTTCTAATTTCTGATTGAATAATTCCTTTATGGATGGATCATAGTCTCCGGAGAAGACATCCTTCCGCACAGCTAGGCTTATTTTTGCAGCTAGGGCGCGGGCAACCTTACCGCGGATCCACCACCGGGCTCCACGGACCTCAGGATGCTGGTAGATAAGCCCATGTTTAGGAGGCCTCTCCCCAGTCTTCAGATGGCGGAACAGTGCCTTTTCAGCTCCCAAAATTTGCACAGTGCTGGAAGATAAGAGGGACAGTCTCCTTATACCACCTACATGGGCTATGATCTTAGCACCAAGTGATGCTCCCACCAGATCCCGCAGGTTAGGAGCAATTTCCTCCATTTTAGAATCTACATAAGTGTTCATGGATTTTTTAGAGAGTTGCAGGGCTTGAATGGATTTGGCAAACACCCGGATAATTTTCAGATCGGAATCATTAACATCTGCACCTAAACTGTACTTGAAATCCAATTCTTTAGCAAGAATACCGGAACTGATTATGGAGTCACGGTTCCCATACTGGACAATCAGTTCCACATATTTCTCATGATCCTTGATCTGATCAAGTTCTGGGAAATAAAGAGGGTACCACTCTCTGACACGCTCCACCAGCTTAACTATGGATTCTTCTATCTCTTCAATGGCATTTGTAGCCTGTATGAGTAGTAAATCTTCAGCTTCTGAGGCATTTTTTAGCCTTTTTTCGGTGATTTTAATGGCTAGCTGGTGTGTAAACTTTCCAAGATCAGCAGGCGACTTTAAGAAATGGCTTTGGATCAACAATTCTATCATGTTCGCCCTTAAATATTCCCCACCCTTATTTGGAATCTTCAATTTCAATTTAGAAGCAATTTTTAAGTTTTCATATTTATGTGGATTTTTATAGGTTTCAATGTGAATTAATTCACATTTTTTGGATATATTTCCCAGTAAATTCTTTTCTTCTACTGTCAAATCTTTTGATTGTGCCTTTATCCATTTTTCTTTTAACTGGTTCGGTGGGAAAAGTTCATAATCCAGGAGGTCAAAATTTTCATCTAGAGCAAAGAATCCTGCGAAACAACTTACCAGATAACAGTTCATATGTTTAATGTGTATTCTAATGATTTAAACTTTCCAGATCAGGTGTAATCATGCTGGAAGTCGAGATTTGTCAGATGAAGATGAAAAATCCCACACTCTTGGCAGCAGGGGTTCTGGGTAGCACGGCATCATCCCTTAATTGGGCAGCTAGAAGTGGAGTCGGAGCTGTGGTAACTAAATCCTTTGGATTGGAACCAAACAAGGGCTATCCTAATCCTACTATAGCCGCCGTGGAAGGGGGTATTATCAATGCCATTGGACTATCCAATCCGGGAGTGGAGATTTTTCGGGATGAACTCTACCATTTAGATGGAACAGTGCCCACCATAGCGTCTATTTACGGTTCTACTCCAGAAGAATTCAGCGAGATTGCTTCCAGAATAGAAAGATTTGCAGATGCCCTAGAACTCAACGTATCATGCCCCCATGCCATGGAAGGATATGGTGCTTTCATAGGACAAAACCCCGATTTAACAATGGAAATTGTTAAGACAGTAAAAAAGGCAGTTAAAATCCCGGTAATAGTTAAATTAACACCTAATGTGACGGATATCACTGAAATTGCCAGGTCTGCTGAGCAAGGGGGATGTGACGCCCTGACCCTCATAAACTCACTGGGTCCTGGAATGCGTATAGAACTGGAAACAGCTAAACCAGTACTCTCTAATCTCTATGGAGGAATGTCAGGTCCTGCCATAAAACCTGTGGCTCTTCGCTGTGTTTTCCAAGTGTTCAAGGAAGTTAAGGTACCAATAATGGGGGTGGGGGGAATAACCAATTACGCCGATGCAGTGGAATTTATATATGCAGGTGCAAAGTGCGTTCAAATCGGTACTGTGGTCATGTACAGAGGTTTAGAAGTTTTCAGGGAGATATGCATAGGAATCGAGAGATTTATGAAGGAAAAAGGCCATGCCTCAGTGGAGGAGATGGTTGGCTTAGCCCACGAGTAAGAAACCTTAAAGTAAATTATATGGATTGATATATTATGCATTTTCCAAATGTAGTAAAGATTAAAAGGATAATCGAGGAAACGCCAACTGTTAAAACTTTTATCTTCCCCTGGAAAATTAAGGAAGAGATTCCTGGCCAGTTTATAATGCTATGGAACTTCCAAGATGAAAAACCCATGTCTATATCCGTTCTGGATCCTGTAAACGATGAAATGGGCCTTTCCATTAAGAGGGTAGGTCCATTCACCAATGCCGTTCACAGGTTAAAAGAGGGGGACCAGCTGGGTT
>Ga0209048_10000466_pt1:12500-43295 | contig 43295 bp, 43 predicted proteins | sample FrelakmetCRP12CR_FD_187146 | JGI IMG/M metagenome (GOLD analysis project Ga0209048, IMG submission 187146) | Freshwater lake sediment microbial communities from the University of Notre Dame, USA, for methane emissions studies - CRP12 CR (SPAdes)... | ecosystem: Environmental >...
AATTGTCTCAATAATAAAGCAGAGGATATGATTTAGCTTCTAAGAGCTAGCTGAGGAGGAATAGCTATTAAGATGATGTGTGGATTGGAAATCCACGTTCAACTAGAAACAGAATCAAAACTGTTTTGCACCTGTCACACTAATTACCAGGAGGCGGATCCCAACACCAACATCTGTTTCGTGTGTCTGAACCAGCCAGGGGCAAAACCATACCCCCCAAACAAGGAGGCCCTGGATGGTGCGGTGAAAATCGCCCTGATGTTAGGCTGCAAGATAAGCCCAAAAATCACCTATTTTATGAGGAAACACTACGACTACCCGGACCTTCCCTCCGGATATCAGCGCACCTCTATTCCAATAGGATATGAAGGTGATTTGAATGGTATTAGGATAAGAGAGGTTCACTTAGAGGAGGATCCGGGTCAATATAAGCCAGATATGGGAACAGTAGATTTTAACAGGTCTGGAATAGCCTTAATTGAAATTGTCACAGAACCAGATATGAAATCACCTGAAGAGGCGCGAAAATTTCTTCGTGAGCTTATCAGGGTATTAGAGTACAGTGGAAGTGCCCGGGGTGAGGGTACCATGCGGGCAGATGTTAACATTTCCCTAGAGGGGGGAAAGAGGGCGGAAATCAAGAATATAAATTCCATTAAGGGTGCTTATAAGGCCTTACAATTTGAAATGGTGCGCCAGAAAAATCTGCTTAAACGTGGTATAGAAATAAAACAGGAAACTCGTGCTTTTTTAGAGTCTCAGATGATTACCGTGCCTATGCGTCTCAAGGAGGAGGCTGAGGACTATCGTTATATACCTGACCCTGATTTGCCCCCAATGCTTGCTGATGAGCAAAATGTCGAGTTTATAAGAGAAAGCATGCCCGAACCGGCCCATATAAAGACGGAACGCTTCGTGCAGGAGTATGGGATACAGAAGGCCCATGCCCGAGTATTGACCTCGGAAATGGAACTGGCCGATGCCTTCGAAGAAGTAGCTAAAGAGGTAGATCCCAAATTCGCAGCCCTATGGATGCGAGATGAGGTTAAAAGAGTGCTCTACTATAACAAGCTAACTTTCAAGGGCAGTGGCATAAATGCTGTTCAGATAGTTGACCTTCTTAAGATGTTGCAGGATCAGAAGATCACAACTAAGGCGGGTCAAAGAATCATTGAGAAAATGCCCCATAATTCGAAGATGCCCAGACAGATTGCTGAAGAGCTCGGATTGGTGGGATTGGTTGAGGACGATACTGTACTCCAAGCAGTGCACCAGGCCATAGAAGAAAATCCAGAAGCAGTTTCTGATTACTACGAAGGTAAGAAGAAGGCCATGAACTTCCTAATTGGCCAGGTAATGAGATTAACTCGTGGAAAAGCAGACCCAAGTAAGACTCATCAGTTGGTAGAGCAGGAATTGGGAAAAGTAGAATCCTGATTAAGGATTGGAAGAATATAAGTTAAGATAAGTAATTGGGGTTTATTATGGCCAAAAATGCCCTAAACATGATCTTGTGGCATCCTGACCGGGATATCAACAAGTGCAGGGTGACATTCCTCAACAGAGGTTCCCTGGGTAACCTTAAAACCATACCAGGCAATATGATAGATAGAATCCAGGGAGGATTCATGATCCTTTTGGATGGAGTCCAAATTCCTTATCATCGAATCGTGAAAATAGAATGTAATGGCAAGATAATATGGAGAAAAAATCAATTAAAGGAGATTTAAATGACTAGCTCGACACTGGTAAAGGATTACATGACCCGGGAGGTAATTACCGTTACTCAAGATACCCCCAACGCAGAGGTGATCCATCTGATGAAGAGCACAGGTCACGATGGTTTTCCTGTTAAAACCGATGGTGAAGTTATTGGAATGGTAACAGCATTTGATTTGCTGCTAAAACCATGGGAAAATGACGTAAAGGATATAATGTCCACAGATGTGGTAGTGGCTGACCAGAACATGTCTATAAACGATGCTGCAAGGGTTATGTTTCGTATGGGCATATCCCGTCTCCCAGTTATCGATAAAGAGGGTGTTCTGGTAGGTATACTCACCAACACTGATATTGTACGATCCCATATCGAGCGCACAACCCCCATGAAGGTTAACTATTTCAAAAAGACTCTGGAACAGCTTTATGATATCAAAACTAAGCTGTTACGCATGAAAGTACCCATTGATAAGCTAAGGCCAACCCAGAATAAGATTTACGCTGATGAACTCCAGGGGCGTACATATGAACTTGAAAGGGGTCTGGCCGAGCCTACTATAGTGGTGCATGTGGGAGACCGCTTTGTACTGGTGGACGGACACCACCGTACAGTCGCGGCCCTTAAACTTGGCTACCATGAAATAGACTCATACGTAATAGATTTAGGCACTGATTTGAAGTTAGGACTAGAGAAAACCGCTGATAAAGAAGCTCTATTCTCATTTAGTGACATAGAGATCATTGATGATGCCCAACACCCACTTATTGCCATTACTGGAAGCCTGCGGAAGGAACTAAGCAAGGAGCCTAAAAATGAGTGAATTCATAATCAGGGAAGTTTATCAGATACTGGAGAACCGGAGGGATAACCCTATTGATTCTTACACATCTCGCCTGATGCAGGACAATGATAAACAGGCCGTAGACAAGATACTGGAAAAAATTGGTGAAGAAACTGCTGAACTTATAATAGCTTCAAAAAATGATGAGCGCTTAATCCCAGAGGCTACAGATCTTATTTTTCACATTTTACTCCTATTGGTTTACAAAAAAGTAGATCTGGATGAATTATTGGATGAATTCGAGATTAGAAAAAGTTAAGGAGAATTTTTTGAGAATCAACGGCAAATCTTTATAATGTCATATACTGATTTTAGGTCATAAGGTTAAAAAATGAACTTTGGAAGGAACGTATTTATTTATCCCATGCCGGTGACACTTTTAGGCACTAAAATGGGAGAAACTGCTAATTTCATGGCTTTGGGATGGCTTACAAGGGTTAATTCCAATCCTCCTCTCTTAGCTGCAGGAGTTAATAATTCGCACCTGACCAATAGACTAATCCGCGAAAACAAAACCTTCAGTATCAATTTTCCGTCAGCAGACCTCATACAGAAGGTAGATTATTGTGGACTGGTATCTGGACGGAACGAAGACAAATCTAAACTCTTCAATGTACAATACGGAGACTTAAAAACCGCACCTCTCATCGAAGAGTGTCCCCTTTCCTTAGAGTGTAGTTTATTTGATATTTACGAAATGCCTACCAACGACCTTTTCATAGGGGAAATTACATCTTCTTACACTGATGAAAGATACTTATCTGATGGAAAACTGGATATGGCAAAAATTAATCCTCTATTACTTACCATGCCTGACAACTACTACTGGAAAGTAGGGGAAAAGTTAGGAAAAGCATGGAACATTGGCAGGGATTTAAAAGGAATTAAGAAATAAAAAAAATCTTATCAGATAGAGGATTATTGATGTTGTATCGTGAGATGGGCATTACAGGTGAACAAGTTTCCATATTGGGCTTTGGTTGCATGCGTCTGCCTACCTTAGGTAAATATGATCAGATAGACCATGAAAAAGCTAATTCATTACTAAATTATGCTCTGGACCACGGGGTTAATTACTTGGACACTGCCTATCCATATCATGGCCTCAGCAACAGAGAGGGTGGGGAAAGTGAAGTCTTTTTAGGTCAATACCTGAAAGCAAGTGACAGACGTGATCAAGTTCATCTGGCCACCAAATTACCCACTTGGCTGATAGAAAAACCTGAAGATATGATGAACTTCCTGAACCAACAGTTGCATCGTTTACAGACTGATCAAATTGATTTTTATCTCCTGCATTCGCTCAAAGAGAAACAGTGGTTAAATCTGGAAGTTCTGGGCGTGTTGGAATTCCTAGACTCCGCAGTAGCTGATGGCAGTATAAAATACACTGGTTTCTCTAGCCATGATGAAACAGAGTTCTTCAGAGATGTGATAGATGCCTATGACTGGGATATCTGCCAGATGCAATACAACTATTTGGATGAAAACATCCAGGCAGGTAGGGAAGGGCTGGAATACGCGGCAAAGAAGGGAATAGGAGTAGTGATAATGGAACCCCTTAAAGGCGGAGTTCTGGCTAACCAAGTACCTCAAGAGGTGCATAAGATATGGAATCGGGCTACAATACACCGAAAACCTGTAGAATGGGCTTTACGCTACTTATGGGATAGTCCAAATATTAGTGTAGTCCTCAGTGGCATGTCAGATATGGTTCAAGTGGAAGAGAACGTTAAAATTGCCGAGAATGGTCTGGTAAATTCCCTAACATTGGAAGAGAAAGAGATTATGGAAGAGGTCAAGCAAGTCTACCTTAATAAGATTAATGTGAACTGTAGCGCGTGCGGCTATTGCATGCCCTGCCCAAGTGGGATAAACATTCCCCAATGTTTCAGTTATCTGAACCAGGCAAATATGTTGAATGAAATCTCCAACGTCCAGTCCCAATACTATTTTATGTTAAAGGACACAGAATTAGCTTCTAACTGCCTAGAATGTGGGCTTTGTGAGGAACTCTGTTCCCAGAAGCTTCCGGTCCGCAAGCTGCTCAAAGAAGTTAAAAATACATTTGGAAGATAGATCAGCATATTCATTTTTATTCTCTAAAATTCCTATTAATTATTCCATTTATGAGAATTTGGGGAGGGATGATATGGAGTTCCTGGATTTAATTAAAAAAAGGTATAGTGTACGTAGTTATCAGTCAAAAGCAGTTGAAGATGAAAAACTAAAAATAATCCTCAATGCGGCCCGTTTGGCACCAACCGCAGTAAATAAACAGTCTTTTAATTTAGTGGTTGTGCGCACTGCAGGAAAAAAAGATGAATTAAAGCGTGTTTACCATGCTGATTGGTTTTCCGAAGCTCCTATTGTTATCTATGCCTGTGCAATACCTTCTGAGGCGTGGACACGTAGAGATGGTAAGAAATATGTTGATGTGGATACCACCATTGCTATGGATCACCTCATTCTCGCCGCTACAGACCTTGGACTTGGAACCTGCTGGATAGCTGCTTTCAACGCCCAAGCAGCCCGAGAGGTATTGAAACTTCCTGAAGGTGTGGAACCACTCTTATTCACTCCTTTGGGTTATCCTGCTGATGCGCCAGTGACTAAAACTAGGAAGAAATTAGATGAATTAGTTAGTTATGAGCACTGGTAAAAATAAGATTCGTAAGTCTAATAAAATATTAACTGTGAATTGAATTATAGGAGCAAAAAACGATGAAAAAATCCATAGGAGCAAGAACCATAGTACATCCCACTCCAGTCTTTGTGGTGGGTACCTATGATGAAGAGGGAAAACCGAATGTTATGACCGCAGCTTGGGGAGGAATCTGCTGTTCCGATCCTCCCTGTGTTTCTGTATCTTTAAGAGAAGCAACCTACACCTATCACAATATATTAGGTCGCAAAGCTTTCACTGTGAGTATTCCATCAGAGGAATATGTTAAGGAAGCTGATTATTTTGGCATCGTGTCGGGAAGGAATGTTGACAAGTTCTCGTCTTCGGGACTTACCCCCGTTAAAAGTGAACTGGTAAATGCACCATACGTTAATGAATTCCCTTTTGTTTTGGAGTGTGAACTGCTCCAAAGTGTGGGGATAGGATTGCACACCCAGTTCATCGGTGAAATAAGAGATATTAAAGTGGAATCGGATATGATAATGGATGATGCTTCTCTCATAGAAAAAATTAAGCCTATTATCTACAGTCCGGATAGTTTATCCTATTATGGGGTTGGAGAATACTTAGGTAAGGCTTTTTCTATTGGAAAGGAGATTAAGAAATAAAAATTATTATTATTTTCTTTCTATTTCCCGTTTGAATCGTTCCTTTATCTCCTCTGGCTCGAGGGGAATCACCGGAACATCTGCATTTCCTGGAGAAACCTTCACATGGACGAAAACAGGTCCTTCTGACTCTAAAATAGGCTTAAAATCAATGTTGTCATTGAAATAGTAGGATTTGTTGAATCCTACCGCTTTAGCTACTTTTTTGAGGTTTACAGTACTTGCATAGGTACATTGGGAGCCGGTGCTTCCGTAACACTCGTTGTCTATGATCACCAGTATCAAATTCTTGGGATTCTGGCTGTATATGGTTACCAGACTGCCTAGGTTCATCAGTAGTGATCCATCACCGTCAAAAACGATTACTTTTCTTTTTTGGGCCATGGCCAATCCAAGTCCGATTGATGAGGCCATTCCCATCGATCCCAGCATGTAAAAGTGAGTGGGAGAATCTTTAACGTGGTAGAGTTCTCGGGATGGATAACCAATGTTACAGATCACTAGTTGGTCTGTGAGCTCATCTGCAATTTTTTTTATGGCTTCTATTCTCTCCATAATAATTCTCCATCTTACCAGAATGTTATGTCCAAAAGTATCCCTAAAGGCGATCCAGCGGTTTCGGCGAGGATCCACGCCTCAGGTATAATCTTCAAAGCTTCTTCTGGAGTTTTGGGGTTTAAATAGGCTATTTCAAGGGCATCGAGCACACCAGGGGTGGCCTGACCCATTGGCACCTGGGCGCTCATGAACTCCCCTTCAGTGCCCCTGTGACTCATAACCATTAGAATGGGGAGCTGATATAGTTTGTAGAGTGATGCCAAAACATTGACTGAATTACCTAAACCAGAGTTTTGCATTAGTATAGCCGGTTTTTTACCTCCTAAATATGCCCCGGCGGCGATTCCGAAACCTTCTTCCTCCCTAGTCACAGGCACATGAATAATTTCTTGGTCACATTCCACCATTTCCAGCAACATACACAGGTTAACGCATGGTAAGCTGACCACAAAATCGATTCTCGCCTTTTTAAGACCCTCAAATACTGCTTGACTGCTGTCCATGATACTCATTCCAGATAATTTAATGAAAATTATAAAATTTGTTAATCCTAAACCCTCGATCTCTTCAACTTGAAATCACAAGTCGTAGGTCATCGATACAGCAGGATCGTAGTCAAGTTTTTTTTCATCCAATCTTTGAAAATCCTAAGAGAAGTTAAACCAAGTCAACAGGACAGAAACGGAACTAGAGGTTGTTCAAGGCTCATTCACGGAATCTTGTTTCTCCAGACCAGTGATAAATTCCTGAACTTCATTGAAAAGGGGGACAAGTCATCACTACATCCGACAGTAATCTTCTGCCAGTTCAGACAGGAGGTTATTTTGCATCGAGGCATATTATCCCCTTTTAATTACGAATAATCAAGAATAATGAATTATCCACCTAACACATCTCCCACATCCACTTCTAATTTGCTGGAAATCTCCCTCAGCTGTTTAACCAAGTTATCGTCTAAGGGAACTCCTTCTTTCTGGTGGCGATTAACGTTTCGAACTTCCATATCGCCGGGTATGAACACGTTAGGGGTGGCTTTGACTTCGGCTATAAAGTCATCCACATTGGCCTTGAAATCTTCAAGATCCACGAATTTAGATGGATCTATAGCTGCTAGAAGATCGCCCTTGGTACACATGACCTCGGGGTTAGCTGTTCCAGTCACAGATTTACCATAAGATGCTTTAACAAGCGGACCTGCCAGTATCTCAATCATGAAGGCCAAAGCGTATCCTTTATGCGCTCCGAAAGGAAGTATGGATCCTTTGAGTGCTTCACATGGGTCAATGGTAGGCCTTCCTTCAGCATCCAGGGCAACGTTTTCAGGTATTAATTCACCCCGACGCTTAGCTTCCATAAGTTTCCCACGGGCAGATGCGGATGTAGCCATGTCTACAGATACATAATGACTGTTAGAAGGTATACCAATTGCCAGAGGGTTGGTTCCAAGGATAGGTTCTTTTCCTCCAATGGGGGCCACAGCAGGTTCAGTGTTGGCAATTACGATGCCGATGAGGTCTTGCATGATGGCCATGTCTGAATAGTATCCTGCTACTCCGAAATGGTTGGAATTATGGATTCCAACTAATCCTATTCCGGTCTCGTTAGACTTTTCAATAGCCATTTCCATACCTCTGTAGGTTACCACGTGTCCAAACCCGTGGTTACCATTTATGAGAGCGGTGGCAGGACTATTATTCTCCAAGGTTATTTCAGTTCTTGGTTTTATTGTGCCCACTTCGAGTCCTTTAACGTACTGTGGAAATCTTCCCAGTCCATGGGATGAAAAACCCTTCAAATCTGCATCCAGGGTGACTTCGGCTACTATAGAAGCTTCTTCATCTGGCACGTCTAATTGAGTCAGCATTTCAATGATTAGGGATAATTCTTGTTCTGGTGTTATTTTCATAAATTCACCTTTAGGTCAAATCATTCCATTCAAGATATACTATAAATTTTTTACTTTCCTTAATTTAAATTCCTTAAATTTCCTTAAAGTGATATCCATTCGCCCTGGAATGTTTTAACTTCAACTTTTTCCAAGGGATCTTCTACAACTTGGCCAATAATCCTGGCTGAATGATGATTCTCTATAATTTTCATGGCTTTAACGGCATTTTTCTTTGGTAAAATAACAATGAACCCAGTTCCCATGTTAAAAACTCGGTACATCTCTTCAATTTTTACTCCATGGGAGTATATGAATTTGAATATGGGCTGCGGAACTGGTAGGTTATGAATACGATAACTAACCCCTTTTTTAAGCCTTTTAAGATTGTTAAAGCCCCCTCCTGTTATATGGGCCAGGCCATGTACTTCCATTTCACTTTTAAGGAGTTCCCTTATGGCTTTCACGTAAATCTTGGTGGGTCTGAGGAGTTCATCTCCCACAGTGGTGTTGGGATCATTTGGAAGTGGGTCAATTACTCCCAGTTCCGCTTCTTCAAAGAAAACTTTGCGGGCTAAGCTTAATCCATTGCTGTGGATCCCACTGCTTTCTATCCCTATTAATACGTCTCCATTCTGGATTTTATCACCAGTGATGACCTGTTTGAGATCGTCCACTATACCCATACCGGTGGCTGCGAGATCGAAGTTTCGCACGATTTCGGGTAGCGAAGCAGTTTCTCCCCCGATTATGGCTATATTTGCTTGTCTGCAGCCTTCTACCAGTCCTTCTCCAATCTGAGCTGCTATTTTGGGGTTGGGGCTTTCCACGGCCAAATAGTCTACCATGGCCAGGGGTTTTGCTCCTACGCAGATTAGATCATTCACCACCATGGCCACGCAGTCGATGCCTACCGTATCGTACTTTCCCATCATCTCCGCTACCAGAATCTTGCTTCCAACCCCATCGGTACTCATAGCTAGGGCTTGGTTACCTAGGCGGACAAGTGCGGCAAAATGCCCACTTTCTGTGATGACATCCTGAAAATGTAAGGTTTCTTTAAGTTTTCCTGTTAGGGCGGAAATAGTGACCTCCTCTAGGTCGATATTTACCCCTGATTCTGAATAGGTTACCATAAAAATCACATCAGAAGACTACAATAAAAGTCAATAACTAAGGTATAGAATTGGAAGCTAATAAAACTTAACCAAAAAAATAGAATGAGGTGGAGGTTTAAGCTTCTTTCAACGTTTGATCAATTTTACTAGTGATTTAAAAGGGTTATTTATTGAATCCGTACCGTCTCCAGATTCATGGGAGTTTTAGTCTCGATCTTGTAACTCCTGTATATACTGGATGCTAAGTCCAAGGTTTTGTAGTTGTCACCGTGGCAGATGAGAATCTTTTCAGGTTTGGGGCTGATACGCCTCACATAATCCATTAATTGTCTGCGGTCTGAATGTCCACTGAATCCTTCGATGGTTTTAATATCCATTTTAACATTGTAAACGTTGGTTTTTCCTTCTTCTTTGAGAGGTATTTCTTTCCAGCCCTTCTGTAATCTGCGACCAAGTGATCCTTCGGCCTGATAGCCTACGAAGACCAGGGAACTTTTTTCATCATCGCATAGCCATTTAAAGTATTCCACGGAATTTCCACCGGTGAGCATTCCAGAGGTGGATAGGATGATGGCAGGATCGCCTTCTACAATATTCCGGCGCTCTTCTAAACCGTTAACTTTGTTGAAAACATCTGATATGAATGGGTTGCGGCCCATGTGGAATATCTGGTCCCGGAGATCTTTGCTTAGGTATTCGGGACGGGCTGTGTGGATAGCGGTGGCTTCCCAGATCATACCGTCAATGTAAATAGGCACCTCATCGATAATTCCGTGACGTATGTACTCGTCTAATACAATCATCAGTTCTTGAGCCCTTCCAACGGCGAAAACAGGGATTAAAATTTTTCCTTTACGATCAAGGGTGTGGTAAATGGTCTTTATAAGCTCTTTCTCCGCCTCGTTACGGGTTGGCTGTACATCTTCATGGCCGCCATAGGTGCTTTCCATTACCAAAGATTCTATGCGGGGAAATTTTGACACGGCTGGTTCTAGAAGTCTGCTTCGCTCGTATTTGAAGTCTCCTGTATAGACAAAGTTGTGCTGACCATCACCGATGTGCATATGAGTTATGGCAGAGCCAAGGATATGGCCCGCGTTGTGAAGGGTAAGTCGTATATCAGGGGCGATGTCAGTAACTTCCCCGTAATCAAGGGTGATGGTATGTTTGATGCTTTTCTTGACGTGTTTAACATTGAATGGAAGCGGCTTGTCCTCCCTGTGAGCGATGTCAATGTGATCTAATTGTAGTAGGGTCATCAGGTCCCTGGTGGGTGTGGTACAATACACCGGACCCTCATAACCGTAATGGTAAAGATAAGGCAAGAATCCAGAGTGGTCCAGGTGTGCGTGAGAAATGATCACTGCATCCAAGTCATCCAATATGAATTCTGGAACGTTTAAGTAAGGATAAGAGCTTTTATCATCTGTACCAGCCACGTTAACTCCGCAATCTAATAGAATCTTACTGTTAGGGGTTTGCATAAATAAAGATGAACGACCTACCTCACGAAACCCACCTAAGGCGGTGATCCTTGCCCATTCATTTTCCATGGTCACTTCCCTATGGATTCGGTTTCCTAATTCTTGTAGAATTTTCTTACGCTCTTTACTATTCTTTCTCAAAGTTCTCCGAACTCTCTGAATTATTTCAGAAGAAATCGGGGGTGTACGAAGAATTTTGGGTGCCCAGCCAATTTGCTTAACTATTTCTCTTGATGTAGTTCCATATTTTCCTATTACCAAGCCAGGCTTACGAGCCTCAATGATCACCTCGCAGGTAACTTCATCAAAGGAAATGTTGGTAATTTTGGCTTCATCTGGTACTATTTGATGAATGAGGTTGATAGCTTCCTCTGGCTCGGTGAGCACAGCACGGTCTGATCGGATTATGATTCGTTTTCGTATGTCCTTGGCCAAATCACGAATGAGATCACCGTTTTCAGTGATGATCTCAGGGTTTTTGGTGTAGATTACTACTTCAGGCCCTTCAAATTCCACTTTGGCCACTTGAACTCGGTTAGGTAATCTATGTATTATTGTGTTTTTGATCTCTTGAATCTCTGAACCCATATAATCACTTCTAGAAAAATAGAAATGGTGAGCCCTTTGGGCTGTTGTTTAAAAAAAGTTTTTAAGTAAAAATTAGCTAAGTTCCTTTATTTTTTTATCAATCTCTTCTTCAGAGCGCATTTTGAATCCTTCTTCTTCGGTTATGGTAGCCACCAGGATCCCGTTTCCAGAGAAGGCATCTCGTTCCATTGCGGATTTTATGGCTCTGATTGCTACATCAACTCCCTCCTCCACATAAAGGTCCTTGTTGTAGCGGTCTTCCAAAACTCCGTATGCCACTGGTGAACCAGAACCTGTGGATATCATCAGATCTTTTACCACACCACCGGTGGGGTCCAGTGAGTATATTGCCGGGCCTTTATCATCCACTCCTCCCAGGATGGTCTGCACAAAGTAGGGATAAAATCTGGATGAGTGTAATATGTTAGCGGTGAGGGTGGCTGCAGATTCTACATTCATTCTTTTACCATTTCTAAGTCTGTATAGATTCACTTCAGCGCTTATGTATTTCATGAGGCTCTGAGCATCAGAAACAGCTCCTGCGATGGTGGTTCCTATGTGATCGTCAATTTTAAAAATCTTGTCGGCTACTTTATGGGCTATGAGGTTACCCATGGTAGCTCTTCTCTCGGTAGCAAATACAACTCCGTCTTTACAAGTTAAGCCAACAGTTGTAGTGCCTTTAAGTTGATTTTCATCCTTCAATTGAAACACCTCAAAAAAACATCATAAAAATAGATTTCAATGGCTACTTTAATATTCATGCTATATAAATATTACTGGTGTAAATATCTTTAAATACCAAGTTATCTATCCTTCATTTCTATTCTTAAGCCTTTATAAATCTTTTCCATGAATTTTTATAAAAAAATAAAATATAACGGTTTTTATTTAACCTAATTGGCTTTAACAGAAAAAAATTAAAATAAAAAAATTAAAAAAAGAATTTCAATTTATTTAAGTTGATTTATTAGGTTTTTGAACTTCTCTTTCAGGTTATTATAACATCTAAGCGATTTTCAGCTGCACCATTTTTTATCTCTCTTGCTATTCTACGCCCCATGCTCATTAATTCTCCGAAAAGGAGATAACTATATGCAGAGGTGTGCATAAAAGTGTTGGTTCCTCCATCGATGCGGGCGCTCATCTCAAAAACAATTACTTCCAAATCATCGTTTACAAGGGTCTGCAAGCAGAATGGACCATTCATACCAGGTGGTACCAGATTCTTGGCCCCTTCAACTAGTTTATCTCCAATATCGAAGACTTGGGGTAGTAGGGACTCCCTCATTACTACTGGGTGATTCCCAGTTATGACATATGATGGGTCTAAACCGATTTCAAGCTGATCTTTGGCTGGAATCCTGCAAACGCCATCAATGTTCGATTCATAACGACTGTCCATACCCATAACTTCTACTTCTTCTTTAAGAGCTGAGTAAAAGAAGTGGACGCAGTAATTACAACCAGAAACATACTCCTCAAGGTGTGCCATCTTCACGTCTTCTTCTCCTATCCAGTTCCTCTTGAGCATAGAATCGATTTTTTCATGATATTCCTCAGTAGACGATGCGACAAAGTAGCCTCTCCCACCTCGTGCGCCTGGAAACTTTACCATAACTGTTTTATCAATATCAGCTGGATTTTGATATTTTTGAGGTACACGTATACCTGAATCAATCATTAACTTTCTTTCCAAGTCCCTTTCAGCTTCCCAACGTAATATGTCTCGATTTCCAAACATAGGCACGTTAAAGTCGTTTTCCACTCTATCAAGACCTGCGTAGGCCACGAATGATCCATGGGGTATTACTATGCTGTTCATATCTCGTAGCTCTTCTTGTACCTCGTCGTTGATGATATCTTTAAATTTGTCAACTAGGATAAACTCGTTGGCCACACGGAAGCGCTGATAGGGAACTTCTCTACCTTTCTCGCACACTACTGCTGTTCTAAAACCCTCTTCTTTTGCACCTTTTAGAATGTGAAGGGAAGAATGACTTCCCAAGGTAGCTATTGTTATATCATTCTTATTATATCCATTGAGGATGTCTAAAATCTCCTCACGGTTCACTTTAACCATATCATCCCTCCAGATTAAACTTCTTAAATGGATATCAGTGTTGGTTATAGTTATTTTTTTTGTCTTAATATGGTTTGAAATCCAAATTTGAGAGAGTAATGTGATAAAATAAAATGATAAAAAGCCAATGTAAATCTGAAAATAAAAAATTTCTTGATTAATTTAGTCTAAAATAAGATTATTTAGATAATCAAGTATCTTATCCATTATCTTTAGCTCTATTGTCTATTTTCTTTTTCGGAAAAATTTTTTTAATACCTCTAAGACTTATATTTGATTTTATCTCATCATTTACCATTGCACATGGTGCTAGGGCGCAGCAACCTAAACAACCCACGGATTCTAATGAATATTCCAGATCAGGTGTTACTTCTCCTTCTTCTATATCCAAATGTCTTTCCATTCCTTCAATAATCTGCGTGGCACCTTTAACATGACAGGCAGTTCCTTTACATACCATGATGTGATTTTTACCTTGGGGAGTGAATCTGAACTGGGCATAAAATGTGGCCACGCCATAAACTTCGCTTTCAGGAACTCTGATGAATTTAGCTACTTCTTGCATCATTTCCTCGGAAAGAAAACCAAAATTAGATTGCACGTCTTGTAGTATGGGGATAAGATCCGATCTATTACCTTGATATTGGGATAATATTTTTTTCAGATGTAATTCCATCCTAATCCTCCATTCAGAATAGTTTGACCTGTAATTTTCTTGATATTTCTTATTTTTATAATATATCTGAACTTATTTGTTGTATATAAAATTGTAGCAGTATTACAATGAGGCAGTTAGGTGTGATGGCTTTGAATTTAACATGAGAGAAGTCCATATTATTATCATGAGGGGCAAGATCATTGGAGACATTATGGTCCTGAAGGTACCGGTGGATGAACCTCAGGAGCTTTTAAATATCCCCAGGGTAAACCGGGTGGTTAAACTGGGTCATATTAATGGACTTCAAAGGGAACCAGAAGTAGAAGTTCTTTTGGGAGAAGGCACCGATACTGTTCACAAGGAGAATCATTGCCTCTTCAAATTGGATGTAGGCCGGATAATGTGGTCCAAAGGTAACACCACTGAAAGGATAAGGATGGCCCATATAGTAGATGATGGGGAAATTGTGGTTGATCTCTTCGCTGGAATTGGTTACTTTTCGATACCAATGGCTGTACACAAACATCCTCAAAAGATCTATGCAGTGGAGATAAATCCAGTAGCTTACCACTATCTCCAGGAAAATGTAAAAATTAACCATGTTGAAAATGCAGTGGAAACAATATTTGGCAACTGTCGGGATGTTGCACCACGAAAAGTGGCTGATAGGGTTTTAATGGGTTATATTGGAAATACTCACGAGTATCTGGACGTAGCCATTGAAGTACTAAGGGAAGGGGGCATAATTCATTATCATGAATCTGTACCAGATAAATTGAAGTTCACAAGACCGATTGAGCGAATAAAGAATGCAGCAGAAGGTTATGATGTTGAAGTATTGAACCAAAGGGTGATAAAGAAATATTCTCCTGGTGTTAATCACGTGGTGGTGGACGCCAGGATCTATTAGAATTAATTATTGATATTAAAGGTGATATTATGGAAATTTTTGATGCTATAGAAGGAAGAAGAAGCATAAGGAGATTTAAAAAAGAATCCATCGAAGATATTTTTATTACTAAAATAGTCAGCGCTGGCACTTGGGCTCCTTCAGCCGGCAATCTACAGAGCTGGGAAGTTATTTTGGTTAAAGATCCTGAAAAAAAACGAAAACTCTCAGCAGCAGCATTCCTGCGTGATTTTATAGCTGAAGCACCGATAATCCTTGTTTCTTGTGCAAACCAGCAAGTTTCGGGTGCTATTTATGATGAGAGGGGTTTGGAGCTTTACTGCATACAAGACGCCGCATGTGCAGCTCAAAACATGCTTTTAGCAGCCCACGCTCTGGGATTGGGGGCTTGTTGGGTTGGGTCCTTTGATGAACAAACAGTAAGTGATTTGTTGAATATACCATCTTTTGTGAGGCCTGTGGCACTAATTCCCATTGGATATCCAGACGAAAAGCCATATCCTCCTCCTAGGCGAGATATGAATGATTTTTTACACTTTAACAAATATTGATCTGTATATTGAAGATTGGAGTGTTATTTATCCTTGTTCTACTTTAATGTACAATTTTATAATAGTGTAATTAATGAGTTCAGTATGTGTAGGAGATTTCAGTTACTAACAGCTTAATATTTACGAACATTTTTATAGTATTACAATCATAATTGATTGCAATAAACAATATTGTCATACTTTACGAGGAGATGATTATGGCTTCAACAAAGATTTTAGTGGTGGAGGATGAGGGACTCACCGCTATGGAACTCCAGAGAAAACTAAAGTTTTGGGGTTATGATGTACCCACATTTGTTTTTTCAGGTAAAGAAGCAATTAAAAAGGCTGAAGAAATAAAGCCAGACTTAATTTTAATGGATATCGTAATTAAGGGACAAGGTGATGGAATAGATGCTGCTCAAGAAATTAAGAACAAGTTTGATATTCCCATAATTTATCTCACGGCATATGCAGACAAAAAAACCCGTGAGCGCGCTGAAAAGACCAATCCTCATGGTTACTTGGTGAAACCTTTCGAGGAAAATGAGTTACATCAAAAAATTGAGGAAGTACTCCTAAAGCATGGTATGGAGAAAAAGTTAATAACAAATGGAAAATGGCTTGATATCAAATTAAAAGACTTAGGTGTAATTGTAATTGATTCAGAAGGTTATATCAGATTTATTAATAAATTAGCCTCCAATATACTGGGATGGGATGTAGAAGATGCTAAATTTAAAGAACTGACAGAAGTGTTTCCAATTGAGGACATTGAAGGGTTCAGAGATCTCAAAAAATACCTAAACAAATTAGTCGGTGATGGAAAATCTAAAATCACAACCAGAACCACTATGAAAACCGATCATATTAAAATGCACTTGGAATACAGTTTTACTCCAATCACCGATGATCAGGGAGAAATTATAGGGGCTAATCTAGTTTTTGAGGATATAACCCAGCAAGTAAATGAAGAAAAATCCCTTTTAGAGACTGGAAAAAGATTTAAAAGCGTTTATTCTCAATCTCCCCTGGCCACGGAGATATTTGATGAAGAAGGAGAATTTTTAGATGCTAATCCTGCCTGCCTAGACCTGATGGGTGTTGGTATGGTCGAAGAACTACAGGAGTTCAATCTTTTTTCAGATTTCAAATTAAGTTCAGAAGAACAAGAAACTCTTAAAAATGGCAGAACAGTTAAATATGAAATTGAATTTGATTTTGAAGAATTTAAAGATCTCAAACTTTACAACCCCATTAAATCAGGAGTTATTTGCCTAGACATTATTATCAGCCCTCTTCAAGTTGACGATATCATGCAGGGATACTTGGTTCAGTTCCAGGACATCACTAAGCACAGATCAATTGAGGAATCTCTGAAAAAAAGTAGAGATGGGTATTTAGAAATTTTAGATAACATAGATCAGAGTTTAATAGCATTAAATAACGATTTAGAATATATATATAGTAATCAGGCAGCTGAAAATCTTTTGGGATTTAAAGCAGACGACTTTTCGGGAAGATCACTTGCAGCAGTTATACCCTCACTCTGGGATGAAGATCTAAAGAAAATGTGCCGGGAAACACTAGAAAAAGATCAATTCCAAAGTAAGATCAGCAGATTTCTAAAGGATGATCAGGCATTTTGCATTGAAATATTAACACAAAAATTTGATAATGGTCTAATAATCCTTTTTGATGATGTGACAGAAATCAAAAATCGAGAAGATACTTTAATGCGAAGCGAAGCTCGTTACCGGGCAGTGGTTGAAGATCAGAGCGAAATAATATGTCGTTTCACACCAGATGGCGTATTAACCTTTACTAACGAAGCTTATAATCAATATTTCGGATCAATGGAAGATATGGACTACTTATTCGCCCTTGATGAAGAAGGCCGTCAAAAAATGATGCTTCATCTTAAATCTTTCGATAAACAAAACCCAATTAAATTATTTGAAAGCCCTGTAGAAATGCCAAATGGGGACATAAGATGGTGGCAATGGATAACTAAGGCTATTTTTGATGAAAATAGTTGTATTTTAGAGTTTCAGTCTGTAGGTCATGAAATTACACAGCAACATGTTATGCAAGAGGAACTTCAGAATCAAATCGATAAACTGCAATGGGAACTAGAGGAAAAAAATGCTGAATTTAAAGGTGTTGAAGAATCTTTGCAGTTAGAAATCCAGGAGATTCAGGAAAAAGAAAGGATTCTCAAAGAAAAACACGATAAACTGACTAAAAAACTTGAAAACACATCCAACAAACTACAGGAATCCATAAAAAAACAGGAGGCCAAACTGGAAATTCATCAAGATAGGGAAGAAATCTTAAATAAAAAGCTCATAAAAATGGAAAAAGAGATCGTAGATAGAAATAATGATTTTAATAAAATCAAGGAAAAATTAAGTAATGAAATAGAACAAAAAAAGAGAATTGAAGAAGATCTTCAGAGCACTTGCCATGCATTGGAGAATAAAATAGAAAAAACAACTAAAGATTATATTGATACCAAGGATAATCTTGAAATGGAATTAAAGAACCTTGAAAGTTCTGAAAGTTCTCTTAAACTAATAAAGGAACGATTAGAAACCGAACTCAAGAATAATCAGGAAATAATGGTAGAAATCAGTGAAAAATTAGAACTTGAAAAATCAATTCGACTAAATTCTGAGAAAATACTTGAAGAAACTAAAGAAAATCTACAAAAAACTATTAATGATAAAGAAAACGAAATCATCCAGATTAAAGCTGAATTCATGGCTGAAAAATCAAATTTAAAAGCCGCAGAAATGCAAACCAAAGAGTCATTAAAAAGAAGAGAAAAAACTTTAAAAGGCGTATATAAACGTTTGAAGCAAAACGTACAGATGACATCCAGTTTAAGCAGTCTTCAGTCGGAATACATCATGGAATTGATGTTAAAACAGTTTCAGGATGGTCGAAGTCATCTGAAGTCCATAGGATTAGTATACGAAAAACTATACAAATCCGACGACTTAAAGAGCATAAACTTCCAGGAATATTTGAATAGCCTCCTAGAAGATATTTCTCGGTCTCATGGCGCAAATGGAGTTAAAATAATCATTAACGCTAAAAATGTGATCTTGGACATGGATACAGCAATATCGTGTGGCCTAATAATCAGCGAATTAGTGATCAATTCTTTAAAACATGGATTCTCCAGTGGAATGGAGGGCGAGATCAGAGTAAACGTTTCAACAGACGCCAGTTATGTGATCATGAAGGTTTCAGATAACGGAACGGGCATACCCCCCAACATTGATATAAAAAATCCAGAATCTTTCGGTTTACAGTTAATTAAAACATTTGTGGATCAAGATTATGGAGACATTGAAATTTTAAATGATAATGGAACTCAATTCATAATAAGAATTCCACGTGAATCACGGGATAAGATCGAGAAGTAATATGTTTAAAATTATTTATTAGGGGTTTAAATGAACAAAAAATACCGTATTTTAGTGGTAGAGGATGAAAACCTTACTGCACTGGAAATCCAGAGTAAATTAAAGTTATGGGGTTATGAAGTTGCTGATACAGTTTCATCAGGTGAGGATGCAGTGCAAAAAGCGCTGGAACTAAAACCTGATCTTATTTTAATGGATATTGTGCTTAAAGGAGATATCACTGGCATCGACGCTGCTAAAACTATAAAAGAGAGTATAAATATCCCTATTATTTATCTTACAGCATATTCTAATGATGAAACCTTCCAGGGAGCTAAAATCACACGACCATACGCTTACTTAATAAAACCATTTGAAGAAAAAGAACTTAAATTTGCCATTGAAATGGCATTCTATAGTCAGAAATTCCAAAATAAATTAGAAGAAAGTGAGGAACGTTATAGGCAAATGGCTGAAAAAGCTCAAGATCTCATTTTCATAATCAATCATCATTACCTTGTGGATTATGTCAATAAAGCTTCTTTAAAATATCTTAAATTAAGCCCAGAAGATGCCATAGGTCAACAGTTCGAAGATGTGTTTCCTCAGCAGAAATTCCAGCAGCAAAAAAAAGCATTAAGGAAGGTTTTCCGAGAAGGAAAATCCCTACGTACAGGGGACACGATTAGTTTTTCTGACTGTGAATTGTGGATGGATACACGTTTAACACCTTTAAAGGATGATAATGGTTTAACTTATGCAGTATTAGGTATTTCAAGAAAAGTAACCGAGCCAAGAAGAATATTAATGAAGTTGCAGGCAGTGCCTCCCCAAAAAGGATGATTACAAAAAATAGTTTTACTATCTTTCGTAAAAAAATAAATAGCGACATAAATCCATGAAGACTAAATCTTGTTTAGCCTAAATAAAGATGATTAGAAATTGAAGTAAATGGATGTATATAATAATTAATGTTTAAAAAATCCTCCCTGGAAAGGAAGATCTAATATGGAAGAAAAGCTTAAAGTTTTAATCTTGGAGGATGTTCCATTAGACGCCGAGCTAATAGAACATGAACTTAGAAGCGATAATATTAAATTCATTGCACATAGAGTCGAAGAGGAAACAGAATATCGCACAGAAATAGAAGAATTCAAACCCAATATTATTTTAGCTGATCATTCTCTACCCCATTTTGATGGAATATCCGCCCTCCAGATTGCCAGAGAGAACTCATCTCACACTCCTTTTATTTTTGTCAGTGGTAATATGGGGGAAGACTTTGCTGTTGAAATGCTAAAAAAAGGAGCAACAGATTACGTTCTTAAGCACAACCTTTCCAAATTAGGTCATGCTGTTAAGAGGGCTTTGCATGAGGCGGAAGAACACCTCGAGAAAAAAAATACTGAAAAGGCGTTATTAGAAAGTGAAAGAAAATATAGGGCACTTTTTGAATTATCACCAGATTATGTGTTACTTTTGAGTACAAATGGTCTGATTTTAGATTTAAATCATGCTGCTGAAGATGATATTGGATTACCACGTGAAAAATTAATAGGAAAACATTTTAAAGAAATTGTCGTACCCTTCATAGATCAATCTATCAATAATGGGGATCTGATGACCAGATTAGTAAATCATAATCTACATGATACATTCCAAATGGAAGTCATAAATGAGGGGGTGAGTAGATACACTGAAGTTCATCATGCTCCTTTGATGCATGAAGGAGAAATTCATGCGATTCAAATTATTGCCAGAGATATAACTAAGCGCAAAAAGGCAGAAATTGCATTGATTGAGAGTAAGGAAAAATTAGCCACTTTGAACACCTATTTAGAGGCCATAATAAATGCATCCCCCTTTGCAATTATCGATTTATCTCCGGATGGTTCGGTAAAATCACTTTGGAATCCTGCCGCAGAAAATATTTATGGATGGAAGAAGGATGAGGTTTTGGGCAAACCTCTGCCATTTATAACTGAAAATAAAAAGATAGAACAGGATAATCTTATGTCTAAGGTTCTTCTTGGTGAATCCATATCTGGAGTGGAAATGGAAAGAATCAGAAAGGATGGCAATCTGATTTATACTATGATGGCAGCAGCACCTCTTAAAGACCCCGATGGCAACACATTGGGCATAGTGTCTACATCTGCTGACATTAGCGACATGGTGAAGGCTGAAAAACAGATTAAAGCATCTTTAGAGGAGAAAGAGGTTCTGATCAAGGAGATTCACCATCGGGTTAAGAACAATCTGCAGATTATTTCCAGTCTAATTAGCCTACAGGCAAGTTATACCTCCGAACCAGAGGCCCAAAAAATGTTCCAGGAAAGTAAAAATCGTATTAGATCCATGGCTCTTATCCACGAGAAACTATATCTATCGGATGACCTAGCTCGTATAGATTTCAATGAATATCTGCATAGCTTGGTGAACATGCTTTTGCAATTCTTTAAAAAGAAAATTAGTTATATTGAATTAGAGGTAAATTGTGATAATATTTATTTTGATATCGATACAGCCATATCTCTGGGTTTAATAGTAAATGAATTACTTTCCAACTGTTTTAAACACGCTTTTAGAGAAGGAGAACATGGCAAGGTCAATATTGAACTTCACTCAGTTGATAATGGATACGAACTTATAGTGGCTGATGATGGGGTTGGGTTCCCTGAAAATCTCGATTTCTATAAAACGGATTCTTTAGGCTTGCAAATAGTTCAAACCCTGACAATTCAGTTGAAAGGTACTTTGGAACTAGATAGAAGCACGGGAACTAAATTCAACATTATCTTCCCTGCAAGTGCTGAAGCGGAATAGAATCAGAATTTGTATATTAATGTCTAAACTTAATTTAATTTATTATTTTTCAAATAAATCCCTAAGATTTCAATTATATTAATATCTTTTCCAGGATATTTTCGCTTAAAAACTCTTTCCTAATATATTTTGGATACACTGGAAGTCTTTCTTTCAATTTGAAACCTAATTCTTCCGTAAATGTTTTGAGTTGAGCTATTTCAGGCCATGGGGCTTCTGGATTCACATAGTCCTTGGTTAAGGGAGAAACACCACCCCAGTCATCGGCTCCTGCTAATAAAAATATCAATGCATTCTGATGGTTCAGATTAGGAGGAACTTGCACGGCACAATCAGGGAAAATTAATTTGGTAACTGCCACGGTAAGTATCATATCCAACAAGGAGGGTTCAGGAAAACCTTCCATTTCAATCCCTGGTTTTGGCTTGAAGTTCTGGATAATTATCTCTTGTATATGACCATATTTATCCTGGATCCTACGCATCTCAAGAAGAGAATCAGCACGTTCCTCTAAAGTCTCTCCAATTCCAATCAAAAGTCCAGTAGTGAATGGTATCTTTAATTTTCCTGCATTCTTAATGGTCTTAATCCTTAGCTTGGGATCTTTTCCAGGACTTTTTTTATGAGCGACGCTATCCATTAACCTGCTGCTGCAGGTTTCCATCATCAAACCCATCGATGCATTCACCTCTTTCAGTTTTTTAAGCTCATTTTTTTTAAGAACTCCTGGATTACTGTGAGGTAGAAGGTTACTTTCATTAAGAGTGTTCATACAAAGGTTATATAGGTATTCTAATATTCCTTTGAATCCTAAAACATCTAAAGCTTCCATTACCTGGTGAAATTGGTCTGCATGCTCTCCGAAGGTGAAAAGAGCTTCTTTACAACCATAAGCGTCTGCTTTCTCAATTAAACCCATGACTTCTGAGGGTTGCATTAGAATAATGGCGTCTGGAGCTTCAGGATCCCTCCTGAAGGTGCAGTATCCGCATTCATTTCTGCATATATTCGTCAATGGCAAAAAAACATTTTTTGAATAGGTTATTATGGAATTTTCCCGGAGTTGATTTGCTTCCATCATAATGGATGGAATTCCTTTATCTCTGGTTTCAAGTAGAGAAACGATTTCTTCCTTAGATAATGGCATTTTATCTTCCTTAATGCCACTCATTCATCTAGCATGGAAATTACCAGTTCTACGAATAGAGGTCCCATGCCGCTCTTATCCTTCCATAGGATCATAAAAATAGCAGTCTGGTTCAAAAGACCCATTCCGTATTCTGCATGACAGTTCATAGATTCGAAGGATTCTTTGAGGCGATATATACCATAAACATCTGTTTCGCCAGTTATTTCTACTTCTGAACGTATTTGCTCGTCCATAACACTAATGATGTCCGCAGTCTGTTCAGAAAACATATCCTGTTCTTTAGCTCCCACATTGTTTAGTATTTCTGAGACTATGGGGCCCAGTTCTTCGGGTTGGATTTTCTTGCGGGACATCCCTCTAACAATCAATATTTGTTTGGTGTCTATTGCCGCTTTAGAACCTTCAAACGCTTCTAATCGGCCCATTATTTGTCCTGCAATGTTATGAGTTATCATTCTCGTTCTCCCGTCCATTTATCTCTTTTTTGAGTTCTCCTAATGTGGCCACTTTCTCGGCGAAAGCATTGTGCCGATGAATACTCTCTTCGTTAATCTGTCGCACGGTGATCATGGTGTCATCTGGTAAGTAGGAGAATTGTTGCACGATTTTGTGCACCATGTTCCTTACACAGTCCTCTACAAACATAGGATTTTCATGGGCATTTATAACCACGGCGTTTTCGTCGGCACGTTTAAGGAGTTCACACACTGAAGAACTCATAGAATCCTCAATTATTTGGATGATTTCTTCACCTCTAATTATTTGTTGGGCTGGTACTTCGATCATAATACTTCCCACGCCCCTCTGATTGTGGGACGCGAATGAAACATTTTCCAGGACTTTTTCGGTTGTTTCTTCATCCAGGAATCCGAGCAATTTTTGTTTAGAACTCTCCATGACTGTTTCCTGTGCACAGGGACAGACTGTCATTCCAATTACTTCTGCTCCAATCATTTTCCTGATAACCACTTCTTCGTTATTGCGGATGCCGATAGCATCGGCCATGATTTTGGACATTTCTTGGGTTTTTAGTTTGGTTACCGGAGATTTTTTCATGATCATGAAGTCACTCTTCATGCTCACCTCGGCTCGCTTGGCATATTTGTGCTTTTTAAGCAGTAAACTGACTATTTCAGCACAAAGTGATTCTATTTCCACTGCAGTTCCCTCTACAGCTTCTTCTAAGACTTCACTTATGGCTTCTGGGTTGCGGGACATATGGATGCCCCTCTGGGTGCTGGGCAGATCAACATAGGCATCGAAGGTGGGAATAAGGACTATGGGTCTTTTTTTATCTCTTTCGATTTTCAATAGTTTTTTAACCCCTTTGACCCCTACTCGGGTTAGGTGCACGGGAAATGTAGGTACTTTTTCTTGGGTATCAGGTAAACATTGAGAATCCAATTTTTTCACCCCTGAGTTCATGGAATTACTATAGTATCAAATTCTGAAAAACAATTTTTAGTATGTCTTCTTTTTATCATCATTATTCAAATTAAAAGATAGTCTAAGAAGTAACTTTCATCTATATAATAATGATGTTTAACCATTTTCAATATTCCATTTCTGATACTCTAAAAAAATTAGTAATTTTTCAGCTTGGCACCAAATTCATGGACATTCATGTCCTTTAAACTTTCAGTTTTCAATATTTTAGCTCCGTAAATAATTTCAGCCCTTTCAGCCAAGACTTCACCGGCCCTATCGTTTTCTATTACTACTAAAATATCTTTAACTTGGAATTGGTCCATTTTTCGTTTAAGATCATTTTTCACATGAAATATCTTCTTTTTTATTGGAGCTAATGCTTGTTCAGGGATTTTAGGGTTGATTAACAGCATATCTTCGGCTTCAAGCGGAACTCCTGCCACCACTATTCTTTGAGACTCCACACCCCAACGATTTAGTAGCTTTTTGAAGTTTCCTTTGCTGGTCAAGAATATAAATCGTTCTGAGAGTTTTTTTATTTCGTCTTCAACATTCTTCTTCTCCAGAACTCCAAATTCGGTCAACACATCATCAATTTTGTTCCTTATGTTCAGAAGCTCAGCACAGAACATCTCAGCATCTTCTACGGATAGGTGGTGGCTGGGTCTGCTGGTGAATAGGAACTCTTCGACATCTATCAACTTATTTAGAATCTCTTCAAAGGCATTAGAATAAATTATACCTTCATGAGGAGTCTTAAATTGTTCTTTACTTCTCTGGGATTTGCTGGCTTCTTTTAAAAGTGCTTGAGCCTGTTTAAACCTGATTTTATCCATAAAATCGCCTTAAAATGTGAAAATTGGTGAGAAAATGTCTTTTATTTCTTGAAATATATTTTTGGTTTCATCTTTCACATGGAGTGAAGTGAATGGTCTTTCCGGACCTTTATAAACTTCATGACTTGTATCAGTATTTTCTTCAAATTTACCATTGTGGTTCATTAACACCTTTATCATTTTTAGATTAGACCGGGCCATAGCTTCAAGACTGTATCCTCCTTCAAGGATTAGTACCATTGAGTTTGTCAGCTTCTGCAGTTTACTGGCTATCCAGGGATAAAAATAATCGTCTAACTGGAGGCTGGATAAAGGATCTTCATGGTGTCCATCAAAACCCACATCTAAAAAGTAGAAATCAGCTTTAAATTGTCTAAAAACTGGTTCCAAGATTTTTTCTAGTATGTAGATGTAATCAGAGGTTTTTGAACCAGGTTGCATGGGAAGATTCATATTGAAACCTTCTCCATCACCACTTCCATTCTCTTCTACAAATCCTTTCCCGGGAAAAATAGAAGCCGGATTCTGATGTATGGAGATATAAAGAACTTGAGGGTCCTGATAGAAGATTTCTGCTGTGCCATTACCGTAATGGGCATCAAAATCTAGTATAAGAAATTTCTTAATTTTATACTTTTCTCTTAGATACTCCAAGGATATAGCCATATTGTTGATTAAACAGAAACCCATAGCCCTATTTGAAGTGGCATGATGTCCTGGAGGACGGCCTAGGGAATATGCACATTCATAACCGTTAAAAACTAGTTCTGAAGCTTTAATAGCCCCTCCAGCAGCTAATTTTGCAATTTCATAACTTTGAGGGGATGCAAAAGTATCGTAGTCGAGATAACCACCCCCATTTTGAGTGAAAGACCTTAAATGCTCCAAATATTTTGGTGTGTGTACTCGTAATAGGTCTTCTTCTAAGGCTGGCTGAGGTTCAATGAGATCCAACTTTTCAAGAATGCCATTTTGGGCCAGTGATTCCATTATAACTTCTAGTCTGCCCTGATTTTCTGGATGGGAACCTGTATGATGTTGTGAATATTTTGGAGTGTATACCAATGACATCAATTAAAAAACCTCAAGTTTTTTATGGAGATTTATACTAAATTAATCTATCCATTTTGGAGAAATTATTCTTTGAATGGATGAAATTGATTATTATAACATTCTACTGGAACTGAAGTCTTCTTTCACTATGTTAAGCACGGTTTGGGTGTAGGTTCGCTGCACGTCGGCTTCCTTCAACAAACCTTTTATAAAATGATCGAGCTCGCTGGTGTCTCTAAATCGAGCTATCAGTATTGCATCGAATTCTCCTGTAACGTCATACATGCAGAGCACATTTTGGTTGTTGGCAGTCCGGTCCTCCCAATTTTCTAGTACCCCTCCCTTAACCCTCACTCCAATAATGGTTGTAAGATTGTAACCAAGCTTGCTATGATCGATGATAGGAACGAATTTCTTAATCACTCCGTTTTTAGTGAGTTTCTCCATACGGTTGTGCACCGTGCCGATAGAAATGTCCAAACGCTTGGCAATCCTCCTGTATGACATTCTACCCTCTTCGTTGAATAAATTAATAATTTCATGGTCTATTTCATCTATTTCCACTATCTCCTGATATTTTTCAATTTCTTTCATTGTATGCACCATTTTAATGAACATTTATATACAAAAATCGGTTATTTTCATTTAATAATGAATATTTTTCAATATATGATGCAAATAATTTAAATACAAGTTTTGTCATGAAATTATTTAGGTGTTCAGATGGGATTTTTAACCGAGGAAACCATGAAGATGCGGCATATCGCTTTGGTGAAGAAGGGCATAATCGATGATAAAGAATGCGGTTCTTACACCCAAAAGATAGATTTTGATCCCTGTAATAAGAAGAAAGTCCAGAAATTCGAAGACTACTTCGTGCCTGGAACCGTGCTTTTAAGCTATAAAGCAAGCTACAAACTGCGTATTGAGTATCTGATGGAATAAATAAACCCCCATAATTGGTTATTAAAAAGCAATATAACCCCCCACTCTTCATTTAAACCTTTTAACTAATTCTTTATTAAATTTTATCATCGGGTTTTTTAATCTATCTAAATTGCCTTTGAGATTTAGGCTTTATAATGTACTATATGGCAGCTTAGGTAATATTATAATTTTTCCAAATAAATTGTTTTACAGAATTCAATAAGTCCATTGAGACAGGTTGCCCAAAAATTCACCAATCCATGGCTCTAAGATTAAATAAACCTAATTGAAAAGAAATTAATAAATCAAATATCATACATCAATTCAAAAAGCAATAAAATACTGGATTAATATGAGATTCATTTTTGGTTAGAGATGAATCTAAAAGGGATTATTTAATCCCCGTATGAAGAAAACACAGAAGACTGAAACAGAGATGGCCTTTGAACAAATAAAATAAAATATAGAAGCAATATCAACATAATCTAATATCAACAAAAACTGTTAAAAACGATTTTTTATGAGCTAGAAAAACTCGCTGAACTTCGAAAAGAGGATTTATTGTAGAAAAGGAATTTGAAACTAAAAAAGGCAGGTATTAAAGTGCTAATCTTAATCAGAAATTAAGATAAGAAAATAGTTGATCCCATAAATATTAAATATTATTATTTTCTCTTTTATATCCAAAAATAAAAAAAAAGAAGGATTCTTTTATTCGACTGGTGCTTCTTCTACGGCATCAGGCTCTCCACTGTAAGCAAAGAGCAGGGCAATTCCGCGCGCCGCGAACATCCAAATGTACGGAGCAATAATCAGGATCAATAGAATCATACCAATTCCAAAGGTAAAGACTCCTATTAACACTCCAATTATCATTCCCACTAAACCGATTAATGCTAAAACGATGTAGGTTGAAATGTATTTTCCCCAGCCAATTCTGGCTATGTGGTCCATGATTTCACTGAATCGGAAGGCAGCTCCCAGTTCACCGTCGTAGTAGGCCATATTAGTAATACTCATAATCATGATTAGCCCTACAATGAGGAATACTATGAATAATACTGCGTAAGTACCTACCAAAGCCCATATCATGGTTGAGAGGTTGGCACTTGTGGTATACGTCGTTGTGGCGGGAAACATTGCTATTACGATAAAGCCGAGAATATATGCAATTATCCACACTGGAATGAAGTAAACAATTTCTACTACAAGTATCTTTAATCCATCAATGAACATATCTCCCACTTCGTCAAATTCGGGCAGCTCATCTAAACCTGCCAAGGTTGACTTTAATATTCTAAAAAGGTAACCTACTCCAATAAAGTTCACAATCGGGATGATAAATATTACACCCAAAAGGATTACTGTTGACCATTTGGAAGAAGGGTATTTGATGGCGTCTGAAATGATATCACTAACATTCATGGTTTTACCTCCTAATTTATTATAACTAATATCTATAAAATTAATTCAATAAAAAAGGTTCGATTAAAGAATCAATTATAATAATTGAATAATTCATTAGAAATTCATTTTTTAATTAAAAATTTAAGAAGTTAAAAAAAGATTTTATCTTCAACCTAAAGAGAACTTTTCAGATAATCATCTGCTCCCCCATATACATATATTAAAGCTGTGGATCTGGCAAAAAATAGCATCATGTAGGGGTAAATTACTAAAGGCACTAGCAATACTCCGATAATAAGCGGGAAAATCATGATGAAGGCAACAGTAGCAGTGACGGTCCAAATTATCAGCATTACAATAAACCATATTAGGTAATCCACCCAGCCTATTTCCGATATTTTTTGGAATAATTCGTTGAACTTGAAGGCGTATTTAAGTTCTCCATAATAGGCCATGTTAGCCATGATAACTGGAATAAAAAAGCTGATAATAATTCCTAAAATACTCCCAATAATAGAAAAACTGCTTATGAGGCCAAAGGATATGGTAGGCAATTCAGCTAATACTGTATTGGAAGTTGCAATTATGGGTATTAGCGAAGCCCAAATTCCTATGATTATAAGTGTTAGGGGCACTATGCTGTAAACTAATAGAACAACAAATACTTTAAGTCCATCTATAAACATTTCACCCCATTCTCCGAATTCAGGTAGTTCATCTAAACCAGCAACAGATGCTTTAAGCGTCCTGAAAAGGTATCCCAAGTAGAGAAAACCTGGAATAATCAGAAAAGACAATATTAAAAATATTCCTAGTATTAAAATCTTTGAAAAGTCTGTAAATGGATATTTAATGGCATTTGATGATATTTGTCCCACATCCATATTAGATCACCTAGTAATATTTCATTTTTCAACATATAATTTGAATTTATTTTATTTAAAAATGGAGTATAGATAGTAGGATGGAAAATTAACTGGTCATAACATTTCTGTTGGAAATTAGTTAGAAAAAATTAAATGAAAATTAAAAAAATTTCAAGATTCGTAAGATTCACTAGAAGCGAATATTAAGGCAAGAGATCTTGTAATTAGCATTGCCGTGTAGGGGATTATTAACAAAGGCACTAAAATAACACCTATAATGATCATCATGGTGAAGAATGATATTAACACAGAGATTAATCCTATTAGCAGAACAGAAATGTACCATAATAGATATTTTCGGTATCCGATCATATAGATTCTTTTTAATATTTCACTAAATTGGAAAGCTGCACTAATTTCTCCATTGTAAAGTGCCATGTTTGCGAATGCAATGGATTCTATTAGGCCTATTACAATAAAAAGTCCTAGTTGTATTGGTGTTCCGGCTAAAAAACTCCATAAGCTGAATCCGGATATAAAAAACGAATTTAATGTTCCTTGCAGAACAATTAACAATAAAGAAAGCATGATCAATGGAATGAAGTAACATATTCCAACAAGAGCTACTTTAAATCCATTTGTGGCCATTAAAATCCAATCATCGAAATCTGGGAGTTCATCTGATCCTTCCATGAATGATTCTATAATTCTGAATAAATAGCCTAAAGATAAAAATCCTAACAATAATAGAAGAGGAGAAATAACTGTAAAGGGAGATAGAAATCCTATTATGGGCAACAGCACCAAAACACCTAGTATAATAACCTTCAACCAGTCTGCTGACGGATACTTTAGGGAGTCGTAAAAGATCTCTCGATTTTCAATAATAATCACCAAAGGCTTCTTTTGTAATTTGTATAAACATAAGCTCATAAATCTTATAAAAGTGCTGTATTTGGATATATATAAACAAATTTAAGATTTAATACAATTTTTCCTGAAATAAAGTGTATTTGATAAGATTTAAAGGCAAGAATGTTCGATATTAGATTAAAAGAAATTTGTTGAGTTCATTATATTAACATATTATGGGCTTATATATCTTTTAAAAAATTTAAAATAACTTTCATTTTCCACGATTATTAGGTGAACTGAAATGAGATGGCAGTTTTTAGTAAGGTGGCAGGTTATTGTAATCATTGTACTGTTGTTATTCGGAG
>Ga0209048_10000467_pt1 | contig 43225 bp, 46 predicted proteins | sample FrelakmetCRP12CR_FD_187146 | JGI IMG/M metagenome (GOLD analysis project Ga0209048, IMG submission 187146) | Freshwater lake sediment microbial communities from the University of Notre Dame, USA, for methane emissions studies - CRP12 CR (SPAdes)... | ecosystem: Environmental > Aquatic >...
CCTGCCCATCAGCAAGGTGCTGTTCCCGCAGAGTCCCGGCGCTTCGACCGTGCAATCTCCGCCGCACACCTGGGAAGTCATCGCCATCCTCGGCGGCGCTGGCGCCTTTCTGATTGCCGGAGTGCTGCTGCGCAGGGGACGCCGACTCGACCTGCCGGCTCCATGACCCGGCGCTGGCCGCGCGTCGTCGGCACGGCCCTGACCCTCATCGTCGGGGCGAGGTGGTGGCACTGGTCATGGGCGAGTTGCGCGGCGCCGAATCCGATCTGATTCTGTCGGTCCTGGAACAGGTCAATCGAGACCAAGTTGCCCTATCCGACGCCCGGCATGCCATCGAACGCGGATTGCAGCAGCTGGCCAATAAGCCCGGTTAGGGGTTTTCCGGCGACGTTCGCAGCCGAAGCTTGCCAATTCGTGCCAATTTCTGGTTAATATCGCGGACCTTTTCTGCGCGACAGCGCTGGATCAACAACCAGATGGCGCGAATTTTGCTCCTGAATGGACCGAATTTGAACCTGCTCGGGACGCGCGAGCCGGCGCTGTACGGTTCGGCCACTCTTGGCGAGATCGAATCGAAACTGACGGGCATGGCCCGCGCGAAGGGCCATCATTTGCTCACCTGCCAAAGCAACGCGGAGCATGAGCTGATCGGCAGGGTGCAAGGTGCCAAGGGCGACGCAATCGGTTTCGTCATCATCAACCCCGGGGCCTTTACGCACACCAGCATCGCTTTGCGCGACGCATTTCTCGCGACCTCCTTGCCGTTCATCGAAATTCACTTGAGCAACGTATTCGCGCGCGAACAATTCCGGCATCACTCCTATTTGTCCGACCTCGCAGTCGGTTGCATATTCGGCCTAGGGCCCATCGGATACGAGCTCGCGCTCGAAGCCGCCTGCGCGCGCCTGGCCGCCACTTAAATCGAAGAAACTTCAAGAGGTTCGGGGATGGACATTCGAAAAGTGAAGAAGCTGATCGAACTGCTGGAAGAGTCCGGTATTTCGGAGCTGGAAATATCGGAGGGAGAAGAATCGGTGCGCATCAGCCGCCACCAGCGCGTCGCAATGCAGCCTCCCGCGCCGCTGGCGAGCCAAGTGGCTCAACCCGCCCCGATCGCGGCACCGGCCGCGCCTGCGACGTCGGCCGGCGAACACAAGCCGCGCGACGACGAACACACGGTGACGTCACCGATGGTCGGCACTTATTACTCGGCCTCCACGCCGGGCGCCAAGCCGTTCGTGGAGATCGGGATGGAAATCAAGGTCGGGCAGATCCTGTGCATCATCGAGGCCATGAAGATGATGAACCAGATCGAATCCGACAAGGCGGGGCGCGTCACGGCAATACTCGCCAAGAACGGCGAGCCGGTCGAATTCGGCCAACCACTGTTCATCATCGAATAGCCGCGATGATCGAAAAAGTGGTCATCGCTAACCGCGGCGAGATTGCGCTTCGCGTGCTGCGCGCCTGCCGCGAACTCGGAATAAAAACGGTTGCAGTGCACTCAACCGCCGATTTCAACACCAAACATGTGCTGCTGGCGGACGAGACGGTCTGTATCGGCCCGCCGCAAGCCTCGCAGTCGTATTTGAACATGCCCGCCATCATCAGCGCCGCCGAAGTGACCGATTCGGTCGCGATACACCCTGGCTACGGCTTCTTGTCGGAAAACGCCGATTTTGCGGAACGCGTGGAAAAGAGCGGCTTCATTTTCGTCGGGCCGCGCGCCGAGACCATACGGCTGATGGGCGACAAGGTGTCCGCGATCAAGGTGATGAAGGCCGCCGGAGTCCCCTGCGTGCCGGGTTCGGACGGTCCGCTGGGGAGCGATGTCGACGAGAATTTCCGGATTGCAAAGGATATCGGGTACCCCTTGATCATCAAGGCATCGGGCGGCGGCGGCGGGCGCGGCATGCGCGTGGTGCATACCGATGCGTCGCTGTTGAATGCCATCGGCCTCACCCAGGCCGAGGCGCTTGCCGCTTTCGGAAACCCCCAGGTTTACATGGAGAAGTTTCTCGAGAAGCCGCGGCACATCGAATTTCAGGTGCTCGCGGACAACTACGGCAACGTGGTGCACTTGGGTGAGCGCGATTGTTCGATGCAGCGCCGTCATCAGAAGGTGATCGAGGAGGCGCCGGCGCCGGGCCTCACGGCCAAACAACGCAAGACCATGGGCGAGCGCTGCGCCCGGGCGTGCCGCGAAGTCGGATACCGCAATGCGGGCACGCTCGAGTTCCTCTATCAGGACAACGAGTTCTATTTCATCGAAATGAACACGCGCGTGCAGGTCGAGCACCCGGTGACGGAATTGGTGACCGGCATCGACATCGTCAAAGCACAGCTGCTCATTGCGGCCGGGGAGCGGCTGCCGTACGGGCAGAACGACATCCAAATCCGCGGGCACGCGGTGGAATGCCGCATCAATGCCGAGGATCCGAAGACTTTCGCTCCCTGCCCCGGTCCGATCAGGCTTTGGCACTCTCCGGGCGGCCCGGGCATCCGCGTCGACAGTCATGTTTACACCGGCTACAACGTGCCTCCGTTCTATGACTCGATGATCGGAAAAGTCATCGCCTACGGCGATACGCGCGATACGGCGATCGCACGCATGCGCAATGCATTGGCCGAAATGGTGGTCGAAGGAATCAAGACCAACATTCCCCTGCACCAGGAGATCTTCAACCACTCCGCCTTTCGCCAAGGTGGCACCGACATTCATTATCTGGAGCGGCGCTTGGGGCTGAAGTGAGCGCGCCGGAGCCTGCGTTGCGCAACGATGACATTTTATGAGATTGAATTTCCGCTTTCGGCCCTGACTTCGGAAGCGGTCGATGCGGCGCTCCTCGAAATCGGTGCGAGCTCGGTCACATTCTCGGATCGGGGCGACGAACCCGTGCTCGAACCCAAACCCGGCGAGATCCGGCTATGGAGCGACACTCTGGTGAGGGCCCTCTTCGATGGGTCGCACGATCCGGCGCTTTGCATCCATCAACTTGCCACCCGGCTGGGACCGCACATCACGAGCGCCGCCCGTGTGCGGGCCGTCGAGGCTCGAGACTGGGAACGGGTTTGGCTCGCCGATTGGAAATCCATGCGGTTCGGGCGACGTCTGTGGGTATGCCCGACAACCGCCGCCGCGCCGGAGGACACGAATGCGGTCATCGTGCGCCTCGACCCGGGGCTTGCCTTCGGCACAGGCACCCATCCGACGACCGCAATGTGCCTGCAGGCACTGGAGTCATTGCCGCTGTCCGGCCGCGCCCTGATCGATTATGGATGCGGATCCGGCATCTTGGGAATTGCCGCTTTGATGCTCGGCGCCGCACACGTAACCGCAGTCGACTTGGACCCTCAGGCGCTTATTGCCACCCGCGACAACGCGCTCCGCAACGGCGTATCCGCCAATCTCGACACACAATCGGTGCCCGCCAAATTGCAGCCGGCGGACTGCGTGATCGCCAACATCTTGGCGGAGCCCCTGATCAAACTGGCGCCGACGCTCACGGCGGCATGCGCCGTCAACGGCGACCTGATCCTGTCGGGAATCTTGAAGACGCAGGCATACGCGGTAAAGGCCGCGTACGCTTCCGCATTTGATATGGTGCAAGTCGTGGGGCGCGACGACTGGTGCTGCATCCATGCCCGGAGAGCGTCATAGGAACCTGATGTTTACTCAATGCGCAAAATGCGAAACCATCTTTAAGCTGTCGGCCGAGGACCTGCGCGCCGCCGGCGGTCATGTACGTTGCGGTCGGTGCGGCGAGGTGTTCAATGCGCTCGCGCGGCTTGCCGAGGATGCAAACGCATTTTCGACGGGCGAGTCGCCGCTCGAAATGGAGACGCGCGCCGACCAGATCTTGCATTCCTCCTTGATCACCATGGAAACCATCGAACCCGTGGAAGCCGTGGAACCCGCGGAACCCGCGGATCCGACAGAACAAGATTCCCCTGAAGATTTTGCCGCGGCGGACGTGGAATTTGCGCAACTCCTGGTGCTGGAATTGTACGGCGACGAGCGGCGGGCACCTACGGCCGTCACACCCGTCAAATCCATCAAATCCGGCGTAACCACCGAACCCACCACGCCTAACGCACCGGCCGCACCGGCCGCACCGGCCGCGCCTGCCACGCCTGCCACACCGGCGGCACCGGCCGCGCCCGCCACGCCAGCCGCAGCGGCCGTATTCGACGACGATGACGCCCGGTTTCAAGAGGCGGCGCTCGAATTCACGCTTCCCCCGGGTGAACTCGACCGAATTTTTGTCGAATCCAGGCCGCGGGTACCGCAGGCCATGCCCGCCGCACGCGCAGCCGCGCCCGCCCCGCCGCGTTCGATCGAGTCGATTGACGAGCCGCCGACCGGCGCCGGCGGACCGCAAGTGTCCGAGGGGGTGAGGCGCGAAATGCTCGACGGTATCGAGGAATTGGCGCTCCCGGAAATCGCTGATCGAAGCCGGCGCGAGTTGCCGTTCGCGGTTTGGTTATGCGCCGCGATCCTTCTGGCATTGTGCCTGGGAGCGCAAATGATTCACGAGAATCGCGAATGGATCGCGACGCACGCCCCTCTCGGCTCGCATCTGCAGAGCCTGTACGGGAGATTCGGTGTCGGGATGCCCTCGGCGGCCGATCTATCGGCGTATCAACTGCGCCAATGGGGCGTCACGGGAGATCCGGATGCCAACGGCACTCTTCGCTTGCGCGCCAGCATCCTCAACACGGCGGGGCGGACGCAGCCCTACCCGTTGTTGCGAGTCACTTTCGCCAATCGCTTCGGCAACCGCATCGGCACCCGGGATTTTGAGCCTGCCGAATATATTGGGAAACCCGTGACTCGCCTGCTTGCGCCGGATGAGCGCGTCGATGCAACGCTCGACCTGTTGGATCCGGGCAATGACGCCGAAGGCTTCGAGATCGACGTATGCCTGCGCGGCATCGATCAAAAAACCCGATGCGCGGCGGATGTTGCAACGCAGGCAAAGCCATGACGCTGCGGATCGGGCCCTACGCATTGTCGTCCAACATCGTGCTTGCGCCCATGGCCGGCGTCACCGACCGTCCGTTTCGCAGCCTGTGCCGCAAATTCGGCGCGGGGATGGCCGCATCCGAAATGTTGACGGCGGACATGCGCCTTTGGGACACGCCGAAGTCGCGGCGGCGCATGGATTTCTCCGGCGAAACGAGCCCGCGGGTCGTGCAAATCGCCGGCTTCGATCCGATGATGATGGCGGAAGCCGCGCGGCGCAACGTCGATGCCGGAGCGCAAATCATTGATATCAATATGGGATGCCCCGCAAAAAAGGTATGCAACCGGCTCGCCGGATCGGCGCTGCTCCAGGACGAGGCGCTGGTGGCGCGCATCCTGCGGGCCGTCGTGAACGCCGTTGCCGTGCCGGTGACACTGAAGACGCGCACCGGCTGGGATCGCGGCAACAAGAATGGACTGGGTATCGCTCGCATCGCGGAGGATTGCGGTATCCAGGCGCTGGCGATTCACGGCCGCACGCGAGCGGACATGTATCGGGGAATTGCTGAACACGAAACCGTCCGCACGATCAAGAGTGCGATCGGGATTCCGGTATTCGCAAACGGCGACATCGATTCACCGGTCCGCGCCCGAGAAATTCTAGCTGCCACGGGTTGCGACGGCATCATGATCGGCCGAGCTGCGCAAGGCCGGCCATGGATATTCGGCGAAGTCAATTCTTTCCTTCGAAAGGGCGAATTGCGCGAGGAGCTAGCGCGGGAAAATGTCCGTGATATTATGCGCGCCCACCTCGAAGACCTGTATGATTTTTACGGCGATGTGACCGGTGTTCGAGTGGCACGCAAACACTTGGGATGGTATTTACGGCAATGCCTCGGCAACGAGGCGTTGCGGAATCGTCTTCTGCGAATAGAGACGCCGCGAGAGCAACTGGCCACGTTGTTGGAACATTTCGATGTTCGTGGGCATCTGGCGGCATGAGCGCATCAAGTTGGAAAAGAACAGCGCAATTCTGGGAATTGGACGGCTATGGTCGCACGAAAGAAATCGAAGACACGCAAGGAAATCTCGCCCCCGTTCAACGGGCGGGACCTCAAGGTCAATGGCAAGGGCGTTCCGCTGCGCTCGCAAGCCGAGGAGGCCTTGCAGTGCTACTTCGAGACTTTGAACGGCCACAAGCCCGCGCATCTGTACGATCTCGTGATGCGCGAGGTGGAGGAGCCCTTGTTCAAAGTCGTGATGGGACATGCGCAGGGCAACCAGAGCCGCGCGGCGACCATTCTCGGCATCAATCGCGGCACCTTGCGCAAGAAACTCAAAGAGTTCGGGATCAGCGAGTAGAGGCAGGCATTGCTCACGCCCGTACGCCGCGCACTGCTCAGCGTTTCAGATAAGACTGGGATAGTCGAGTTTGCGCGCGAACTGAAAGAGCGCGGTATCGAACTGCTGTCCACCGGCGGCACCGCCAAATTGTTGCTGCGCCACGGCATAGCGGTCAAAGAAGTCGCCGAGCACACCGGATTTCCCGAAATCATGGAAGGCAGAGTGAAAACCCTGCATCCGAAGATACACGGCGGTCTGTTGGGGCGCCGCGGCATCGATGATTCGGTGATGCGCGAGCACGGCATCGAACCGATCGATTTGCTCGCGGTCAATTTGTATCCGTTTGCCGCGACGGTGGCCCGGCCCGACTGCAGTTACGAGGAGGCCGTCGAGAATATCGACGTCGGCGGACCGGCAATGGTGCGGGCGGCGGCGAAGAATCACGCCGCCGTCACGGTGGTGGTCGATCCCGCCGATTATCGCGGCCTGCTGGACGAACTGGCGGCCAACCAAGGAGCGACCCGGGTCGCCATGCGCCAAAGGCTTGCCGCGAAGGCCTTTGCGCATACCGCGCAGTACGACGCGATGGTGTCGGCGTATTTCACCGGCGCCGTGGGCGGCGGCTCGCGGACCTTTCCGGAAGATCTGAATCTGTCGTTTCGCAAGCGAGCGGATTTGCGCTACGGGGAGAACCCTCACCAGCAAGCCGCCTACTATTCGGATCCGCGCGCCATCGGCGCATCGGTGACGCAAGCGAGGCAAATTCAAGGCAAGGAGCTCTCGTACAACAATATCGCCGACAGCGATACGGCGCTCGAATGCGTGCGTCAATTCGATCTGCCGGCATGCGTCATCGTGAAGCACGCCAACCCCTGCGGTGTCGCGCTCGCCGCAACCATCGCACAAGCCTATGCGCTCGCCTATCGAACCGATCCGACATCCGCTTTCGGCGGCATCATCGCCGTCAATCGCGAATTGGATGCCGCCGCGGTGCGCGCGATCCTGGAGCGGCAGTTCGTCGAGGTGATTCTTGCGCCCTCGGTGGCGCCCGCCGCACGCACCCTGCTCGCGGCCAAGGACGACATCCGCGTGCTCGAGGCCGGCGAGATCGGCAAGCCGGTTACGCGGCTGCTCGAATATCGGAGCGTTGCCGGCGGCTTGCTGGTGCAAACCGTCGATGATGCCACGCTGCGCGCCGCGGACCTGCGCGTGGTCACGGCTCGCGCGCCAGGCCCGGCGGAACTCGATGATTTGTTGTTTGCCTGGCGTGTCGCGAAATATGTCAAATCCAATGCCATCGTTTGCGTTAAGGACAAGGCGACGCTGGGGATAGGTGCCGGGCAGATGAGCCGCGTGGTCAGCAGCAAGATCGCCGCTCTGAAGGCCGGGGACGAAGGCTTGTCGCTGAAATCGGCGTCGGTGGCGTCCGACGCGTTCTTCCCGTTTCGCGACGGGTTGGACGTCATCGCAGAGTTCGGAGTCAAGTCGGTGATTCAACCCGGAGGCTCGAAGCGCGATGCCGAAGTGATCGGCGCGGCCGACGAACACGGCATCGCCATGGTGTTCACCGGGATACGCCACTTCCGGCACTAGCCTGAACCATTCATGAACAACGGAAACGCTGAAGGGAAGCGGGGTCGTACACGGAAAATCTTGTCGTTCATGAATAGTTCAGGCCAGAAACCCTCATGAAGGTCCTGATAGTCGGCGGCGGCGGACGTGAGCACGCGCTGACCTGGAAATGCGCGGCATCGCCGCGCGTGCGGCGGGTGTTCGTGGCTCCCGGCAACGCCGGCACGGCACGCGAGCCGAAATCCAGCAACGTGGACATCGCGGCCGACGATATCGACGCCTTGCTCGAGTTCGCGGCACGCGAAGACATTGCGCTCACCATCGTCGGACCCGAAGGCCCCTTGGTGGCGGGCATCGTCGATCGCTTCAGCGCAGCGGGGCGCGCGTGCTTTGGACCGACCCGCGCGGCGGCTCGTTTGGAAGGATCGAAGGCTTTTGCAAAGGATTTTTTGCGGCGGCATTGCATACCCACGGCGGGCTACGCCGAATTCACCGCCGCAAACTTCGACCCGGGTTTCATCCGGGCGCAGCCACTGCCGCTGGTGGTCAAGGCCGACGGGCTCGCCGCCGGCAAGGGCGTCGTGATCTGCGAGACGCACGAATCGGCGATAGAGGCCGCCTCCGGCATGTTCGCCGGCAGCTTCGGCGCCGCCGGGAAAAGCATCGTGATCGAGGATTTCCTGCAGGGCGAGGAAGTGAGCTTCATCGTCATCGCATCCGAGGGCCAAGTGGTCCCGCTCGCCACGTCGCAGGATCACAAGCGGCGCGACGATGGCGATCAGGGACCCAACACCGGCGGCATGGGAGCGTATTCGCCGGCGCCCATCGTCACGCCCGAAGTGCACGCGCGCATCATGCGGGAAGTCATTGAGCCCACGGTGCGCGGTTTGCGCCTCGAGGGGATCCCGTATACGGGGTTCCTGTACGCGGGCCTGATGATTGCGCCGGACGGAACGCCGAATGTACTCGAGTTCAACTGCCGGTTCGGCGACCCGGAAACCCAGCCGATTCTGATGCGGCTGAAGAGCGATCTGGTCAGCCTGTGCGAGACCGCGCTCGACGGCTCACTCGGACGAATCGAGCCCGAATGGGATGCGCGCGCGGCGCTCGGTGTGGTCATGGCGGCGGGCGGATATCCCGACGGCTACCGCAGCGGCGATTTGATCTCGGGACTCGACGACGCCGCGCGCCTGCCAGGAAAGATTTTCCACGCCGCGACCCGGGCGAACGGAGCGCAGATTCTCACCGCGGGCGGCCGGGTGCTGTGCGCGGTCGGCATGGGATCGAGCGTCGGCGCGGCGCAGCGCGAAGCTTACGCGCTGGTGCACGCCGTTCACTGGAATTCGGTGCAATACCGGCGCGACATCGGCTATCGCGCCATCGAGCGCGAACCCGATTGACGAAGCACGCCGCGCAATCAAATCCTACGCCTGCGGATTAGCGGGAATCTTCCTGGCGATACTGGTCGCCATGGTGACGATGGAAGCGAGATCCGTGAGATTCGCGGGAACCACCAAGGTGGTTCCGGACTGCGCCAATTTGCCGAATTGCTTGACGTATTCCTCGCCGATGCGCAGCTGCATGGCCTCGATGCCGCCCCGATCTGAGAGCGCAATGCCGACCTGCCGCAGCCCTTCGGCGGTCGCGGTCGCCACCGCGAGAATCGCCTGTGCCTGGCCCTCGGCTTCGTTGATTTGTTGCTGCTTGTTGGCCTCGGATTGCTTGATCACCCGCTGTTTGTCGCCTTCCGCCGCATTGACCTTGGCGTCGCGCTCGCCCTCGGAGGTGAGCACCACGGCGCGCTTCTCGCGCTCCGCGCGCATCTGCTTCTCCATGGCCGAGAGCACGTCCTTCGGCGGGGTGATGTTCTTGATCTCGTAGCGCAGGACCTTGACACCCCAGGGTGCCGACGCCTTGTCCAATTCACCGACCACGTTGGCATTGATGACGCCGCGCGCTTCAAAGGTGCGGTCGAGTTCGATTTTACCGATCTCGCTGCGCAGCGTCGTTTGCGCGAGCTGCGAGATGGCGAAGCCGTAATTGGTGATGCCGTAGGAGGCGAGATGCGGATCGAGGACCTGCATGTAAAGCACGGCGTCGACCCCCACCTGAACGTTGTCGCGGGTGATGCAGATCTGTTCGGCAATGTCGATCGCGATTTCCTTGAGGTTGTGGCGGTAGGCCACTTTCTCCATGAAGGGCATCAGAATATGAAACCCGGCAAACAAGGTCCGGCTGTACTTGCCCAGATACTCGACCACGAAAGCGCTTTGTTGCGGCACCACCGTCGCGGTCTTCGCCACCACGATGACCACGATCACCGCGATCGCTATGGCGCCATAACTCAATGGAATCTCCAAGGGACCTCTCCTAGCCTGAACTATTCAGGAACAACCGAAACGCTGGAAGGAGGCAGGGTCGGACGGCCATTTTCCGGAGCGTGAAAAACAGGATGTTTTTCCCGCAGCCCCCCAGGGATGGGTTCACGGCGGTCCGGAAAATGACCGTCCGACCCTGCCTCCCTACATAAAGATTCTTATCGTGCATGACATAGCGCAGGCTAGTGAAACCTGAGTCCTATTCCAGGCCTAATCGTCGCCATGAATCACGAGCGTAAGACCGTCGATGCGCTCGATTCGCGCGCGCCCGCCGGCCGCGATGGCGGAATGCCCGGCATTGACGGCGCTCCACGAGCCGCCGCGGTACTCGAGCCGGCAGGATTCGCCGGCCGCCAGCGCCGCCGGCAAGATCACGGTTTCACCCTTCGGACCGGCGTTCATGCCCGGCAAGTGCCCGCGCATGCGCTCGTAGACCCGCCGCCGAAAGCCGATCATCGACACGCCGGCGAGCAGGGCGAACAGCGTCCACTGCAGCCAAACGGCCAAGAGCGGCGCGGCAAGACCCAGGAATCCGACAATGAGCGCGGCCGCACCGATGAACACCAGATAGAACTGCGCGTTGACGAAGGTCAACTCCGAACCCAACAGTATGGCGCCGACCGCGATCCACGCCCACCATTGCATGCTCCGCCCCCCCCGTTCCCTTAGCGCTTCATCGCGTCGAAGAAGTCCGCATTCGTCTTGGTATCCTTCATCTTGTCGAGCAAGAACTCGATCGCGGCCAGTTCATCCATGGGATGCAGGAGCTTGCGCAATATCCACATCTTGGAAAGCTCCGCCGGATCCGTGATCAACTCTTCCTTGCGGGTGCCGGAACGGTTGATGTTGATCGACGGGAAGGTTCGCTTCTCGGCAATGCGCCGGTCCAAATGGATTTCCGAATTGCCGGTGCCTTTGAACTCCTCGAAAATCACATCGTCCATCTTCGAACCGGTATCGACCAGTGCGGTGGCCAGAATGGTCAAGCTGCCGCCCTCCTCGATATTGCGCGCCGCGCCGAAAAACCGCTTGGGCCGCTGCAGCGCATTCGCATCGACGCCGCCGGTCAGCACCTTGCCCGAGCTTGGGACCACGGTGTTGTAGGCGCGCGCCAGGCGCGTGATCGAGTCGAGCAATATGACCACGTCCTTCTTGTGCTCGACCAGACGTTTGGCCTTTTCGATGACCATCTCGGCCACCTGAACGTGGCGGCTGGCCGGTTCGTCGAACGTGGAGGACACCACCTCGCCCTTCACGGTGCGCGCCATTTCAGTCACTTCTTCGGGCCGTTCGTCGATCAACAGCACGATCAAATACACTTCCGGATGATTGGCGGTGATGGCGGTGGCGATGTTCTGCAGCAGCATCGTCTTGCCGGCCTTCGGCGGGGAGACGATCAGACCGCGCTGACCCTTGCCGATCGGGGCGACCAAATCGATGGCGCGGGCGGTCAAGTCTTCGGTCGAGCCGTTGCCGCGCTCGAGCTTCAGCCGCTCGGTCGGGTGCAGCGGAGTCAGATTCTCGAACAGCACCTTGCCGCGCGAGCTCTCCGGGGAATCGTAGTTTATCTCCCCCACCTTGAGCAGCGCGAAGTAGCGCTCGCCGTCCTTCGGCGGACGGATCAGGCCGGAAATCGAATCCCCGGTGCGCAGATTGAATCGGCGAATCTGACTCGGCGAGACGTAGATGTCGTCCGGGCCGGCAAGATAGCTGGAGTCGGACGAGCGCAGGAAGCCGAATCCGTCCTGCAGGATCTCCAACACGCCGTCGCCGTAGATATCCTCGCCCTTGCGGGCGTGCGCCTTGAGCACGCCGAAAATGATGTCCTGCTTGCGGGAGCGGCCCATGTTCTCGAGGCCCATGCTCTCGGCCAGCTTGACCAGGTCGCTAATCGGACGCTTTTTCAGCTCCGTCAAGTTCATCGAGCTGCGGCTGCGCGCCAGATCCGTCGGCGCGATGATCTCCAGGTCATCGCCGCCCTCGGGCAGATCGCCGTAATCCTCGTGCGCGGGCCGGCCGCCGTTGGTGTTGCCGTTGCGGTTGTCGTTGCGCTGGCGATTGGATCGGTTCGAGCGTCCGCCGCCCTGGCCGCCGCCGCCCTGCTGTCCGCCCTGTCCGCCCTGACCGCCCTGACCGCCCTGTCCGCCGCGGGACTGATTGCCTAAATAGCCTCTCACAGGTTGCTGTCCAGAAACGCCGCGAGCTGCGACTTGGTGACTGCGCCCACCTTCTGGGCCTCCACAGTGCCGTTCTTGAACAGGATCAGCGTCGGAATACCGCGAATATTGAACTTTGGCGGCGTCGCCGGATTATCGTCGATGTTGAGTTTGGCGATCCGTATCTTGTCTTTGTACTGGTCGGCAATCTCATCGAGGATGGGGGCGATCATTTTGCAGGGTCCGCACCATTCCGCCCAAAAATCGAGCAGGACGGGCTTTTCGGACTTCAGCACATCCTTGTCGAACGTGGCGTCGCTGGTGTGAACGATACTTGGGTTACTCACTGCGGATATACCTCCTTTTGGAGATTTGAATTGATGTTGGAGCGGGTTTTTCGTGGAAGAGCAGAGCCCAAAACCTGCGCGAAGTGACGATGCGCGGCCATTCGGGCACAATACAGCGACTTTAGCGGTCTTGATTACCTTACAAGGGTACCGATGATACGGTTGATGGGAGCGGATAGACCAGCTCCGGATAGGCCGTATTGTTAACCGGTCCCCATCATTTTGCAAGTCTCTGCAATCCACAAAGCGAAAATGTCAGACGCCCATCTCAGTCAGCTCACGTTCGATTCCCTCAATATCCCCGCGCCCGTGAAGCAGGGCATCGCCGCACTCGGTTACTCCCGATGTACGCCGATTCAGGCGCAGACCCTGCCATTGGCGCTCGCCGGCAGGGATGTCGCGGGACAGGCACAAACCGGCACGGGTAAAACGGCGGCGTTCCTCATCGCCCTGTTCAATCGCCTGCTGACCGATCCCGGCTCCGCCGATCGGCCGCAGAACGCGCCGCGAGCTATCGTCATCGCGCCGACGCGCGAGCTCGCGGTGCAGATTCACTCCGACGCGGAAGGTCTCGGCAAGTATACCGGCCTCAAACTCGCCATCGTCTTCGGCGGAGTCGATTACGAGAAGCAGCGGCGCGTCCTGGAAGAGGGCGTCGATGTGCTCATCGGTACGCCGGGGCGCATCATCGACTATTTCAAGCAACATGTGTTCGACCTGCGGCATATTCAAGTGGCGGTCATGGACGAGGCGGACCGCATGTTCGATCTGGGCTTCATCAAGGACATTCGCTTCATCCTGCGCCGTTTGCCGCATCCCACATATCGTCTCAACATGATGTTTTCGGCGACCCTGTCGCATCGCGTGCTCGAGCTCGCCTACGAGCACATGAACAATCCGGAATTGATCCGCATCGAACCCGACAAAATGACCGTCGATCGCGTGCGTCAGGTGCTGTACTTCCCCTCCACCGAGGAGAAAATTCCCCTGCTGATGGGTCTGCTGCGGCGTATCGATGCGCGCCGAACCATGGTGTTCGTCAATACCCGGCGCGTCGCCGAAGTCCTGGAGCGCACCTTGACCGCGAATGGATTCGTGGCGCAGGCGATTTCGGGCGACGTGCCGCAGACCAAGCGTCTGAAGATGATGCGCGACTTTCACAATGGCGACGTCGCCGTGTTGATCGCAACCGACGTGGCCTCGCGCGGCCTGCATATTCCTGACGTGAGCCATGTGTTCAATTTCGATTTGCCGAACGATGCCGAGGACTACGTGCATCGCATCGGACGCACGGCGCGCGCCGGCGCCGAGGGCGACGCGATCAGCTTCGGCTGCGAGGAGTACGCGATCTCGCTGCCCGACATCGAGCAGTATATCGGCCACCAAATTCCACGTGCGGCGATCGATGCCGCGGATTTGGCGGCCGTAACGGCACCGCCTCCCGCGCCTTGGCGCGAACGCGCGCCGCGCCCGGGCCAGTCGCGCAGCGGCGGCCGCGGCGCCCCGGGCGCCAGGTCCGGCGGGCCGCATCGCCCGGGCGGCCGCCCGGGCGGCGGACCGCGGCGCCCTCCTGCCGGTCCACGAGCGCCGCATACCGGCTCAACAACCCCGCACGCCGGTTCAGCGCCGCACAGCGGGGCCTCTTCGCCGCGCGGAACCGCCGAGGGCGGCGATGCTCCCCCGAAGGAAGGTCCGACCCGACGACGGCGCCGTCGCAACCGCGGCGGCGGCCCTGCCGGCGGGGCACCGGCGATCACATGAGGTCGGCCACGCCGTCCACTGCGGCGTAGTGGCCGGTGTCTTGCGCCGGCCCTGCCGAATCCGGCAGGCGCACGGCGCGCAGCCAGGCGATGCCGAAGCCGTGCGCGGCATCCAGCACTGGAATACTGTCATCGACGAACAGGGTTCGTTGCGGAACGAACGGCTCCATGGCGTTGAATCTCGGCCAAAACGCCGCGTCTTCCTTCGGAGCGTGAAACGAGTGAGTCGAATAGCATGCGTCGAAATAGGCGCTGAGCCGCACCTGTTCGTTCTTGATCGCCAAGGTCACCGGATGCGCGTTGGTCACGAGCACCCGGCGCTTGCCCCGCAGTTCGAGCTTCGACAAGAACTCTTGCGCTCCCGGCAGGAAGCCCACCTGGTCGAGGGCGGTGCGCTTGATGCCGGCGATATCCAACTTAAGCTCTTCGCTCCAATACTCGATGCAATACCAGCGCATCGTGCCCATGACGGCCCGAAATTTCGGGGCGAGCAGCGCCGCCGCTTCCGGCTGACTGATGCCGCGCGCCCGAGCATAGCGTTCGGGAATCAGTTCCCGCCAGAACCAATTGTCGAAACGCTGATCGAGCAGCGTGCCGTCCATGTCGAGCAGGACGGTGTCGATTGCCGACCAATCGAGTGCCTTACCTTTGAACATCTGCGTATCATATCAACGGATGCGAAATCTTCCCGACATGGCCGAGGCTCTCTTGCCCATCGTTGCGGACGCGGGCGCCGCGATCATGGCCGTGTACGAGGGCCGGTTCGCGGTGCAGCACAAGCTCGATGACTCGCCCCTGACTCTGGCGGATCTGGAGTCGCAGCGGGTCATCAACGACGGCTTGAAGAGGCTTTGGCCGGACATACCCATCCTGTCCGAGGAGGCGGCGCAAGCCCAATGGAGCGAGCGCCGCAAGTGGCGGGAAATGTGGGTGGTCGACCCGCTCGATGGAACCCGCGAGTTCGTCAAGCGCAACGGTGAGTTCACGATCAATATCGCTCTGGTGATCGAGCACGAGCCGTTGCTGGGGGTCGTGGCCGCGCCCGCCCAAGGGCTCTTGTACTGGGGTGCGGCGGGCCTCGGCGCGTTCCGCCACCGGGGTTCGGAGCGGGAAACCATTCGGGTGGCGCCGCCCGCCACACCGATCCGCGTGGTCGGCAGCCGTTCGCACATGAGCCCGCAGACCGCCATCTATTTGTCGACGCTTGGGCCTCATGAAATGACCGGCGTCGGCAGCTCGCTCAAATTCTGCCTGGTCGCGGAGGGCAACGCCGACTTATACCCGCGCTTTGGACCCACCTCGGAATGGGACACCGCGGCGGGTCAAGCCGTACTCGAGGCCGCCGGCGGCCACGTCACCCTGCTCGACGGTCATCGCATGCGCTACAACTGCCGGGAAAGCCTGCTCAACGGCGATTTCGTCGCCTTCAGTCACGAACGCGTGCTGCCGCGCCCGGCGTGACCGCCGAGGGCCTCTCAGGCGTGTCCCGCCGGTTGGGCCAGTTGCAAGGTCGCGTCCAGCAAGGTGGGGATGTCGAACACCACTTGATTCTCGGCGACGGTGAGCCGGGCCACGCCGGCGGCCGCAATGAGCGCTGCCGGCACGTGAATTTGGTCGGCTTTCCGGGGTTGGGTCCAGGTATTGACCCGCGCGTCGCCGAACGCACGATTGAGCGCGCTCCAGCGCATGTGAGCAGCCCGCGCCAGCGGGGTATCGCCTCCCCATTGCCTCTGGGCGAGCGCAACCGAGGCTTCCGATACTGCGCCCCTCGGGATCATCATCAAATTGTGGACGTATTGCACCATGGCGTCCGGATCGACGCGCACGGTCAGCGATGATTGCAGGTCATTTGCCATAGGGCCCTCGAACGTTAGATTGCTATGCTACCGGTATGGGGCATATTCGACGGAATTCCAGGGTGGGCCGTGGCGCATGAACGGCGATTTCCTGATCCTGGTTTTCGGGACCGGCATTTTGGGCGTAGCCTATAAGGTATGGGAAAACTCAATGGATGCGCGCCAGACCGCGAACCGCATCGCCAAGGACGCCTGCTCGCGGGCGGTTGTGCAGTTTCTGGACGGGACCGTGGCTTTTTCGGGATTTCGACTCGACCGCGACTCGCACGGCAAACGCCGGCTGCTGCGCACTTATACCTTCGATTACACCAATGACGGCTTCGAAAGAGCGCAGGGCTTCATCGTACTGGCGGGCCACCAAGTGCAGGCAGTCGGGCTCGCGGGGAGCCCATCGTGACTCATAGCGGCATCGACTTGCATTCGCATTCGAATTGCTCCGACGGCTCGCTGCCCCCCGCCGAATTGGTGCAGCGAGCAGCCGCAGCAGGCATCGGCATGCTGGCGCTCACCGACCACGATACGGTTGCGGGACTCGAAGAGGCGCAAAGCGCCGCCGTTGCCAGCGGCATTCGGATCGTTCCGGGTGTCGAAATCTCGGCCTCTTGGCGCTCCCAGGCCATTCATGTCCTGGGACTTTGGATAGATCCGTCATCGGCGCGGCTGCAGAGCGCGTTGAGTTTGCAGGCCGAGCGGCGGCGGGTCCGAATGCGCAAGATCTGCGCCGCGCTGAGCGATCTGGGCCTGCCGGGCGATGAACTGCTCGCCGCGGTGAAGTCTCATCCCGGATTACCGACTCGCACGCACCTGGCGGCCGCGCTGGTTGCGGGCGGCCACGTGAGGCGCACCGACCACGCATTCCGAAAATACCTGGGCCGGGGCGGTGCGGCGCACGTCGCCGCCGGGTGGCCCGCACTTGCGGAGGCGGTCGCATGGATTCGCGATGCCGGCGGAATCGCGTCCTTGGCGCACCCGGCACGCTACGCCCTGTCCGCGGGCGGCCGCAGGCGGCTTCTGGCCGACTTCGTCGCGGCGGGCGGCGGTGCGCTCGAAGTGGTGAGCGGCGGCAACGGCGCCCAGCACTGCGATGCCAATGCCGCGCTCGCAATGACGTTCGGACTTTTGGGATCCATCGGCTCGGATTTTCACGATCCGCGACTCGCGTGGAATCCACTGGGCCGGTTGGCCAAGCTGCCGGATTGCGTCGTCCCGGTGTGGCGCGGCCACCTTTAAGCACAAGCAGCCGCCCAAGTGACCGACGAAGAAAGCAACGTCAACCGGGATTTGTTCAAGAACATCGAGCGCCTGCGCCAGATGCGCATCGAGCATCGCGACCTCGACGATGTGATTTCCCGGCTATCCATGGATTTCAAGGTCGATGAACTGCAGATGAAGCGGCTCAAAAAGCGCAAATTGCTGCTCAAGGACCAAATCGCCAGACTCGAGAGCCAGTTGATTCCGGATCTTAACGCATGACCGAAATTTGGTCCCGCTTGGATCGTTTCTTCGATATTTTGTTCACGCGCAATGTGTTGACCGAGATCCTCGCCGTCGCCGTCTGCATGGGGATCGGCGCGGCGGCCGGGGTCGTATTGCGCAGGCGCCACGATCGGCTCGGGGTCGAAACCCCAACCGCGTTGACGCGCCACTACTTCGCCTCGCACGGCCTGCTCGCGATCGGCCCGATGACCGTGACGATCGTCCTGGTGATCCTGGCTCGCGCAGCGCTCCATGCGGCGCACTACGACGTGGCGGTGATGGACTCCGCCATGCACCTGATCGGCGCGTTCATCGCGGTGCGCGTCGGCGTGCTGTTGTTCGCCGCCAGTCTCGGCAATCAGTCGTGGATGCAGCATCTGGAAAATCGCCTCACGCTGCTCATCTGGCTGGTGATCGCCGCCGAATATCTCGGCTGGCTAAGTCCGATCATCGCCGGCCTCGACAGCATCGGCATTGCGGCCGGCAAGAGCCGCGTCACGGTGTGGTCGGTATTGAAGCTGCTGTTCACGCTGACTTTGTTTGTGCTGGCGGCGGCGTGGATCAGCCGCTGGATCGACCGCCGCTTGAAAAGGCTCCGCACGCTCGAACCCTCGACCCGCATCGGCCTCGCGAAATTCGCCAATGCCTTTCTGATCGGGCTCAGCATTCTCATGGGATTGAACGCGGCCGGCGTGGATTTGACGGCCTTGACGGTGCTGACCGGCGCCATAGGCTTGGGATTGGGCTTCGGCCTGCAATCGATCGCCGCCAATTTCGTCAGCGGTTTCGTGTTGTTGATGGATCGTTCCATCAAGCCGGGAGACGTGATCAGTTTGTCCGGGCAAAGCGGCACCAGCACCGAGAATTTCGGGTGGGTGCAGGAATTGCGGGGCCGTTACGTGGTAGTACGCGACCGCGACGGCATCGAAATGCTGGTGCCGAACCAGCAGCTCATTTCCAATGCGGTGATCAACTGGAGCTACACGGATCCGCGAATTCGGCTCAAGCTGCCGGTCACCATCAGCTATGGCGACGATCCGGAATTGGCCCTGGAGGTTCTGATACACGCCTGCGAGCGCCAGCGGCGCGTGCTCAAGGATCCGCCGCCGGTGTCGCGACTGATGCAGTTCGGCGATCACGGCATCGAGCTGGAGCTGCGCTTTTGGATTGCCGACCCGCAGGAGGGCGTGAACAACGTGCGCTCCGACGTCAACCGCACGATTTGGGCGTTGTTCCAGGAGCACAAGATCACGATACCGGTGGCGCAGCGGGAAATTCGAATGCTCGGCACCCGTCCGAAACCGGACTGACGGCCCCCATGCCGTTGGTCATTTCGCCGCAAATCTCGATCCCGGACGAAGAATTCGAATGGAAATTCATCCGCTCCTCGGGGCCCGGCGGCCAGAATGTCAACAAGGTCTCGAGCGCCGTGCAGTTGCGATTCCTGCTGCCGCAAAACACCGGCTTGCCGGTGCCGGTCAGAAATCGGTTGCGCCGCCTGGCCGGCCAGAAGCTGAACGATGACGGCAGCATCCTCATCAGCGCCCGAAGCGCGCGCAGCCAGGAGCAGAATCGCCGTGAAGCGCTCGAACGGCTCGCGGATTTGATCCGGGCCGCGGCGGTCGAGCCCAAGGTGCGCAAAAAGACCCGGCCGACGCGCGCATCGAAGGAACGGCGCATCGAATCGAAGAAGCGCCGGTCCAGCACCAAGCTGCAGCGGGGCGGACGCGCCTGGGACTGATTCGGCCCGCACCGGCACTCCCTGCGGTCACTGGCCCAGCGTCAGCTGCAGGATGTCGTGCCTCATCTGCTCCGACAGGACCAGTTGGGCGTCGGCGGCGACGCCCAACAGCGCCTCCCCGAAGCTGAGCGTACCGCCGCCGGACGCCGTTATCACCGCGCGGCGGCACAGCAGATCGATGAAATTGCGAAACAGGCTGCGGTCGAAGAACTCGGGCGAGTTCAAGCCATAGAGCAACGACATGCGCTGTGCCATCAGGTGGCAGCGCTGCTCGAGCGCCTGTTGACCGATGTTTCCCGATCCCGCCTGCAGCAACAGGGCGATAACCAGATAATAGCGTTCGACGGTTTGAATCGTGGCCTGGGCGAGCAGCGACAGCTGAATGGACTCGAGCGATGTCGGCGCCGGCCGCCGCCACTCGCTGCGGTCCTCGCTGGCGTGCAGCAGCTTCGAGCGCACGAACGCCTCCAGAAGCGACTCGATCACCGCTGCAACGTCGGTCTCCGGCCAACGCAGCGACAGTTCCGCGCGGATAAACGGATAAATCCGCCACACCAGACGCTGAATGTCCTCCGATCGCATGCGTGCATTGCCGATGAAGCAGCACGCAAGGAGCGAGGGCATGGCGAACAGGTGCAGGATGTTGTTTCGATAGTAGGTCGCCAGCACGGCGCTGTCGGCACTCATGCGGATGATGTCCCCGAGCGGGTGCGGCCGCCTCTCGACCATGCGCATCGATTCGACGTATTGGATCATTTGCGCACCGCCCTGCGCGGCCACGGTGACCAGAGGCGCATACGGGGCGTCGCGCAGCAGCCTCTGGTAGAGCTCGAGCTGGCGCGCGAGGTCCGCTTCGAGCATCGCTTGGCGCGGCGTGGCCAGCATCGCCATGGCGGCCAAATTGACGGGAGTCACGGCGGCCGCGGCGTTGATCCCGGCGCCGATGCGCGCGGCGAGATCGTCGATCGCCTCGCCGAGCCAGCCGGGCGGCGGCTGCTCATGCGCGCTCGGTGCGCTGCGCCAATGCGGATTGTGCTTTTGCAGCAGCTCGCCGAGAACGATGGGCTGTCCCAAGTTGACATGCACTTTGCCGAATTTTCTGCGCAGCACGCGCAACGACTTGATCAGGCCGAGCACGCTTTCCTTCTGCTTCTCGCGGCCCGAGAGTTCGCCGATGTAGGTCCTGCCCTCGACGATGCGTTCGTAGCCGAAGTACACCGGCACGAACACCACCCGGCGTTTGGGGTCGCGCAGGAAGCTGCGCACGGTCATCGACAACATGCCGGTGCGCGGCGACAACAGGCGGCCAGTGCGGCTGCGGCCCCCCTCGATGAAATATTCCAGGGGATGACCGCGCGCCATCATGAAGCCCAGATAATTGGCGAAGACCGCGGCGTAGAGCGCGTCCCCCTTGAAGCTGCGCCGCAAGAAGAACGCCCCGCCCTTGCGCAAGAAATGCCCGATCACCGGCAAATTGAGATTCTCGCCGGCGGCTATGTGCGGAACCGCAAATCCCTTGCGGTAGATGACGTACGAAAGCAGCAGGTAGTCCATGTGGCTGCGATGGCACGGAACATAGATGATCTCTGCGCCATCGCCGATCTCCTGCAATTGCTCGGCGTGCTCGAACTCGACGCCGTCATACAGGCGGTTCCACAATCTGCCCAGCACCAGCGACATGAAGGTGACGAAGGGCTGCGAATAATTCGCGGCGATTTCGAGCGCGTATTTGCGCGCCACCCGCAGGGCCGCGCGGCGCCGCTGCCGCGGCGTCGATCCCCCGCGGCCCTGCGCGCGCTTCTGCATTTCGCGACGCACCGCGATACGCACCGCGTGGGTCTTCAAGACATGGACGACCATGGTCCGGCGGTGAGACAAGTCGGGTCCGATGGTCGAGGCGCGCTGCGCGCGAAGCTCCGCCCGCAGCGAACGCATCAGGCGGCGCACGCCGCGCTGCGGCGGCAGGTCCTCCAGCCCATCGAGCAACCGGACCGGCTCGCCGAACTGCACCACGGTATTGCGCCCGTTGAACACCACGTGGAGCAGCTTGCGGAAGCGCCCCGTCAACACCCAGTCTTCGGTGAACAGCAGCCGCCAGACGCTGATCTCCTTGAGCGGAGCGCGGCCCCAGAAGACCGAGACCGGCACCAGGTCGATGTCGGAGCGCGGATCGGCCGCCGCCGCTTCCACGAGTTCCACCAGGCGGCGCGGCGCTCCCGGGCGGCTCCGGGCGCCAAAGCGCGGAGTGCGGCGCAGGAGCGCGAAATGCGCCGACTGCGCGCCGCGCCCGTCCACGGTCAAACGCCGTTCGGGGCGCGGCAGGCCCAATTGAACGCAGGCGTTGTCCAGCACCGCGAGATCGGCGTGACTCTCGCGCTCGAGCACGTAGCACACGGGTCGCGAGCACGCCGCGATGACCGCCGCGGCCGCCTGCGGCTTGATGGTGGCCTTGACCCACGAGCACAGCAGCTTGCGCACGCTCCAGCGCCAGGCTGCGGTCAATCCGTCGAAGGCGCTCATGGCGGTGCTCGCGGCTTAAAACAGGCTCTTATGGAATCCCTGGCCGCGCTCCTGGGATTCCACCGCCGCGCGAGTTTGCTCCGCGCCTTGATCGATGGTCTGCTGCACGCCCATTTTACAACCTCATGATGGCCATCTGCCTGCGGAAGCGTTAAGTGTACAATTGCCGCGGACTGTCGGTCACTTGGAGTTCGTGCATGGGGCGTTTCGCGGTGCTGTTGTTGTTGGCGAGTTGCGTTCACGCCGCGGAATCGACGGTCGATATAGACACCGCGGCGAAGATCTACCAAGCCGCCGCGGTACGCGAGCAGGTGCGCGCCTCGCTGGGCGCGATGCCGGAGCATTTGCGCCAGCTATTCGCCCGGGACGTCGCCGCGCATCTTTCCGATCAGCAGCTCGCGGCGATCACGGCGGCCGCGAAGCGCGGCTTTCGCATTGACGTTTTCGAGGCTCCTGCGCTGCGGGCGCTGGCGGAGAATCTGGATCCCGAGACCGTGCCCAAGGTGCAGGCGTTCCTCGCGAGCGACCTGGGCAAACGCATGGTGGCCGCCGACGTCGCGCAGGCGGCGGCCGGCGAACAGATCAGCGACAAGATCATGAACGGGGAAATTGCGGTGCCCTCGACCCCGAAACGCGACCTGCTGTTCGAGAAGCTGGAGCGCGCCACCCGCGCGACCGAATCGCAAGTGCAGATCTATCTCGCCATGGGCGAGGCGGTGGCCATCGGTACCGCCATCGGCTCCGGCCAGGACCCGAAAGGCGTGGCCGAGCGAGCGCGTAAGAACGGCGAAGCCAGCCGTGCGGAATTGGAGCAGAGCATGCGGGTGCCGATGCGCAAAATTCTGACCTATGGGTACCGGACCTTGAACGACTCGGATATCAAGCGCATCCTGGCGTTTGTGGACTCGCCCGCCGGGAAGCGCTTCGTAACCGCCTACAACGCATCGATGGAGGCGGGTTTCCGCGCCATGGGTAATCGCACCGGCGAGCAGCTCGGCGAAGCGTTGCGCGAATTGGCGCAGGCCCAGGTTGAGGCACCGGCCGCGCTTGCGGCGCCGCCGGACATCGCGGCACCCGCGGATCTGCCAGCCGCGCCTCCAATCCCCTAGAATTCCGCCAGGAAATCCCGCAGCAGCGAGCAGATCGCCGCGATCCGATCTTCCAGACGGTGGTCCGAATCCAGCACGTGCAGCGCCGCCCTGTGTTCGTGCGCCCAGCGTATGCTGTTCTCGACCGGCACGATGGCGTCGCGCCAGCCATGCACGATGGCGGTGGGACAGGGGACGTCTTGGGGCGTGTGCGCCTCGAACCCCGGCATGTAGAAGGCGGGCGCCAGCAGAAACAAGCCGCGCGGCCGCACCAAGGAAGCCGCGGCCGCCGACACGTGGCCGCCCATGCTGGATCCCACCAATGCGATCGGTTTGGGCACTCGAGAGGCGGCGGCGATGAGCATCTCGACCCGCGCCAGGGGATCATCCACGCCGCGATAATCCACCGATTCGACCGCGCAGCCCAGGTCCCGCGCCACGGCCGCCATGGCGGTGATCTTGCCGCCCCAGGGGCCGCTTTCCTTGCCGTGGGAAAAAACCACCGTCAACGAGCCGGGCGCGGAACTCATGCGGCCGCGGCTAAGGCCGTTCGAACTGGCTCGCCAGATTCTCCACCCACTTGATTTCTTCGGGGCAGAATTCGGCCAGATTTGTGCGGCTGAGGCTCACCGAGCGCACATTGGTGCCCGCTGCCGAGTGCGAAATGCGGAAGCCGTGAAATTCCGCGGGCCGCGCGGCCGCAAAGCCGATCAGGAATTGAAACTCGTTGCGGCGAGCGGCGTCCGGCGAGTTGCATCGCCGATCGCATATCACGAAAAACGCCTCCTCGATGCGCCGCCCTGGAAACGCTCCCGCTTCGTAGAGTTGCTCGAAGAACAGCCGTGTCTGAATCGAAACCGCTTCGGCGACATCCATCTCAGGGTCGGCGCTGCGTACCCAGCGGGTCCCCTGCTCGATGCTGTTGACGATGAACAGCGCCAAGCGGCGCACCGCAAGGTTTTGCCAGTCCTGCGCGCCCGCCGCGCCGCGCGCCAGAGTGCGCGGCTTGGCGCCGATGCGCGCGACCGATCGCACAGATTGAAGCGTGTTCACGCCGCGCATCGCGAGCCGCGCGCGGCGGTCTTCCGCGACCACGCAGGTCGGCCGGTACCCGGGCCGCAGCACCGCCTCGTCGGGTTTCGCCGGCCCCCATACCGGGGACGACTCGTCGATCCGCGCCAGCATCCCGGCGACCGCGCCGCAGGGCGCGAAGGAATCGAAGTGGCCGCGCAATTTGTCGTGCGCCAAAATCCGCGGGAAGTACATCAGCGCGTCTTCAGTCGAAAACTCCCAATCGCGCATCGCGCGAAGCGCATCGTCCGCCGTGTGCCACGCCGACGGCGGGTCGACGATCAGGAGCGCGCCGCGCTGCTTGCAATATCGCGCCGCCACCAACAGTGCGCTCGGCCCCACGTCGTCTTCCCGCGAAAGCGGCGGGATGCACAGGAAGTTGAAATAGTCCGCGCCACGCAGGGCAAATAAGCCGGTCCGGTCGATTTCAGAGCCGATCAAATCGTAGTCGCTGAGCGGCGCCCCGTCGTCCCCGTCCGTATTGGAGTTGACGTACGCGGCCGCGCGCCCGCCCGCCGCATCCAGCGTGGGCTCCGGCCGCTGCGCCGGCGGCTCCCCGGCGAATCGAATCAGCTGCGAACGCGCCAGAACCTTCTCGACATACAGGTCCGATCCCGGCGCTATCGACAGCTGCGGGAATATTTCCTGATCCTCCACGTGGCTCCCGCCCAGGATGCGTATGCGCTGCACCGTGAGATTGAACCGCAGCGCATCCTCGGCCGGGATGCCGTCGTAATCGACGCTGGCGCGCAAGAATTCCCGCGTGCCCGGGCTCACGGCCCGCAGCGTGATCTTGCCGCCGCCGGCCTTCAGGGTGAGAGTCGAGGAGCGCGCGCCGTTGACCACGCGCACCACCAGCGCCTCGCGCCCGCCGTTGTCAAAGAATTGCTCAACCGCGTATCCGAGCGTGCTCGGCTGCCACAGGCCGCCGAAAGCATTTTGGAATTCCGCAAAGTTCTTCAGCAGCACGGGTTTATTGACGGGGCCGCGCAGCGTGCGCCCGACAAACGCCGTGCGCGCCGTGCCCAGGCGCGCGATGGACTGATCAGGGCGTAGTTCTTCTTGTACCTTGAGCCCTATGCTGCTCGGCATCACCACATGCTTACCTCGAGGAGCGCCCCTCGGTTCAACTTTAGCACATTCGATTGGCCGAAGCGCCTCGAGTCTCAGGAGGCAAACAACTTGAGGCCGCGTCGCTTGAGCAAGGGCGCGAGCACCAAACCGGTCAAGAACCCGCCGATGTGCGCGCCGAAAGCGACGCCCGCGCCGGGGCCGGAGGCGGTGAAATCCGCGACCAGTTGCGCCGCGAACCACAACAACAGCAGCAGCATGGCCGGAATGCGCAAGGTCGTGACGAAGAACGGCAGCAGCACCAGCGTCAGCACTTTGGCGCGCGGAAACAGCAGCAGATACGCCCCCAGAACTCCGGAGATTGCGCCGCTCGCACCGATGATCGGATACGGCGACTCAGGAGCGCCCAGTGCCTGCGCGAATACCGCCGCGATGCCGCAGACCAGATAAAACAGCACAAAGCGCAGATGCCCCAATCCATCCTCGACATTGTCGCCGTAGATCCACAAAAACAGCATGTTTCCGAGCAAATGCGTCCAGCCGCCGTGCAGGAACATCGAGGTGATCGGCGTCAGGTAGCGCGGTATCCACTGCAAGTCCGGCGGCAGGCGGGCATCGGTCATCAACACCGCGGGGATGGCGCCGAGCGCATCGACGGCTTGGCGCGCTTGTCCAAGATCCAGCGACCGCTGCCACAGGAACAGCCCGCAGCACGCCGCGATCAGCGAAATCGTCACATACGGCCTGACGCTGGATGGCGTGTCATCCTTGAGCGGGATCATCCGTCGGACGCGCCGTCGGGCGGCGCCGGGTGAGGCGCCGCAGCCTGCTCTTCCCGGCGGCGCTCGCACTCCAGCCGCGCCTGCTCGGCTTCGGTTTTCTTGCGCTCGATCTCATCGAGCATCACCTTCATCCATTCACTCGTCATCTTGCCCCTCGTGCGCGGCATTGACGATTGGCTCGAGGGCCGCGACGGTTTTCGCATGGTAGCCGGGCCGCGCCAGCGCGAACACCCTCCTCGCCAGCGTGGCCCCGGCAGGCGTCTTCATCAATTCCTGGTACAGAGGCGCGATCAGTTTGCTGCGGCCGATCGTTCTCAGGTATTCCTCGAGACGCGCAATACTCGGGCGGTACGCGTTGCGGATCACCAGCATGAGCCAACTGCGGGTCACCAGCGCGTTCTCGCTGCGCGTCAGGCCAAAGGCCTGATCGAGGTCGGCAAGTTGCTCGCCGCGCAGCGTATTCGGCATGTGGTCGAGGAAGTAGCGCCACTGCGGCGTCAGCCAATCGCGGGTGTCGAGCTTTTTGGCCGGCAGAGCGCCGCCCAGCCAGCGGTCGCGCGCCTCATCCACGGATTCGAACACATTGCTCGCCTGCAGCACCGCATTGGCCGGGAGGCCGGGCGCCATCACCCACTGCATGACCTCGTCGGCGCCGACGATGTTGGGATACCGATCGAGCAGATTGCTCTTCAAGTACGCGAGGAACTGCTCGGTGCTGACGCTCTTTCCGGCAAATTGATCGAAATACTCGCGCATGAAGGCGTCGAATCGATCGCGGCCGAATTTCGCATCGAGGAACACGAAGAAAAGCCGGCCCTTCTGATGGATCACCTCGTTGAACGCGACGCCCGGATCACGGTCGCGCAGGTCGATCGCGAGCACCTGGTCCTCCGGCTTGAGCGTAGCGAGATCTTCGCGCAAGGACTGCAAACCCAGGACGCGGTCCATGGCTTCGCGCCGCTCGCCGCACACCTCGACAACGATGCGGCCCTGCAAGTAGCCGGCGAATCCCTCGCTGAGCCACAAATCCCGCCAGGTTGCGATGCCGACCAGATCTCCCGGCCATGAATGCGCCACTGCGTGCGCGATGACCGCCGGCGGGGACTTGTCTCCCGTGATGATCGTCGGCGAGACGAACGACAGCCGCGGATTCTCCATGCCGCCGACCGGAAAGCTCGGCGGCAGCACCAGAATGTCGTACCGGCTCCAGGGGTAGGGTCCGACGATTTTTTCGCCCGCCCGGAGCAGTGCTTCCGCGCCGGCGAATTCCTTGGCGGCCGCCGCTATCAGGGATCTCTCGGCATACACCCCGGTCCGCGGACCGGTCTCCTTGAATTGCAGATCACCGACCGCCAGGGCGATCAGGTAGGGCGGGATCGCGTCCGTCATGACGAAGGAATAATCGCCGTTGCGCTTCGCCTTCGGGTCGAATTTGGCGCTCATCACGGCGAACACATCGGACGAGGTGTGAATATGGGCGCCATAGGTGAGCCGCGCCCGCGGGGTGTCCTGCAGCGGAATCCAGCTGCGGGTTCCGATGGGTGCGGACAGCGTATACATGAGCGGATGGTTGCGGTCGGGATTTTGCTGTTCGGTGAGCCATTGCAGCGCCGATGCCCCCGGCGAGGTGACGTACTCGATTTTTATCAAGTGCGTGGTCCTTTTCGAGGGCGGCAATTCGATGACCAACGGACTGCCCAGGATCGGATCCGCCTTTTGGAAATGGAACGGCCGGCTCACCCAGGTCGTCTCGCTCTTCGAGGTCGCGCCGAGCACATCGGTCGCCCGTTCGCTCACGTCCCTGATGTCGAGATCGCGGGTGTCGAGAACCAGTTCGGTGGCGCTCGGGTCGAGCCTCTTGATTTCGAGGGCAACGGCCCCGAACAGCACGGTGTGAGGGAAATCAACCCGCAAGTTCAATTCCACGTGCGTGACGCGAAACTGTTCGACGTTGGCGAACGAGTGATAGTCGAGACCGGACTGAATCGGCGCCAGGCGCGCATCGACGTTCGCGGCCCAGGCGCTGCCGGCCAGACCCGACCAGGCCGACAGCAGGCCCAATGCTACCAAGCGCAGCACGCGGCTCACGCTATTGCGGGACGGATTGCGTTTGCGACGACGCCGGCGGGCTCGCCCGGCTGCCGACCATTTCATTGAAGGTCTTTTCGTCGACCAGCAATCCGGTCTGGCCGTCCCAGTTGGACGCCTTCGGCAACATGTTCTGCACCAGCAGGGATTGCGCCAGCACCACATCGAGCCCGTCACCGCTGCCGGTGACCGGCACCGGCAGCGCGCGCGGCGAGTGTGCGAGATCTCCGACCCGCTGCCAGTCGATATTGGCGTCGTGGCCCTCGATCTGCTGTCTCAACTTGGGGGCCAGCAGGTTGGCGAGCAAGCGCTTGCGGTTCTTGTCCCAATCGCGCGAATCGTCTTCCATCACGGCATAGGGCTGCATGTACAACGTGCCGTCGCGCCAGCCGAACACATACGGCTGATTGACGACCGTCACCTTGGTGCCGATCGGTATCAAATCGAAGAATTCAGCGATGTCTTCAGGATAAAGACGTATGCACCCGTGGCTCGAGCGCATGCCGACGCCATAGGGCTTGTTGGTGCCGTGAATCAAATAGCTCGGCCAGCCGAGCCGAAACTCATATTGGCCCAAGGGATTGTCCGGTCCCGCCGGAACCTTGTCGGGAAGCATGTCGCCGTCCGCGGCGTGCTCGTCGCGCACCGATTTCGGCACCATCCACACCGGGTCCTTCTCGCGTCCGACGATCTTGGTCGTGCCTTCGGGAGTCTTCCAACCGACCCGGCCGATGCCGATCGGATGCGTATAGACGGTTTGCGGCTCGCCCTTCTTGTGCGGCGCATAGTAATAAATGCGCATGGCCGCCACGTTGATCACGACGCCTTGGTGCGGCGCCGCCGGAAGCACGAATTGCGTCGGAACCACGACTTCGCGTCCCGCGCCGGGCAGCCACGGGTCCACGCCGGGATTCGCCAGCAGAATTTCCTCGTATCCCACATCGAAACGGCGCGCGATGTCCGGCATCGTGTCCTCTTTGCCGACGATGGTTCTTTGCACGTACCCCACCACATCGCCGCTGGCGGCGTCGAGCTCGAACCGGTCCGTGGCATTGGGCTTCGGCAGCTCGGGTTTGGGCGGCGCTTGAACTTTTGCGACGGGCGGCGGCGGTTTGGGCGCGGGCCGAAACAGCGAACAGCCGGCGGCACAGACGCCGAGGGTCAGGGCCAGGATCAATCGCATCCGGGAGGAAGCGGCAAAATTCGCAGTCATTCGATCTATCTACAGCAAAGTCGGCCGGTCAGGCAATTGGTTCTGCGAAACGCGGCCCAGAGCCCCCTCGCCCGCCGCCGGAAAATGCCGTGCCAGCAGCACGCCGATGGCGTCGACGCCGGCGATCGAACCGGCCTCGTAGCCTCCGGCGCGAAAATGCTGTTCCATCAGCCGGCACACCGCATCCCACTCGCCCTGGGTGACTCGCCCCGCAAAACCCCGATCCGCGGCAATCTCCACGCTGCGATCCGCAAGCTGCACATAGATGAGCACGCCGTTGTTGAGCTCGGTGTCCCACACCTTCAAGTGGGCGAACGCCTCGAGCGCGCGGGCGCGCGGCGTGACCCCGCACAACACATGCCAGGGCGTCAGCGCCGTTTCGATCGCGAATCGAATCTCGCCTGTATGGGCCCGCTCGACGCGTCCGATCGCCTGCTCGATGGCATCGAGCGTGCGGGCCGGGAATAGCATCCGGGTGCGCCAATGGGTCGCCGCCACATGCTTGACCAAGCGTGCGAATTGCATCACCAGCTACCCGAGGCGCCGCCGCCGCCGAAGCCGCCGCCCCCGCCGCTGAAGCCGCCGCCCCCGAAGCCGCCGCCGCCGCCGAATCTCCCGCCAAAGCCCCCCAGCCCGCCGCCCAAGCCCCCTCCCCAGCCGCCGCCGCCCGCCGACCACGTGCGGGTCGACCCGAGCAGCATCGCAAACAGGAACGCGAGAAGGCCCGCACCCGCACCGACCAGCAGCCCATGACTCAGGAGCCAGGCGATGCCGCCGGCGAGCCCGCCGGTGGCAACCGACCCGAAAAGGCGGCCGAACATCGCCCGCAGCACGCCGCTTACGACGAATACCGCGACCAGCAGGAACGGCAGCAGATGGCCGATGCCGCCGCGGTGCGCCCACTTTTCATCCGGCGCGGGCAGCTGCTCGCCGTTGACCACGGCAATCATTTGGTCGACGCCGGCTTCGACGCCGCCGTCATAGTCGCCGAGCTTGAAATGCGGCGTGATGGTCTCGTCGATGATGCGGTTCGCGATCGCGTCGGGCAGCGCACCTTCCAAGCCGTAGCCGACCTCGATGCGCACGCGGCGATCGTTTTTGGCAACCAGCAGGATCGCGCCGTCATCGACCCCCTTGCGCCCCAGCTTCCAGTGTTCGGCCACGCGAATGCCGTATTGCTCGATCTCTTCGGGCTGCGTCGTCGGCACCATCAGCACGGCGATTTGGCTGCCCTTCTTCGCCTCGAGGTCCGCCAGACGGGTCTCGAGGCGATTCACCGCGCCTCCCGACAGGGTGCCGGTGAGATCGATGACACGGGTTGTGAGCGGCGGTACGGCGACATCGGCGCTCGCCAGCATCGCAGCGAGGCACGCCACCACGCCTGCCGCGAGCCGCCCCACCCGGGGAGCCTGTAAGAGAATTCTCAGACAGGCTCCTAATGCGCCGGCGAGGCGGCCGGCGGCCCCGAGAAATCGACGCTGGGCGGCTTGGAGACCGCCGCTTCGTTCTCGACCGTGAAATTCGGCTTTGGTTTGTAGCCGAAGGCCATCGCCGTCAAATTGCCGGGGAACGAACGCACCGTGACATTGTAGTTTTGCACCGCCTGGATGTAGCGATTGCGCGCCACCGTGATGCGATTCTCCGTGCCTTCCAGCTGAGCCTGCAGATCGCGAAAGTTCTGGTCGGATTTCAATTGCGGATAATTCTCCGTCACCACCATCAAGCGCGACAATGCGCCAGACAGTTCGCCCTGCGCGGCCTGAAACTTGGCGAACGCCTCGGGATTATTCACCAGCTCCGGCGTCACTTGCAGGGAGCCGACTTTGGCCCGTGCCTGGGTCACTCCCAGCAGGACCGTCTGCTCCTGGGCCGCATAGCCCTTGACCGTATTGACCAAATTGGGGATGAGATCGGCGCGGCGCTGATATTGGTTGATGACCTCCGACCAAGCCGACTTGACCTGCTCATCCTGCGCCTGCATGGCGTTGTAACCGCAGCCCGACAACAACAATGCGGCGACTGCAGCCAAACCGATAGCCGATATACGCATCACTCGCTCCCCTCGTTGGCCCCTACGGGTACGCCCTCGATATGGGGGCGCCGGGTGAGTTTATCACCGCCATTAAAAAAAAAGCCCCGAGGGTTGAGCTCGGGGCGGAGGTGCGGACTTCAATGAAGGGAAGTAAAGCCCGCTAGGGGATTCAGTGCAGCTGGTCCCACTGCAGCACTTGGATGTCGGTTTCCTCGAGATCAAAGCTGCGCGCCAGCATCTTGGCAATTTCGCGGTCGCCTCGTACCGACCCACACTGGCCCAGCAGTTCGACCACACCGCGGTACTCGCTGTACTCGATGGCGCCGTCCGATTGCGCGATGAAGTGGGTGTAATATTTGGCGCTCATGGGTAAGGAGCTTAGGGACATCGGGCGCCTGAGTTCCGTGATCGAGCGCTCAGTAGGCCGGGTGGGCCGAGGAACCGGGTCACGTCTTTAGAATCAGCGGGGTTTATTGCACCGTGTCAAGATACCGGGCGCCCACGCCGGCCGCCTCCAAATACATCACCCCGGAGGGGGCAAAGCGCCTGCGCGATGAATTGCACGATCTGTGGCACACGGAAAGGCCGCGGGTCACCGCCGCCGTAGCCGAGGCCGCCGCGCAAGGCGATCGATCCGAGAACGCCGAATACACCTACGGCAAGAAGCGTCTGCACGAAATCGATCGCCGCGTGCGGTTTCTGCGCAAGCGGTTGGAAGGCATGACCATCGTCGACATCGAGTCGGCGCACGGGCGGCGCGACCCGCAGCGGATTCACTTCGGCGCGTGGATCCAACTCGAACAGAGCGGTGCAGCGGCGCGCTGGTACCGGTTGGTCGGGCCGGATGAATTCGACATGGCAAGCGAGTACATCAGCATGGACTCGCCCTTGGGCCGCGGCCTGCTAGGCAAACGCCAGGGCGACGAGATAACGGTCGCCCTGCCCGGAGGTTCGCAGTCCTACACCGTGGTCGCGACCCGCTACCAGCTCAAACGACCCGGATGTTCTTGAACTGCCAGGGATCCGCCGTATCGAGATCCTCGGCGAACAGCTCGCCGCGCTGATAAAGAGGCGTCCAGTCGGTGTATGCCCCGGCCACGGTACCGAGATAGGGCATGCAGATTTCCAAGGGGCGCTTGTAGTCCATCTCGTCCGGCTCAACGATCCCACGGTCGGGATTTTCCATGGCCCAGATCATCCCGGAGAGCGCCGCCGCGGTCACCTGCAGGCTGGTGGCGCTGTTGTGGGGAACCAATTTGCGCGCCTCCTCGATCGACAGCTGCGATCCGTACCAGTACGCATTCTTCTTGTGTCCGGCGAGCAACACGCCGAGTTCGTCGATGCCGGCCGTGATTTCGTCGAGCATGATTCGCTTGTTCTTCTGCAGATTCCAGTTGCGCCCGGCGAGCTCGTGAACCGACATCACGGCGTTGTCGCTCGGATGGTAGGCATAGTGCGTGGTGGGGCGGTACACCACCCGCTCGCCCTCGCGCACGGTGTAGTAGTCGGCGAGCGAAATCGCCTCCGAATGCGTGATCAAGAAGCCGTGGAAATATCCGGCCTTGGGCGTCCAGGTTCGCACCCGGGTGCTGGCGCCCGGCCGATTCAAGTAGATCGCGCAGCCCGAGCCTTGACTGTGCCGGCGGCCGTCCGCCGGGAAGTGCTTCTCGTGCGTGCCCCAGCCGAGTTCCGCCGGCTGCGCGCCCTCGCTGACGAAGCCGTCCACCGACCAGGTATTGACGAACTCGTCCACCTGCTTTGGCACGTCGGTGATCTGGCTGTCGCGCTCGGCGACGTGAATCACCTTGATGCCCAGGGTGTGCGCCAGACCGGCCCATTGCTCCCGAGTCGCCGGAGCGCCCGCCTCTACCCCCAAGTCCTTGGCGATGTTGAGCAGCGCCTGCTTCACCAGGTGCGACACCAGGCCCGGATTGGCGCCGTGGGTCAGCACCGCCGTCGGCGCATTCTTGCCCGCAACGCGCAGGGCCAGCACCTCCAGGCGCATGTGATAATTGCTGCGTGCCTCGACCGCGAGCTTGCCGTCGGTGTAGCCGCCGGCCCATGGCTCGATGCAGCTGTCGAGATACAGCGCACCCCGCTCCTGGGCGAAGCGGATGAGCGCGACGCTCGACACGTCCACCGACAGGTTCAGCAGGAAATCGCCCGCGCCCAGCAGCGGCTGCAGCACCTGCCGGTAATTGTCGCGGGTCAAAGCGCACTTCACGAATTTGACGCCGAATTTCTCCGCTTCGGGTCGACCCGCATCCTCGGGAGTGAGGATGGTGATGCGATCCGCCGAAATGCCAATGTGACGCAGGATGAGCGGCAAGACTCCCCGTCCAATGCTGCCAAAGCCCACAAATACGATCTTGCCCGCAAAATTCACATGCACTGCGTGTTTGCTCATCAATGTTTCCCTGTGTTGACTCATGCGCCGCCGCGGCCTGCAAGCCTACCTGGCGGCGCGCGAAATGCTCAAGTTTCTCCGCCGCCGGGATGCTCGCGCCAGTGCGGCGGATAGGTCCGCTCGTAGCCGGGCAAGGATTCAATTCGGCGGACCCAGCGAGCCAGGGCCGGGTAGTTGCGTTCCATCGGCAGAAAGCGCTTGCCGAGCTCGGCTGCGACGGGCTGGTCCAGGGCCCGGCGCAACAGCTGGAGCCACGGGAAAATGACCATGTCGGCGGCGGAGTAGTCCGCCCCGACGATCCAATTCTCCTTGCTCAATCGACCTTCGATGGTGCGCGCTTCGCGCCCCGCGACATGCATCGCGTCGGTCAGTTCATCGATCGCGCCGGCCACCTGACCCGTGAATACGGCGTTCACGATCTTCGACAGTGCCGGCTCGGCGTAGGCCTGAAATTCGCAGATCACGCGCATGATGACCCCGGCCTCCTCGGGACTCGCACCGAAGATCGGCGCCTGCGGATATTTGACATCGAGGTAGTAAAGCACCGCGACCGATTCGAACACCACATAGTCGCCATCCTTCAACACCGGCAACCGGCCGCGCGGATTGAGTTTCAGCATCTGCGGCGACTGATGCTGTTGCTTGTCGAAGTGCAGGAGCTGCGGCTCGTAGGGCAGGCGCTTGTGCTCCAACGCCAGCAACACGCGCCACGAGAAAGGACTGCCGCTGCCCCAATAAAGAGTGAGTGCCATGGAAGCCGATTGTAGCGGATGCAGTCCGATCGGCGGCGCGCTAAGCTCGAAACATGGATTTCAAGACCACCGTCGATGTTGCCTCCCTGAAGCCGTTGCTCGGCAGTCCCGGGATCGCGATCCTCGACTGCCGTTTCGATCTCGCGGCGCCCGAGGCCGGCAGACAGGCGTATTTGCGGGAGCACATCCGCGGCGCTCGCTACGCGGACTTGAACCGCGATCTGTCGGGACCGGTGACCGCGAGCAGCGGCCGCCATCCCCTGCCGGCGCCCGATCTCATCGCCGCCCGGTTGGGCGAGCTTGGCGTCGGCGATGCCACGCAGGTCATCGCCTACGATGAAGCCAACGGCGCCTTCGCCGCGCGGGCCTGGTGGCTGCTGCGCTGGCTGGGGCAGCCTAAAGTCGCGGTGCTCGACGGGGGCTTTCGGGCCTGGGTCGCTGCCGGCGGTGCGCTCGACACCGGCGAGCCGCGGGACGGCGCCGCCCGGTCGTTCACCCCGCGAATCGACCCTGAGGCCGTGCTCAGCACCGCCGAACTGATCGAAGCGCTCAAGAATCCTCGGCACCTGCTGGTTGATGCGCGCGCGGCGGAGCGCTTTTCCGGCGCCGTCGAACCATTGGACCCGGTGGCCGGCCATGTGCCGGGAGCGGTCAACCAGCCGTTCGCCGCCAACTCGAGCGCCGACGGACGCTTCCTGCCGCCCGACGAACTCGCGCGCCGCTGGCGGGAGCGTCTGGCCGGCGCCGAGCCCGGCAACGTGATCGCCATGTGCGGCTCGGGCGTCACCGCCTGCCACAATTTGCTCGCGCTGGAGCTTGCCGGATTGCACGGCGCCAAGCTCTATGCCGGCTCGTGGAGCGAATGGATACGGGACCCGAAGCGCCCGGTGGCCCGCGGCCAATGAACGCGCGGGCCAATCGCGCCGCCGTCATTGACCCCAAGTCATTTACATAGGGCCCCAATTTGCTATGGTGCGCGCACGTGAGCACACCCGCCAAACCGCTACCTGCCAATCACAATTGGAATACTGAGGAATCGCTCGACCTGTACCAGGTCGAGGCCTGGGGCAAAGGTTATTTTTCGATCAATGCCGCCGGCCACGTGGTGATCCGGCCGAGCATGGACCCGGGCCGCGAAATCGATCTGCACGAAGTCGTGCAGGGGCTCAAGGCGCGCGATCTGCACACGCCGGTGGTCATTCGATTTTCCGACATCCTCGCCCACCGGCTTCGGCATCTCGCGGAAGCCTTCGGCAACGCCATTGCGGAGAACGAATACCGCAACCGCTATGCGGCGGTATTTCCAATCAAGGTCAACCAGCAGCGTCTGGTGGTCGAAGAGGTCTACCGCTACGGCAAGGAATTCGGCTTCGGGCTTGAGGTCGGCTCCAAGCCGGAACTGCTCGCCGTCATGTCCATCACCGAGGACGCGCCGGATCGCATCGTGGTGTGCAACGGCTTCAAGGACGACAGCTACATCGAAGCGGTGATCCTGGCCACCAAGCTCGGCCGCACCATCATTCCGGTGGTGGAAAATTACGCGGAGATTCATCTGATCCTGAAGCACGCGGAAAAATATGCCGTGCGCCCGAAGATCGGAGTGCGCGTGAAGCTCGCCAGCGAGGGCGCCGGGCGCTGGCGCGAATCCGCGGGTGAGAAATCCAAATTCGGCCTCTTCATCAGCGAGATTCTCGATCTGTACGCGCTGCTCAAGGAGCGCAACATGCTCGATTGCCTGCAGCTCGTGCACTGCCATCCGGGCAGCCAGCTGCAGGACATCCGGCGCGTGAAGGACGCCATCAACGAGCTGGCGCACGTGTACGCGGAACTCAAGATCATGGGCGCCGGACTTCAGTACATCGACATCGGAGGGGGGCTCGGGGTCGATTACGACGGCAGCGGCACCAACTACGAGTCGTCGATGAATTACACGCTGAACGAATACGCGAGCGACGTCGTGTACCGCATCAAGAGCGTCTGCGATGCTCGCAACGTCCCGCATCCGATGATCGTGAGCGAGTCCGGCCGGGCCATCGCGGCACATCACAGTGTGCTGGTGTTCGACGTCTTGGGCGCCTCGAAACTGGACCAATTCAAGGTGTCGGGGCGGCCGGAGGAGGACTATCACGGACGGCAGGAACTGCCGCAGCCGGTGCGCGACCTGTTCGACAGCTACCGGTCGGTGAACGAACGCCGGCTGGTCGAGTGCTATCACGACGCGCTGCAGGCCCGCGAACAGGTGCTGCAAATGTTCAACTGGGGCTATTTGAGTCTCGAGTTCCGCGGCCTCGCCGAGAGGCTCTATTGGGCGACCTGCGCCAGGATTCGCGACCTCTGCCGCAAGCTGGACCGCGTTCCCGAGGAGCTGGAAGGCCTCGAAGACATGCTGAGCGACATCTATTTCTGCAACTTTTCGGTGTTCCAGTCGCTGCCGGACAGCTGGGCCATCGGTCAACTGTTTCCCATCATGCCGATACAGCGTTTGGGCGAGCGCCCGGGCCGCAATGCGGTGCTTGCCGACATCACCTGCGACTCGGACGGAAAAATAGACCGCTTCGTCAATCCGCGCGTCACCAAACGCACCCTCGAGGTGCATGAGCTGGCGGCGGGTGAAGCCTACTACCTGGCGGCCTTCCTGGTGGGCGCGTATCAGGAGACTCTCGGAGACCTGCACAACCTGTTCGGCGACACCCACGTGGTCCACATCCGGCTGCGGGAGGACGGCGGCTGGTGGATCGAGGAAGTCGTCAAAGGGGACACCGCCAATAAGGTATTGGAATATATGGAATACGACACCGACGAGTTGTATCCGGGAATCTCACGCGACTGCGAGCGGGCCATTCAGGAAGGCAGAATGTCGCTCACCGAAGCGCAGGCGGTGAAGCGATTCTATGAAAATGAACTCAACGGCTACGCCTATCTCGAGGTCGAGTAGCCCCTTTGCTTGACGAATTCCGGCGTTTGCCAACAATAATCCCCTGGCGTAGCATCGGATCGTAGGTCGTTCCCTGGCATTTTATGGCTCGAGTGCGCGACCTTAAGGTACGGGCTGCGCCGCTGCGGCAGTGGAGACGTTGTCCGCCGTGAAACCGCGCGCGAGCGGCAATTCCCGCGCCTTGCGCGCACTGTCAGTGAGACCAGTTGAATGACGACGATCTATGTTGGCAACCTGCCCTTCACCGCTACAGAAGACGAAGTGCGCAGCCTGTTCGAGCGACACGGTAAAGTTGAATCCGTCAAACTCATCAACGATCGGGAGACCGGGCGCCCGCGCGGCTTCGCGTTCGTGGACATGGCGGCCGGTGAGGCACAAAACGCTATCCAGCAAACGAACGGCTTCCAGATGGGAGGACGTCCGCTGCGCGTGAACGAGGCTCAGGAGCGGCCGCCGCGATCCAAGCCGCCCGCTGGCGGCGGCGGTGGTGGTGGTGGTGGCGGCGGCTCACGCCGCTGGTAAAGGCGCGGGATTAAGGCGCGGGTCGATCAGCCGACAGCAGATCAGATCGCGCCTTGTGCGGCATTTGGAGACCCGCGACGGCGACCTTGGGGTCACCCTCCGCGGATGCCGTCGCTCACCACATTTCCTTGAGCTGCGAGACGACGTCCACCGTCGATACCGTTTCCGCGCGCTCATCCGCGCGCAAACTCTCGGCGCCGTGCAGACTGCGGAAGGTGGTGCGCTCGAAGCAGGCGAGCACCTTGTCGGTCATGAAGCGGCTTTTCGCGCCATAGACGTGGGCATCGCCCGTTTTGGCTTGTTGGGTGACCTGGTATCGGAGCGGCGCGCACAAATGCAATTCGTTGCGCGCGCGGGTCATCGCCACGTACAACAAACGCCGCTCTTCCTCGATCATCTCCGGTTTGCCGGCGGAAAATTCCGATGGGAAATTGCCGTCCGCGACGTTCAGGACGTAGACGATGTCCCATTCCTGGCCCTTCGCGGAATGAATGGTCGAGAGGATCACGTAATCCTCATCCTTGGACGCGGAGGCGGACTTGTCGCCCGTGACCACCGGCGGATCCAGGGTGAGTTCGGTGAGGAATCGCTCCCGGCTCGCATGCTGCGAGGACAAATGATCGAGCTGTTCGAGATCGCCCGTGCGGCTGAACGCGGCGTCGTAGATTCGTTCCAACTGCGGCTTGTACCACTCGCGCACCAACCCGACCTGACCCGGCCAGGGAGTGCTCGGATCGGCGAGTTTCTCGAGCAATGCGCAAAACCTCTTCCAATCCATTTTGTTGGCCTGCGGCGCATCGAAGCCCGCCAGACTCTTGACGCTGAAGCCCTGCGCCTCGAAATAATCCAGCGCCTGCTTGGCGTGAGCCGGGCCGATGCCGGGGACGAGTTTCAACACCCGGAAGCCCGCGACGGCGTTGCGCGGATTGTCGATCCAGCGCAGCAGCGAGAGCATGTCCTTGACGTGCGCAGCCTCGAGAAACTTCAGCCCGCCGTACTTTACGTAAGGAATATTGCGCTTGGTCAGCTCGACTTCCAGCACGTCGCTGTGGTGCGAGCTGCGAAACAAGATGGCATGCCGCTTCAATGAGCCGCCGATCTCGCGCGTCGCCAGAATCTTGCCGACGATGTATTCGGCCTGGCCCACCGCGTCATCCAGGGTCACATAGAGCGGCTTCTGAGTGGACTGGCGCGTTCCGAGCAGCGTCTTGCGGTGCTGGCGGGCGCCCTCCGACATGAGCGCATTGGCGCAGTCGAGCACCTGCTGCGTGGACCGATAGTTCTGCGCCAGCACCACGACATCGGCTTTCGGCTTGTAGCGATCCGCAAACCCCAGGATGTTCTCAACCGCGGCCGCGCGGAACGAATAGATGGCCTGCGCGTCGTCGCCCACCACCGTGACGCCGCGGCCGTCGGGCTTCAGAGCTTGAATGATCTCGCCCTGCAGGGCGCTGGTATCCTGATATTCATCGACCAGCACATGGTCGAAATTGTTGGATAAATTCTGCGCGAGCGCGGGATTTTTCATCATCGCGTGCCAGTAAAGCAGCAGATCGTCGAAGTCCAGCACGTTGTTTTTTTGCTTGCGGGCGACGTACTCGCGGTACAGGCGCGTCAGATCCTGTTCCCATTCGCTGACCCACGGAAACTGCTCCTCGATCGTCTGCTTGAGAGACAGGCGGGTGTTGACCCGGTAACTGTAGATCGAGAGACAGGAGTCCTTGCGCGGGAAGCGCTTTTCCTTGGCCGAAAAGCCGAGTTCGTGCCGAATCACATCCATGAGATCGGCCGCATCGGCGCGGTCGAGGACCGTGAAATTCTGGTCCAATCCCAGATGCTTGGCGAACTGGCGCAGGATCCGGTTACCCACGGAATGAAAGGTGCCCGACCACAGCAGGCGCGATTGCACGCTGCGATCGCCCATTTTGCCGCGATCGGACAGCACCTCCGTGACGATGGTCTGCGCGCGGCGAATCATTTCCTGGGCTGCGCGCCGGGTGAACGTCAGCATCAGGATGCGCGCCGGATCGACTCCGTTCAGCACCAGATGCGCCGTGCGATGCGCCAGGGTGTTGGTCTTGCCGGTGCCCGCACCGGCCAATATCAGCAACGGGCCGGCGGTTATGCCCTTATCCTGGGCGGGAGCGCCAAAGGTAGCCGCCCGCCGCTGCGCCGGATTGAGCGTATCGAACGCGCTTGTGGTCTTGGCCTTCAACATAATGACAAAACTATACCGCCGAACTGTATATATATCCAGACCGTGCTAGGTCATACCGGCCCGAGGATGGCTCATTTGAGGCGCCGCGCGCGAGGAGACAGGTCACAGGCGCCAATGATTTAGGGCCGTGAGGAGCTTTGGGTGCGCCTCGGGCGAATCGCTGCGATACACCCAGCGCGGGCCGTCCAGGTCCACAAACGCCGGCAAGGCGCTTCGCAAGCGTCGTCTTGCCGCTCGCCGGACTCCCGGGAATGATCGTAATATCCTTGAATTTATCCAAGTCTTCACCGCCAAGGACCGACATGCTGAAACCAACACCGATCGCCAGCAGCCATATCCACCGGGGTCGCGTGATCGATGTGTCCAGCGAACGGCTGCGATACGCCAACGGCCGGGTGCACGAAATCGATTTCGTGCGCCACCCGGGCGCCGCCGCGGTGGTGGCGGTGGATGAGGCCGGCCGCGTGTGCCTGGTGCGCCAGTATAGGCACGGAATCGGGGATTTTTTGTGGGAGATTCCCGCCGGCAAGCTCGATCCCGGAGAGGCTCCCGAAGCGTGCGCCGTGCGCGAGCTCAACGAGGAAACCGGGGTGGCGGCGCGCCGTTGGACCCCCCTCGGCTTGTACATTCCCGCGCCCAGCATCTTCACGGAAGTGATCCACATGTACCTGGCGCGCGAGCTCGAGGTGGGGGCGCCGACGCCGGACGCCGACGAGGAATTGGAGCTCGCGTGGATGCCGGTCGGCGACGCCATCGGCAAGATCCTGCGCGGCGAGTGGAACGACGGAAAAACCGCCTTGGCGCTGGTGCGCGCCCAATATCAGCTGCAACTGTGACGAGGCGCAATTTTCCGCAACCTGACAGTTGACTTGCGCTTGGCAATGCTTAAAAAGGTCCTATGAGCAAGGAACCCCCCAAGCCCGCCGCGAAGCCCGCCCCCGCCGGCGCGAATTCCCGTGGGCCGTCCGCCAGCCCGCGGGCGGAGCCGAAGCAGACCGGCCGCGTGCAATTCGACGATCGCGGCAACGCGATTTGGGAGTGGTCGGTCGCCACCGGCAAGTTCGGCCAAGAGGTGTCGACTGCACGGCTGCAAAAGCTCGAGCACCCGGCCCTGTCGCTCGCCGAAGATGCACCGACTCCGTTCGACCACGTCAAGCCCAATCCGCTGGGCACGGTGAAGGGCTACAACCCCTATGACAGCGGCAAGCTCGACAAGAAACCGGATGCGGCGCGCAAGAAGGATCTGCAGCGCTTGAGCGAGTGGCTCAAGTTGAAGAAGCAGGCTGCCGGCAACACCGGCGAGGACTAGCCGCCGCGCGGGCTAGCCCCGCGGGCTGGCCGCCGCACCCGTCACGACAGCGCGTAGCGCAGCTTGGCCGCGCATCCCAAACGATAGAACTTGCGCAATTCGCGCACCAATCCTTCCACCCGGGCCTTGCCGCGGTTCACGAACCGGCTTTCCAGCCGTCTGCAAAAATTCGCCGCGCAGCGGTGCGCGGTCCGGTACCGGTCGTATTGTTCCGGCTCGAGGCGCTCATCGAAATTGATCCGGTCGAACAGCCGCGCATGCACCTGCGACGGATAGCATCCGCCTTGCTGATCGGCCACCAGAAACACCGTCGCCGCGTATTTGTCGACCTCGGCCTGGGTCTCCAATTCAAGGAGCGATACCGGTGCGTCCCAATTCAGCCGCCAGGTCGAGTAGAGGAAATGGCTGACGCCTTCGAGCGCCGTGCAGTAATCGGCCAGATTGGCCTCGGTCAGAGAGCCCGTCGGATCCGCCTGCTCGAGGCGCATGAGCACGCTGGGGTCGATGTACAGCGCCACACCGGCGCCATCCGCGGACTCCGCGAGCAGCAGCTCCTCCTCGGGCGCCCGCCGGTCGTTGCCCGGAATCGCGTCCGCGAGTTCGCGCCGGTCGGTGACCAGAAAATCGTAGACGTCGTAGTCGGATGGCACGTCGTAGAGGCGGCCCAACAGCGACTGCAAGCGGCGCAGCACCACGGGCGGGCTCAATGCTCGAGCCGCAGGCCGCCGTGCTTCACCGGCTGCACACCCAGGCGGTTGAGAAGGCCGTGCGCGCGCTGGCTGCCGGTCTTCATCCATATCTCATAGAGCCGCAGGATATCCGCGTCCGTGTGGCAGTACGACATCTCGCTCACCTCGTTGAGCGCATCCACCAGGCGCTGAAATTTCTGGGCAAGCTGCGCATAGATGGCCGCGATGCTGCGCCCCGCGCGCGAGCGTTGCATGGTATCGGCCAACGACCCGTATGCGTTCCCGCCCATCGCGATGTGATAGTCGATATCGATCAATTTGCGCGCGAAGCTGCGGGCGAAGAATCCGGCGATGAACAGCGAGACATCGCCGAGGCGCTGCAGCGCGCGCTGCCGCGCCGAGGCGCTCGGCGCGTCGAGCGCTTCGGCGAGCATGTGCGCCAGCGGCCTGATGCGCAGCCCATCCGGGGTCCTCTCGTACAGGGCGTCGGCGCGCGAGAACATCGTCAACAGGTTGACCACGTATTGCTCGGCCTGTTCGTCGATGTCGAGGTGTTGGTGCTCGCTTGCTTCGTGAAACGCGTCACGAAAGAATTCACGCAGGGAGCTGACGGCTACCAGAGTCCGATCGGGCATTGCTTGCATGCGCGGCGTCCTTTTGTGACCCGGCACCATCCTATCGGCAATGCGCACGACAAGTGAAGAGGCAAAGTGCGAACTGCTATCCGGAATTACCTATAAATCCAGAGTTTTCCGTATCAGCAAACGGATGCGGAGGCTGCCAACGCCGCGCGCGCCACTGTTGCTAGCCGGAACTATTCATGAATTACACGCAAGCGCGAAGAGGGCCGGATCGGGTGGGTATTTTCCGGAGCGTGAAAAACAGGATGTTTTTCCCGCAGCCTCCATGGACGGATTTACGGCGGTCCGGAA